>OFFF01001416.1_pt1 | contig 15425 bp, 7 predicted proteins | sample 1521301 | NCBI WGS metagenome assembly OFFF01 (sample SAMEA3504101, study PRJEB24116) | mouse gut metagenome | biome: mouse gut; feature: mouse-associated habitat; material: faeces | place: Denmark | collected 2011
CCCCAGCCAATACAACCTATGGGGAGAACACGGGCGTGCTTTCTTTAACGAAAGTATATGATCCCAGGGTAATCCGTATTGCGGCAGGGTTTGCGATTTTGTTTTCGTTTTCGCCGAAGGTGGCAGCGGTGATTTCCGCCATGCCTACAGCAACTTTGGGCGGCGTTTCTTTAGTGCTTTATGGTATGATTTCAGCAGTGGGTGTGCGCAATGTGGTGGAAAACCAGGTGGATTTTTCCAAGAGCAGGAATGTAATTATCGCGGCATTGATTCTGGTGCTCTCAATTGGAATTAATTTCAGCAATAATGCGGCAGTGTCATTCCAGATAGGCGGCATTGCAATCAATTTGTCCGGGCTTGCGGTAGGGGCTCTCACGGGGATTATTTTAAATGCGGTTCTGCCGGGCAAGGATTATACTTTTGATGAGGACGTGCCCTCGGACACCTGTGTGGATATGAGCGGCGTGAGGAAGACGGCGAAGAGGTGAGGCAAGAAGGTAAGGCAAAGAACTTAAAAAGATTTGTGTGGAAAGGGAAGGTGAAACAAATGATTAAATTTGGTACCGGAGGATGGAGAGCAATTATTGGGGATGAATTTACAAAAGCAAACATTCAGCTATTGTCCAAGGCCCTGTGCGACAAAATGAAAGCGGAGGGAAAGGCGGATAAAGGAATTGTAATCGGCTATGACAGAAGATTCCTGGCAAAAGAAGCGATGCAATGGGCTGGGGAGGTATTTGCTGCGGAAGGCATTACCGCTTATCTGGTTAATAAATCTTCACCGACTCCGCTTATTATGTTTTATGTGATGAAGCATGAACTCCCTTATGGGATGATGGTGACAGCGAGCCACAACCCGGCTATTTATAACGGCATTAAAGTGTTTACCGCCGGTGGCAGGGATGCGGATGAAAAACAGACCGAGGATATTGAACTCTGCATTAAAAATGTGGATGAAAAGTCCGTTAAGGAAATGGAGTATGAAAAAGCGGTGGCCGAAGGGCTGATTCAGGAAATATATCCGTTGAATGAATATCTGGACAATATTATATCTGCGGTAAATATGGATGCTATCAGGCAGAAAGGGTTAAGAGTAGTACTGGACCCTTTGTATGGAGTGAGCGAAACTTCACTGGCCACTATTTTACATACGGCAAGATGTGAACTGACAGTCATTCATGACAGGCACGATACACTTTTTGGCGGCAAGCTGCCCGCACCGAATGCGGCAACGCTTCGGACTTTGCAGAATGCAGTCGTTGACTATAAAGCGGATATTGGAATTGCTACCGACGGCGATGCGGATCGAATTGGTGTCATTGATGATACGGGGCGTTTCCTCCATCCCAATGATATTCTCGTATTGCTCTATTATTATCTGGTAAAATACAGGGGATGGAAAGGGCCGGTGGTCCGGAATATTGCAACCACCCATATGCTGGATAAAGTAGCGGAAAAATTCGGACAAAAATGTTATGAAGTGCCGGTAGGATTTAAACATATTTCGGCAAAAATGAACGAGACGGAAGCGATTATCGGAGGGGAATCCTCGGGAGGGCTTACCGTGCTTGGGCATATTAACGGAAAAGACGGAATTTATGCGGCGGCGCTTTTGGTAGAAATGATTGCCATGACAGGAAAAAAACTGTCCAGGATTTACAAGGAAATTGAAGAAGAATGCGGTTCCATTTTTATGGAAGAAAGGGACTATAAATTCAACCAGGAAAAGAAAACAGCGATGCACAAACTGCTTATGGAAGATCAGAAACTCCCCGAGCTTCCTTATGAAATTGAGAAAGTGTCTTATCTGGACGGCAGTAAAGTATATTTCAAAAACGGGGGCTGGGTCATTGGGAGATTTTCCGGAACAGAACCGCTTATCCGAATATTCTGTGAGATGCCGGAATTAAGCATGGCAAAGCAGGTTTGTGATATTTATGAAGAATTTTTAGGATTAAGGTAAGGAAAAACAGAAAAAGTATTGACATATTTCGCGATTTGGTGAAAACTATAGAGGAAGGCTGCAGACTCCCATGCCGGCAGGCCGGCAGAGGGATATGTGGTCAATATGAGAAAATGAGGATGAGTATATGGCATTTGGAAAGAAAAAGACGGTACTTATGAAAGCAGTTTCGGAGATGAAGGATGCAGATTACTCTCAGACACCGGAACTAGGGGGGATGTACAAAAGGTTATCCAGCGGGAGAAAGCAGTTTACGGATGTGCTGGATAAGAATATCAAAGCAGTGATGCTGATCAGTTCCCTTGATTTAACGATGCAGCATCATACAGAACAGATTATGGAGATATCCCGTAGTGTGGCTGCAGCTACGGAGTCTATTTTCGGTGCGGTGGATGGTTCATCAATCTCTGACGGCAGGGCGAATAATCAGCAGGAGGAATTGACAAACACGATTATCAGCGTTTCGGAAGAGATGAGCGAAGTATATAAGAAGATAGAAGTGGGGCAGGATGAATTGACAGCGATTAAAGAACTGTCCAGGCAGACCATACAGATTTCCCAGGAAATGCAGAGGGATATGAATGAACTGTTTGAAGTGATTAATCAGATGAACGAGGTAATTGCAGGCATAGATGCGATATCCATGCAGACGAACCTGTTGGCGCTGAACGCTTCCATTGAGGCGGCCAGAGCCGGGGAAGCGGGGAAAGGCTTTGCTATTGTGGCGGATGAAATACGCGGTCTGGCAGAGCAGACCCAGAAGCTGACAGGGGATATGGGCAGCTTTGTGGAGGGCATCAAGGATGCGTCCCAGAAGAGCACCAGAAGCGCTACCAGTACCATTGAAGCTTTGGGCGATATGACGGAGAGAATTGAGAATGTGTGGGAAATCAACAATGAAAACCAATCCCATGTATCCAAGGTGGATGAATCCATCAGTTCCCTTGCGGCAGTCAGCGAAGAAATCAGCAGTTCTATGGCAGAAATGGAAAACCAGCTGAAAAATAATACGGTAGTGATGCGGGATGTAAGCAAGCAGTTGAAAAAAGCGGTGGAACCGGTAGAGGAGATAGAGCATACATTGGATGAAGCCGTAAAACAGATGGGTGATATGACAGAAGATGCTTTCTATCATTTGGAGAATCAGGAATTTGCTAAGTATTTGAGCAATGCGATTAATGCCCACAGATCATGGCTGGCTAATTTGAAGAAGATGGTAGATAACCGATCAATCGTACCGCTGCAGTTAAATTCCGCGAAATGTGGATTTGGGCATTTCTATTATGCTATGAACCCTTCAATACCGGGAGTGAAGCCCATTTGGGATGAACTCGGCCCTAAACACCAGAAGTTCCACCAGTTTGGCGGGGCGGTTATGGATGCTTTGAAAAATGATGATTATGTAAAAGCCGAAAGTATTTATCGGGAAGCAGAAAATTATTCTAAGGAATTGATTAAGGATATGGAGAGCATTATACAGCTGTCCAGATAAAGGATTGAAGTTTAAATATGGTATAGGCGGACAGCGGGTTTCGTTGTCCGCTTTTTACCATATAGGAAAGTCCGTCATCAGACGGACATGAAGTGGCGAAACCACTTTTTTACCTTATAGGAAATTACGCCACAGCGTTGTAAGTCACCAGGAAAGAATGCGAAGCATTCTTTGGAGTTGGCCGCTGGGCCAACTCTTTTTTGCCTTATGGGAAAACTACAGATATGGGGATAAAAATGTCTAATATAATTTTTGTTGATAGTTGTGGAAAAGAGGACGCCAGAGAGAAGATTCTGGGGGATTTGGAGATGAAATTGGTGCGGGAGCCCGTAGAAGTGAACAGGGATAGGGGAGGTTTGCTGAAGGGGATAGAATGTTTTGCGCTGGATATGGATGGAACGATATATCTGGGCGAGCAGTGGATAGATGGGGCTATGGATTTCCTAAAGGCTATAGAGAAGCTGGGAAAAAGATATGTATTTGTTACCAACAATTCCTCCAAAAGCCCGGAGGTTTATGTGGAGAAGCTGGGGCGGATGGGGTTGGAAGCCGGGGTGGATAAAATCATTACTTCGGGGCAGGCGACGATTGCTTATTTAAAGAAGCATTATCCGGGAAAAGGGGTGTTTTTGCTGGGGAACGACTTGCTGAAACGGGAGTTTGAGGAAGAGGGGGTTTCCCTGGAGGAGAAAAGGCCGGAAGTGGTAGTGACGGCCTTTGATACAACGCTGGATTATGCAAAGATGTGTAAGGTATGTGATTTTGTGCGCAAAGGGCTGCCCTATATTGCCACCCATCCGGATTATAATTGTCCAACGGAAGATGGGTTTATTCCGGATGCGGGGGCAATTCATGCTTTTATCCATGCTTCGGCCGGCAGATATCCGGATAGGGTAATCGGTAAACCCAATAAGGATATCGTGGATTACCTGGCAGAAAGGACCGGCGTTAAGAGGGAGAAGACTGCCATGATAGGAGACCGGCTTTATACGGATATTGCGGCGGGAAAGAAGAACGGGCTAAAAGGTGTGCTGGTGCTTAGCGGGGAAGCATCCATGAAGGATTTGGCCGGGGCAAAGGTGCAGCCGGATTTGGTGTTCGCATCGGTGAAAGAAATGATTCCTTTTCTTTAGCAAATTGGGGAAAAGATAAAAGAAAGGCATGGTTATCGTATGGGACTTAGATTTTACTTCGGGGCTTCGGGGGCGGGGAAGAGTACACAGCTGCATAATGAAATGGTAAGGCGTTCCATGGAAGAGCCAAAGACGAATTTTCTCGTGATTGTGCCTGACCAGTTTACGATGCAGACACAGATGGATCTGGTGAAGGCTCATCCAAAGAAGGGGATTATGAATATTGATGTGCTCAGTTTTGGGAGGCTTTCCCACCGGATATTGGAGGAGGTGGGGGGCGATGGGCGCACGGTGCTGGACGATACGGGAAAGAGCCTGGTGCTTCGTAAAGTGGCGGAAAATATCGGCGGGGAAATGCCGGTAATCGGAGGGAATCTGAGCAAAATCGGGTATATCCATGAGGTGAAATCCGCAATTTCCGAGTTTATGCAATATGGCATCGGAACAAAGGAACTGGAAGAACTGACGGAATTTGCCAAGAAGCGGGGGGCGCTTTATTATAAGCTGAAAGATTTGGGGGTGCTTTACCGGAACTTTTTGGAGTTCATTCAGGAAAAATATATTACAACGGAAGAAACCTTGGATCTGTTATGCCGTATGCTTCCCCAGTCAGGGCTGGTGCGGGGCAGTGTGGTGGCCTTTGACGGGTTTACCGGGTTTACGCCTATCCAGAACCGGCTGATACAGCGGATTATGGGGCTGGCAAAGGAAGTAATCGTAACGGCAGTGATGGATGGCGGAGAGAAAAATCCTTATATGCCGAGCGGGGAGCAGCAGCTTTTTTACTTAAGCAAAAAGACGGTGGCGGATTTAAGAAGGCTGGCAAAAGAAGAGAATGTGCCCTGGGGGAAGGATGTTTTTATACGGCCGGAGGAACTGCCCAGATTTTTGGGGAATAAAGAAATGCAGCATCTGGAAAAATATTTGTTCCGCTATCCATTCAGGGCGTATGAGGGGGATAATGAGGCGGTGCATTTGCTGGAAGCTTCCTCTCCCAGGGAAGAGGTGCGGCAGATTTGCATTAAAATGCGGGAACTAATCCGTGAGGGGGATTACTGTTACCGGGATTTTGCTATTGTTACGGGGAATCTGGAAACCTATGCCGCCCATGTGGAAGCGGAGGCGGAGAAATTTGGCATCCCGGTTTATATGGACTATACGAAAGGGATTCTGTTAAATCCTTTTATCGAATATATACGCAGCGCCTGGAAGCTGGTGACGGATAATTTTACATATGAATCGGTATTCCATTATTTGCGCAGCGGCCTGACCGGGTTTGACAGGGAAGATACGGACAGGCTGGAGAATTATGTCATAGCCTGCGGAATCAAGGGAAAGAAAAAATGGTCTTCCCTTTTTACCGCTATGCCGGGAGAGATGGGGGAAGAGGAACTGCAGGCATTGAATGCGATGCGGGAAAAGATGATGGGGCAGCTGTCACCCCTGATGGGGAAAGGATTGGAAACGGCAGGGGAGAAAATACGGGCGCTGTATTATTTTATCACCCGGAATCAGGTGCAGGAAAAGCTGGCGGTTTATGAAAGGATGTTTGAAAAAAGGGGGGATATGCCCAGGGCAAGGGAGTATGGGCAGATTTATCGTCTCGTGATGGATCTTTTAGACCAGATGGAGAGCCTTTTATCCGGGGAAAAAATGAGCAGGAAGGAGTTCGCCGATATTCTGGACGCGGGCTTTGGGGAGATTCAGGTGGGAACGATTCCTCAGAATGTGGACCGGGTAGTGACCGGGGATATCGAAAGAACTAGATTAAAGGAAATCAAGGTTCTGTTTTTTGTAGGCATCAATGATGGGAACATCCCCAAAAACGCCGGGGGAGGGGGCATAATTTCCGATATTGACAGGGAGTTTCTAAGGGAATCCTCCTATGAACTGGCGCCGTCTCCCAGACAGCAGATGTATATCCAGCGGCTTTATCTGTATATGAATATGACCAAGCCTTCGGAGCATTTGTATCTTTCTTACAGTAAGGTGAACAATGAGGGGAAGAGCATCCGTCCGGCTTATTTGATCGATACCTTAAAGAAGCTGTTTCCGAATGCGGCAGTATGCAGGCCGGAGCAGAGGGGCTTCGAAGAGCAGATGGAGTCCAAACGGGCGGGGCTGGATTATTTTACCGGCATGCTGCGGGAATACGCGGCGGGTATGCTTGGGGAGGAGGAAGAAAAGCGATTTTTTACCCTGTATCATTTTTATCATGGGGATGAGGAGTACCGGGAGGAAATAGAACGCCTGGCGGACGGGGCCTTCCTCCGTTACGAAGACCGGCCTCTGGGCAGGGAGATTGCACGGCTTTTGTATGGGCAGCAGCTGTTAAGCAGTGTGAGCAGGCTGGAGAAATATGCTTCCTGTGCCTATGCCCATTTCCTCCAATATGGCCTTTCCTTGAAAGAAAGGGAGGAATACGGGTTCGAAGCGGTGGATATGGGGAATGTTTTCCATGGAGTATTGGAAAAATTTGCCGGCAAACTACAGGATAGAGGGTATAGCTGGTTTAATTTTGGAGAGGAAACCGCAGAGCAGATTTTAGACGAAACTATGGAGGAATATGCGGCAGCCTATGGGGAAACGGTGCTTTACAGCAGTGCCAGGAATGAATATGCTATCGAAAGGATGAAGCGCATCTTGAAGAGGGCGGTCCATACATTGCAGTATCAGTTGAAAAAGGGAAGCTTTGTGCCGGAAAATGTGGAAGTATCTTTTACTATGGCTAAGGATTTGGAGTCGGTGAATATTGCATTGTCAAAGGAAGAGAAGGTGAAGCTGCGGGGGAGAATCGACCGCATTGATACCTATGAAAAGGACGGGAATTTATATGTAAAAATTATTGACTACAAGTCGGGGAATAAGAAATTCCAATTAGCTGCACTGTACTATGGGCTGCAATTGCAGCTGGTGGTCTATATGAATGCGGCGATGGAAATAGAGCGAAAGAAAAATCCGGGGAAAAAGGTTATTCCGGCAGCCCTTTTGTATTATCATGTGGCGGATCCGGTGGTGAAATGCGACGGGGAGATGAGCACGGAAGAATTGGATGCACAGCTGAAAAAGGAACTGCGGATGAACGGGATCGTAAATGATGATGATTCGGTGATTACCTATCTGGATAGGGAATTCGAAGAGGAATCCGATACACTGCCGCTGGGGAGGAAAAAGGATGGCTCCCTAAGCGCCAGATCCAGTGCGTTAAGCGAGGAAGAGCTGGGGGAGATTTCCCGGTATGTGAATTTGAAAATAAAGGAAATCGGTTCGGAGATACTGGAGGGAAGGATAGGGGTGAACCCGTATCGGCAGGGAATGGATACGGCTTGCGATTATTGCAGCTTTCAGTCGGTCTGCGGATTCGATGGCAGGATTCCGGGATACCACTACCGGAAATTGGAAGGGCTGAAGGAAGAGGAAGCGATGCAGAAAATAAGGGAGCGGAATGAGGAGTGATATGGGAGTAAAGTATACGCCACAACAGCAGCAGGTAATTGATACCAGGGGATGCAACCTTCTGGTGTCGGCGGCGGCCGGTTCCGGGAAAACGGCAGTGCTGACGGAACGCATTGTAAAGATGATAAGCGATGAAACGAAACCGGTGGATATCGACCGGCTTCTTGTAGTGACCTTTACCAATGCGGCAGCAGCGGAAATGCGGGAAAGAATCAGTGCGGCGATAGCCAAAAGGCTGGAATCGGAGCCGGACAATGGGCATTTGCAAAAACAGGCAACTTTGATACATAATGCCCAGATTACAACGATTGACAGCTTTTGTATGTTCGTGATCCGCAATAATTTTAACGATATCGGTTTGGACCCGGGATTTAGGGTGGCGGACGAAGGGGAATTAAGGCTGTTAAAGCAGGATGTGATGAAGGAACTGCTGGAGGAGTTGTTTGGCAGGAGAGATGAGGAGTTTTTGCACTGTGTGGAGTACTTTAGCACGGGTAACCAGGACGATGCCATAGAGGAACATATTTTAAAGCTTTATCAGTTCGCGGAAAGCAACCCCTGGCCGGAGGAATGGCTGGAAGAGAGAAAAGGGGATTACGGAATCGAAGACTTGGAGGGATTGGAGCGGGCAGAATTTATCCGGTTCGGGCTGGAACAGGCCAGGCGGATGGCGGAAGAGTGTCTGCTGAGAACAAAGGACTGCATCAGAATCTGCGAACAGCCGGACGGCCCTTATATGTATGGGGAAATATTGGAAAAAGAAGCGGAAGCCTTTAGCAGGCTGGCGGCGGTGAAAAGCTATGAAGAGGGCTATGCCCTTTTCCAGGGGATGACTTTTGGCAGGCTGCCGTCAAAAAAAGACAGTTCTGTTTCCCCGGAAAAGCGGGAAAGGGTACAGGAAATCCGGAAGGAAATAAAAGGGATCATAAAAAATATTTGTATGAAATTTTTCCCTGCCCCGCCGGAAACGGCTCTGGAATATATGAAAGGGAGCAGCGGGGCCGTACGCATGCTGATTGACCTGGCCCTGGCATTCAAGGAGGCTTTGGACAGGAAGAAAAGGGATAATAATATTATTGATTTTTCAGATATGGAGCATCTGGCGTTGTCTATACTGGTGAAGAAGGTACAAGGGGAGGAAGCCGGACATCAGGAGGAAGACGGAAAAGAATGGGGAGATGGAAGCCCGAGGGAAGACGGAAAACGGAAGGAAGATGAAAATCCCAAGGGGGGAGCGCAGTCTGTGACAGGGCATAAGCTTTATGTGCCCAGCCCGGCGGCTCTGGATTACCGGGAATATTTCGAAGAAATTTTGATTGATGAGTATCAGGACAGCAACCTAGTGCAGGAGATGATTCTGGAAAGCATTTCCGGGGAAGAAAACGGGAAGTTTAACCGGTTTATGGTGGGGGATGTGAAGCAGAGCATTTATAAATTCCGTCTGGCCAGGCCGGAAATTTTCATGGAAAAATATGAAGAATACGGAAAAGATGGGGCGGGGAATAAACGGATAGATTTACACAAAAATTTCCGCAGCAGGAGGGAGGTGCTGGATAGCGTAAACTTTATCTTTTCCCGCATCATGGGGAAGCGGCTGGGCGGTGTGGAGTATGATGAGGAAGCGGCCCTTTATCCGGGTGCGGCCTATCCTATCAAGGAGGAAAAGGAGGGGGAAGCGTCGAATTGCACGGAACTGCTGCTGATTCGCAGGGAAACGGAAGGCGGGGATGGAACGGAAGGCGGAAACGGGCCAGGGCCGGGATCGGTAATGGGACCGGAAGGCGGAAATGGGCCAGAGCCGGGATCGGTAATGGGAACGGAAGAGCCGGAAAGAAAGAAACTCTCGGACAGACAGCGGGAAGCGTATGCGGTCGCAAAGAGGATTAAGGAAATGGCCGGGCATTTCCTTGTGACGGATAAGGAGAGCGGGGCGCTGAGGAAAGCGTCTTACAAAGATATTGTAATTTTACTGCGCACCAATGCAGGCTGGGATGAAGATTTCAAAAGTATACTGAAAGAGGAAGGGATACCGTCACATGTTTTGTCCAGGACGGGATATTTTGCAGCGAAGGAAATACGGGTGCTACTGCAATTGCTGCGCATCCTGGATAACCCCAATCAGGATATCCCCCTTTTCGGCGTGCTGGAATCCTTCTTCGGCGGTTTTACTGATGAAGAAATCGCGGAGATCAGGGGGTTAGCAAAGGAGAGGAAAAGAAGCCTGTATTTTTGCCTGAAAGAGGGAACAGGGGAAGAGGGTGAAAGGAGAAAGATAGGAAAGGAATCGGAAAACGGGGAAGAAGCAGATGAGTCGGAAGAAACGAAATATAGTCAAGCTGAATTGGAAAAAGGGCTAAAAGAAAAAATATCCAGATTCCTTAAGTTCCTAGAGGAATACAGGGATAAGACGGTGTATTTGCCGATTCACGACTTGCTCCAGGATATTATCACCCGGACCGGTTACGGGAACTATGTGGCATCTTTGCCTGGCGGCGGCCAGAGACAGGCCAATGTGCAGATGCTTTTGGAAAAGGCATCTGCTTTCCAACAGACCAGCTATTATGGATTGTTCCATTTTGTACGTTATATGGAACAGCTGGAAAAATATGATGTGGATTATGGGGAAGCCAATATTTTGGACGAGAATGCGGATGTGGTGCGGATTATGAGTATTCACAAGAGCAAAGGGCTGGAATTCCCAATTTGTTTTGTATGCGGCCTGGCCAAAAAGTTCAATATGCAGGATATGAACGGAAAAATGATTGCGGATGTGGACATGGGAATTGGCGTGGATTATGTGGATGTGGAGCATAGGATGCAGGGGAAGACGCTTCGAAAAAATATGATTGGGGAGAAAATGCGCCTGGATAATCTGGGGGAAGAACTGCGCATCCTTTATGTTGCCCTGACCCGGGCCAAAGAAAAGCTCATTATGACAGGAATGGTAGAAAAGCCGGAAAAACGGCTGGCCATGTTGCTTTCCACAGCGGAACGGGGAGATGGGCAGCTGGCCTATGGAGAACTGGCCGGGGCGGGGAATTATTTGGATTTTCTCCTGCCTGCCCTTTCCGTACACAGGGCATTTGAACCCCTTTGGCAGGCTTGCGGGCTGGAAGCGCCGGAAAATGTCAGGAAAAAGGCAGAAACAGCAGCCGGGAAAAGCGCTGTAGGGGAAGAAACATCTGGAAAAAGCATCGTGGGAAATGTAGGGGAAGAGGCGGTAAGAGAAGGAATTGCCGGTGAAAAAGCGGCAGGAAAAGGCCTTGCGGCGAAAGAAGAATGGAATGGCAGGGAAGGCCGGATAGAAATAAAAATCCTTGGAGACGAGGACCTCCAGGCAGCGGAAATCAAGGAGCAGATAGCGGCGGAAGGATTGAGAAACCGGTTGGAACATTCCGACGCGCTGGCCGATTCGGACAGCGAACTTATGGAAAATATGTCAGAAAGGTTTGCCCATCCATACAGACATAGCAACCTGACGGACTTATATACCAAGACCACCGTATCGGAACTAAAGAAGGCCGGACAGGAAGAAGAACAGGATTTTTCTTTCCGTCTATATGAAGAAGAAACGGTCATTCCGTATATCCCCAAATTTATGCGGGAAGAAGAAAGCATTGGAGGGGCGGGAAGAGGAACCGCTTTCCACAAAGTCATGGAGCAGATGGATTTTGCGGCGGATGCCAGACCGGTAGAAGAACAGATTGAGCGGTTGTATCAGGAAGGAACGCTGAGCGAGGAACACAGGCAGGCATTATCCATTCCGGCCATTAAGAAATTCCTTTCTACGGACCTGGCCAGGCGCATGGCGGCGGCGGAAAAGAAGGGATGCCTTTACCGGGAACGGCCCTTCGTACTTGGCCTGCCCGCGGAAGAATTAAACGAAAAATTCCCTTCCGATGAACTGGTGCTGATTCAGGGGATTATAGACGTTTATTTTGAAGAAGACGGGGAAATCGTAGTGGCAGATTATAAAACGGACAGAGTGGACAATGGGGAAGAACTGGTAAAGAAATATGAAAAACAGCTGGAATATTACGCCAGAGCCATAAACCAGCTCACTGGAAAAAATGTGAAGCAAAAAATCATATATTCCTTTAGACTTCACAAAGAAATTATGTTATGATTAAGCTGTACATTTTTGTACGGTATGCTATTTATGGGGATATGCGGAACTGGAATAGGAGAAATATCTGTGGAAAATTCGGGAATTATTTTAGAGGGAGGGGCCATGCGCAGTATGTTTTCTGCGGGCGTGCTGGACTCTTTTCTGGATAATAAAATAGAAATTCCAAATGTGATGGCGGTGTCGGCAGGGGCCTATGCGGGAATGAATTATGTGTCCGGGCAAAAGGGCAGGGCATTGGACGCAGTCATCAAACCGTTGGAAGAAGAGAAATATCTTGGGGTAAAAACTTTTCTGAAAAAGGGAACTTTTTTTGATATGGATTTCCTCTTTGACGAAATTCCTAAAAAGCGTGTTCCTTTTGATTTCCAGTCTTTTACGGATACTACCAAAAAGTTTATTACAAGTACAGTGAACTGCCTGACAGGGGAAGCAGTTTATTATGATGAATTTGAGGATGCAGAGCACTTTTTCCATATATGCAAAGCGGCCAATTCCCTTCCTTTTATCGCCAGGATAACAAAGATTAACGGAATCCCCATGCTGGACGGTGGAATGGCGGACGCAATTCCTATTGCCAGAGCGCTGGAGGAGGGATGGAAGAAAATCGTAGTGGTGATGACCAGGAATAAAGATTACCGCAAGAAGCAAAGGTATTTATATCTCGCTTTCTTACAATTGATATATCATAAATATCCGAAATTCGTACATATGGTAACAGGACGCGCCAAAAAGTATAATGATTCCCTGGATATGCTGGCACGGTTGGAGCAGGAAGGGAAAGCATTTATCCTGCGCCCGGCAGAGCACATGAATCTGAAAAATAAAGAGGCGGATGCGGAAAAATTAAGGGAATACTACAAGCACGGATATGAAGTTGCAGAGGACAGGAGAAAGGATTTGATGGAGTTTTTGGAAAAATAGACTGGCATAGGGGACGGCTTTACAGCTGCCCCCTTACTTCATGCCCGCCCCGCCAATTCTTTTTTATATTATAGAAAATTACGCCACTTTTTAGTCTGTCTGATTCTTATACATTGCCATTTTAGCCAATACAAGTACCGTATGTTGGCTAAAATATTCGGTTTTTGATACTAACATATGGTATGAGTATTATCCCTATCTTGATTCAATCATATTAAAGGAAATAATACTCTTATAAGAGAAAAATAAACAGAGCAAAGTATAACATTTTTATAAGATGTGCCGAAATATGGAATGGGTGAAGAAATTGAGAAATGGGTGTATAATTTTTACTATTAGACGCTAGAAAGGGTGCATAAAACAGATGTTAAGGATTGCTATATGTGATGATGAAAGTTATTTTGCAGAAGAACTGAAAGAACTGCTTTCTGGTTATATGATGGAAAAAGGCTTTGTTTTTGAAATAGATACATACAATTCAGGTGAGGAACTGGTAGGGTTAGGGATTAAAGTTATACAATATAAAGTTGTGTTTTTGGATATTAATATGGAGAAGGTAGATGGCATTACAGCAGCAGAAAAGATTAGAAGGATAAGTAAGGAAGTGTTTATAGTATTTGTGACTGCATATATGGATTATTCATTAGAAGGATACCGATTAGATGTTGTGAGGTATTTACTAAAAGGAGATGCTAATTTTCGGGCTACAGTCAACGAATGTATGGATGCCATTATAAATAAACTGAATTACTCAATTCGGAAAAAAGAATTTAGATTTATTGAGGGCATCAAAGAGATATCTCTGGAAAGGCTATTATATGTTGAGAGCAATTTGCATAAGCTTGCATTTTATGTTATGGAAGATGATATGAAGATTTACACTATGTATGGAACATTGAACACATTGGAAAGTGAACTGGCAGAGAATAATTTTATAAGGATACATCAGAGTTATCTTGCCAATATAAAACATATAAAGAATGTAGTCAGATATAAGGCGGTATTGATAAGTGGGATTGAACTGGCGATATCAAAAGTGCGGTATACATATGTTAAGAAGCAATTTATAGCATATCAAGGAGAAGTATAGATGGTCGATTTGACACAGAATGCATTGCTCATATTTATTGAAATAATGTGCTGCAAGATTTTTTATGAAACTTTTGGTGAAGTACGGTATAAGGGATGGATTAACAAGCTCCAGTTTATGTTATTGTTTGCCGGCATATGTTTAATTTCATATATATTTTCAAAATATTTTGTGATACGGCAAGTTACGGGCATATTAATAATTTCTGCATTTATGTTGTGGCATGTTAAAATTAGCTTAAAAAAATCTTTTGTGCTGGCTGTACTGTATGATGCATTGCTGTTAGCGATGGATTATTTGGTGGTTTTAGTAATTGGATGGATGTCCCTGAGGGGTGAGATGTCTAGACAGCAATATGAGATTGACGGTATTTTGGTATGTCTGCTAGTAAAAATAATATTATTTTTAGTTATTTTGATTATAAGGAAGCAGTTGGGGAAAAAATCACTGGAAATGATGGTAGATGCAGAGTGGTTAATATTTCTGTTTTTCCCTGTTTTTACAATAGCGGTTATTTCAGCAATGATGCCAGTCTTTAAATATGTACAAACAGTGGAGCAGGCGAATCTGCTATCCATTGTTGCATTTGGAATGGTTGGAATGAATATTATTGTATTTTATTTGATTAACGATATTTTAAAAAGGGAAATGAAAATACGTGAAAACAAGATTTTTCAAATACAGGCGAAAAAACAATTGGAAATGTATAAAACCATTTCTGAAAGTTTTGATAAACAAAAAAGAAAGACACACGAATATAAAAATCAAATTGTTTGTATAGAATCTTTGATGAGTAAAAAGCAATATGACAAATTAGAAGAATATTTGAAAGGGATTTATAACTGTTGGAATAGTGAATTGGATGTTATTAACACCAATAATGTAATAGTAAATGCGATACTTAATACAAAATATCATGAAGCGGATGCAAAAGGAATTGCTTTTGTATTTAGGGTAAATGACCTTTCGAAATTAAATGTAAGCGATGAGGACGTGGTTACCATCCTTTCCAATCTTTTAAATAATGCTATTGAGGCATGTGAGTTATGTGATGATAATAGAATAATTAAATTAAAGTTTGTTAAGGAGAATGACCTTATAATTATTGCGGTTAAAAATACATTTAATTGTGATGTTATTTGCGAAGATGGGAATATAAAATCTACTAAGACAATAAATGCGGATGAACATGGGATGGGTATAAAAAATGTATTAAAAGTAATTGAGAAATATGGCGGGTC
>OFFF01001420.1_pt1 | contig 15415 bp, 12 predicted proteins | sample 1521301 | NCBI WGS metagenome assembly OFFF01 (sample SAMEA3504101, study PRJEB24116) | mouse gut metagenome | biome: mouse gut; feature: mouse-associated habitat; material: faeces | place: Denmark | collected 2011
CCGGGATTAAGGTCGGGGTGATATTTGCGGGCGAGCTTTTTATAGGCCTTGGAAATTTCATCCTTGCCCGCTCCTCGTTCCACGCCGAGAAGCTTGTAATAATCCTTGTATGCTACAGCCATGCTCACTCTCCTGTGTCGGAGGGAAATATCTCTCGCGACAGCGAAGAAATAAGTTCTCTGTTTTCACTGTCAATCCTCTGACAGGGGAAGTTCGGGAATAGTTCGCACATATCATCTATACCGCCTCTATGCGCGGAGCTCCGGCCTTCATGCCGGCCTGGCGCAACCCCGCCCTTCAGGGCGGGGTATCTCCGCGCGGCAGCCTGGAAGGGGATGCAAACTCCTCCCCGGCGCAAGATGCAAAACCCTGAAGGGCTTTGCCGGCGCATTGCTTTTCATTCCTGCCAACCTCACGCGCAATCTCTTCCCCCGCACGGCTCCGTTCAGGCGGTACATCACTGCGAGAAGCCTGCTTGTCCGGTAATTCTGAAAATTTGTCCGATTATTCTGACAAATATGTCCGTTTTTCCATAACCAGTGACGGCACTTTTTTACAACTATATTTTATCATACTGGAATAACATTATTTTATTTCGCTATCACTTATGGCACGGCCTTTGCTTCAGCACATTTCAACAGGTGAAATGCTCCATGGAATCCGTAAAACGTTCCACGCTCACGGCCAGGGGCGGCGCGGCGCCCTCCTGTCCCCCTCGTCGTGAAACATGTGAGCCAGAACACAGGGGGCTGGCAGATATGTTCAATCGCAAAATGCTGTGGAGTGACAAATGCGTGAGCGTTCGATTTGTGCGAAAATTATCAGGACACAGGGTGCCGGCGGAACGTCGTCAAAATGCCGCACGGCGCAAGGTTCCGGCCTTGGGCGTGTGCCTGAGGATCGGAACATCATACCCCGGCAGCGTATCATTCAGTTAACATGATCCGGGATACTGTGGCCCGGAAAAAAACCGCTCACCCCCGAAAACATTGAAATGGGGTTTACCGCTCCAAACAGGAGAATATCATGCCGTTTCCGCACAAACGAGTACTTGCTGCCGGGGCCGTGTGCACAGTTGTCCTTGCTGCTTCTGCGGGGGCCGTACACTACACGTCGAGCAGGGCATTCTGTCTCTCCTGCCATGAAATGCGCGTGCATCAGCAGGAGCTGGCACTGTCATCCCATGCCAGGGATGCGGAAGGCAGGGAAATAACCTGCTCACAGTGCCATATCCCCTCCGGAAACGTGGTGCGCATGCTCGCCGCGAAAAGCTGGATGGGAGCACGCGACTTATGGGCGCATGCGAACGGCGAAGGAGAGGATCTGGATCGCGCGGCCATGCAGACTATCGCCCGCCGCTTTACGGATGACGCCAACTGTCTGGCCTGTCATGAGGATCTGACGAAAAACGCCCGCAGGGATGGCCCTGTTTCCCGGGAAGGGCAGCTTGCCCATGACAACTACCTGGGCAGAAACGGGCAGTCACGCAGCGGCTGCGTGGGATGCCATCAGAATCTCGCCCACCTGCCCGAATTTGACGAACGCATTCCCCGCAACAGCCAATTTGCCGCAAAACTTAAGGAGAGCCGATCATGTTTCAACCCACAGTCGCCCACTGACTCCGCAACCGACGGAAAGGGGCGTGCGGATTGCCTCTCCCTCAAGGCAGATCTTGAGAAAAAGGATTTCATCGGCTTCGCTGTCTTGTCAACTACTCTTTTCCCTCCCGCTCTGCTGGAGAATCGTGTTGAAAAGAACCTTGACCGAGGGAGGCGCGAGCGTAGCGATCCTGGAGGCCGAACCGAAGGCCGCGCAGCGTTCCCGTCAGCCGAGTCTTCGAAGCTTGCGGGAATCGAGAGCAGCGCGACGCCCCCCGCCGCATGGTCATGCGGCATGGAGGCGGGAGAGGAAAGGAATTTTTGATGACAGCCCCTCTCCAAGAGCGTTTTCAATCCCGACTTGTTTGACAAACGATCCGGCCGATGTTTCAATTCCACATATTGCTACAGGTTAAGGCAGGATGTAAGCCCGGTCAAGGACAGCTTTCTTCGCAAGGCCAGCGCCCGCGCTCCCCTGCCCGCATACAATGCAGTGATACATGCGGCAAGCATGCCATACACCCCCGGAAACAACGAGAAGACAACATGCCGCTTTCCCCCGCCGCGCACAGAGCCTTTCGCGCCTACGACATCAGAGGCGTGGTGGGGCCGGGTTTTGACGCCGCCTTTGCCCGTGAAATGGGCCGGGCCTGCGGCACGTATTTTCTGCGGGAGAGCGCGCGCATGGCGCGGGATTGCCGCGACGTTGCGGTTGCCCGGGATTGCCGCCTCAGTTCTCCTTCTTTTCACCGCGCGCTGATTGAAGGGCTGTGCTCCACCGGACTGCATGTCATTGATCTCGGCCTTGTCCCCTCGCCCTGCCTGTATTTCGCCGTGATCCACCTCGGCAGGTCTGCCGGCGTCATGGTGACGGCAAGCCATAACCCGCCGGAATACAACGGGATGAAAATCTGGATGGGGGAAGGCACTGTGGGGGAAAAGGAACTCTTGTCCATCCGGAATATTCTGGAGCGCGGCGACTATGAGCAGGGAACGGGCATGGTTTCATCCTTTGACATCATCCCTTTTTATATTGAAGAGATAGCCCGCCGCGTGGGCCCCTGCCCTCCTTTCAGAATCGTGCTGGACGGAAGCAGCGGCGCAGCCGGGAAGATCTGCGCGCAGGCGCTGCGCAGGGCAGGCGCAAACGTGGTGGAATTATTCTGCGAACCGGACGGGCATTTTCCCCACCATCCACCCGATCCCATGCGGGAAGAAAACCTGACGGCCCTGCGCTCCGCCGTACGGGAAAACAACGCGGATCTCGGCCTGGGCCTGGATGGAGACGGCGACAGACTGGCCGTCATGGATGAAAAAGGCCGCCTGCTTATGGGGGATGAAGTTCTGGCCCTGTTTGCGCGGGATTTACTGACTCGGGAGCCGGGGGCGCTTGTGCTCGGGGACGTCAAATGTTCCGACCGTCTGTTCAACGATGTGGCCGCGCGCGGCGGAACTCCCGGCATGTGCCGCAGCGGGCACTCCATGGTCAGAGCCGCAATGCGCGATCAGGGCGCACTGCTGGCCGGAGAACTTTCCGGCCATATCTTCCACCGGGAAAACTGGTACGGTTTCGACGACGCGACATATTGCGCGGCCCGGCTTCTGGCCGTTCTTTCCCGTATCGGCAAGGCTCTTTCCGCCCTGCCGGACTGGCCGCCCGCCTGGAGCACGCCGGAACTCAATCTGCCCTGCCCGGATCAGCTCAAGTTCCATGTGGCCGAAAAGGCCCGCCTCTGGTACAGCGAGCGTTTTCCCGTCTCCGATCTGGACGGGGCGCGCATTGATTTCGGCGGCGCATGGGGCCTGATCCGGGCATCGAATACCTCGCCCAGCCTGTCCCTGCGCTTCGAGGCAGACAGCCCGGAACGCAGGGATCGTCTGTGCGCTGAAGCGCAGAGCATGGCCCGGCTCTGGATAAAGGAATGCGCTCCCTGCGCTGACACGCCGGAGGGCTTGCCCCCGGCATGACGCAAGGGGAAAACACGGCAGCCTGAAACGCCGACAAAAAATTTTCCACAGAACTAAAAAAAAGCTTGACGATGCCCGCCTCTTCCTCTAATTTCCATTCTCGCAGTGCGCTTGTAGCTCAGCTGGATAGAGCACCAGGCTACGAACCTGTAGGCCGGGAGTTCGAATCTCTCCAGGCGCACCACTTATTTCAAGGTGTCACGATATCTGTCGTGACACCTTTTTTGTTTACAGCCCATTTTATCCCGCTCTTATCCCGCGTTTGAGAGCTAAAGGATGGTACAAGATGATAATGGGTAATAATGAATGTTGGTATAAGTTGAATCGGTAAGGCAAAACCTGTTGTTTTTGTTCTATTTTGAAGATAAAGAGTGATTTTGTATCGGCCCCCCCCTTTTTTCGGCTACCCACTCCGGCAAGAATGAGCCTTCCCCTCCGCCGGGGGTCTGCACAGTATACAGACCCTTTGTCGGGGTAGACTGAACCGTCCCCAGTTTATTGGACAAACTGGGGACTGTTCAGAGTTACGGGGTATAATCATGAGCGAACTTGGCCAGAAACTCATCGAGGGATTGAAGTGCGCTGTGGAAATCGCCCAAGGCAAGGCCGACCCTTCCACCTACCGCGTGCATACGATCAATGTTCAAAATGTGGACATCCGGGCCATTCGGCGACGCATGGGGCTTTCCCAAACCGTGTTTGCCGAGCAGTTTGGGTTTTCTGTAAGCACATTGCGGAATTGGGAACAGGGGAAACGCAGACCTGACCCGGCCGTCCGCGCGTATCTCCGCGTCATTGAAAAAGCGCCGGACACTGTGCGGGCGGCCTTGGCGGACTAAACAAGGCTCACATTGCTCAGGGATCGGGGGACAATTCCCCGGCCCGGCCTTTTTTGATTGACTCGCGCCAGAGTTGCAGGCGAGCGGTTTCCGCGCTGTATCGCGCATTCGTGCCGTCTCCCTCCACGGCAATGGAGCGCCACAGGCCACCCAACGACGCACGACTTTCGCGCCGACCCCCATTTCCTCACAAATCTCCCGCATACTCTTCAAAATCTTGGGCACACAAGAGTGCGCAAAGTGTGGGCTGGTGAGCAAGAAAAAGAAATGCCCGGCCTGCGGCTGTACGATTTTCAAAAAGCTGTGAGGAACAAAACGATGACTACCAAAAGACTTCGGTTGGATAAGGGAGGCGTATAATGAACAATGACAATTTGCTGCGAATGGCAGAAGTCCGAAAAATCGTTCCCCTGAGTCGGCCCACTATCTACAGGCGCATTCAGGAAGGCAAGTTTCCCGCGCCTGTGAAGGATGGTCGTTGTTCTTTGTGGGAAGAATCAAAAGTCAGGGAGTACGCTGACAAGCTTTTGCGGCGGCATCAGCCTTTAGAGAATCAAGCATGTCTGCCCAATCCTGCATGAGTTTCCGCCGTTCTTCCATGTACTGCGCACGGTTGTATATCGCCCGGATTTTATCGGCACTCGTATGAGCCAGTTGCGCCTCGATCACATCAAGGCGATATCCGGCTTCATTGAGCAGCGTCGAGGCCATTGACCGGAAACCGTGCGCAGTCATTTGCTCCTTGCTGTAGCCCATGCGTCGGATCGCCACATTGACGGCATTTTCCGACATGGGCAAATTTTTGTTGCGCGGATTGGGGAAAATATACCTCCCGCGCCCCGTGAAGTGCTGCACCTTTGAAAGCAATTCCATGGCCTGCGTCGCCAGCGGGACAAGGTGAGGCTCTTTCTGGAGCTTCATTTCCTTGGTCAGCTTCATCTTTGCAGCCGGAATGATCCATTGCCGCCCGGGAAAATCAATCTCGCCCCATTCCGCATGTCGAATCGGGCCGGGACGACAAAACGTCAGGGCGGAAAACACCAGCGCCGCCCGAACGACCGCCGTTCCCTGGTAGTCGTCAATGCGCCGCAGGAGTTCTCCGGCATCTTCCCTCGTTGTCAGGGCCGCGAAATGCGATTTCACGCGCGGGGCCAGCGCGCCGGATAAATCCCGGCAGGGATCGGACGGAACAAGCTGCATGGCGACGGCATAGCGAAAAATCAGCGAGCATATGCCAAGAACACGCTTGGCGACTTCTTTTGCTCCCCGCGTTTCAATTTTTTTCACCAGCCCCAGCACATCGACAGGTTCCAGGGCGGCAATGGGGGTGTTCCCGATCTCGGGATAGACGTTGGCGACCAGGCGATCAACGACCGTTTCCGCGTGGCGCTGTGACCATACCGGCAATCTGTCCGCTACCCATTCCCGCGCGACGCTTTCAAAAGTTCTGCCGCCGGGCCGCACAATCGGCCTTTTTTTGTTTTCAAGGCCAGGATCGACGCCTTCCCGCAAAATATTCCGCGCCCGATCCCTTTTTTCCCGCGCCTCTTTCAAACTCACGTCCGGCCATGGGCCAAAGGACAGGCGCTTTTCCTTTCCCTCAAAACGGTATTTCCAGCGCCAGAGTTTGCCCCCCGCCTTGCTCAATTCAAGGTAAAGTCCGAGTGTGTCGTAAAAGCGCTCGACCTTGCCGGAAGGCTTGATAGCTCTAAGCGCAGCTTCGGTTAAGTGGGGCATAAAAAGACGCCTCGCACAGCCTGTTTTGGGGGCATAATTTTCTGTTTTTGGGCAAATTTCGCTTATGCCCCTTCAAAATGCCCCCAACGTGTTTGAGCTGTCAAGATTTCCGATGGTCATTGCGAGACGCCTGAAAACCCAAAAAGTGAGGGCTCTCAAGCCTTTTGAGGCATTGAGAGCCTTCCTGATTCTTTCTGATGGCGGAGGGGGTGGGATTCGAACCTGACAAACTAATTATATAAAATGATGTATTAATCTCATTCCACACTTCGTCAAAACTCAAATTTTATACCCTCTTTTATACACACCTATTGAAATCCTGGAATAGCATCGCAACCTGCGTGCGAGAGTCCATTCCCGTCCATCAACCCACGCTCTCGGCAGGACATATTCATTCTCCATAGCCTGCCTCGCGCTGGTGTTTGAGGGCCAGAATAAGCACTTCCTCTCCCTGCACTTCGTAAAACACGGCATAGCCGGAACCGCCGAAGGGAATCAGCAGTTCCCGGTGATCCGGCTCCAGATCATCGGCGGGCCGCCCGGCATGGGGGAACTGCTCCAGAACATCCGTGGCCGCCTCAATGGCATCCAGGGCTTTCTGCGCCGCCTCGGCATCCACTTCTGCCAAAAAGGCATGCGCCCGCACAAGCCCGGACAATGCATTGGCTGTCCAGCGGATCATATATGGCATTTGGGGGCATCCGCCTGTTTATCCTGCCGAAGCCGGGCGATCCAGTCTTTGACCTCCGCCTGGGTGACGTGCAGCCCCGTTTGCCGGTAGTGGTCATGGGCGGCGATGCATTCCTGCCGGAGGGCTTCGCGTTTTTCCTCGCGCTCCACAAAGGCCGCCACAGCTTGGACCACCAAGGCATTAGTGGAGCGCTGGCGCATGGAGGCAAGGCTCTGCACTCGCGCTTTCAGCTCAGCTGGCAGACGGATGCTGATAGGACTCGTTTGTGCTTGCATGACGGTTTTCTCCGTAGTTGTAGTCAACATAGCTACTCCTAGCTACACGGTCAAGAATTCTGCGCGAATAATGCACCTGACCATGCGCTGTGCATCTCCGAATGATATGCCGAGAACAGTTTTGCAAAATAAAAGTATGTTATCGTTTTTATCATAACATAGGGCTGCTTCCTGCTCTTTTTTGACAAAATATAAGACGTGATACCTCTGTTGAGTAAAGTAATACGAAACCAAGTTGAGTCGTAACTGCAATCTGGAATAAGTTCTTTGGCTTCATGCAATGAGCCAAAAAGAATGGCAGCACCTTTATAACCACTTGGTCTTCCTAAATTCCGTTACAATAGCCTCTCTAGGTGCCACGATGGCATTTAGACGCGGTCACTTTCTTCCCCGCGAAGCTGCCCCCCATATTCGCCTTCTGCTTGTGTGATGGCTGGCCTGCTCGCTGGCAATGTTCATGGGTGGAGATACATTCTACGTTGGCCAGTATGGCATGAATTCATTCCGGATGTAGGATAATGCGACCGGAAGTCAATTTCCCCACTACTCCTCAAAAGCCGCACTTCTGAATTTCAGCGTATTGGCATTTTCCTTCAGTACACGCTGAATATCTTCCTGAAAGCCGTTGGCACTTTCAGCCTGAATTTCTATGTTTATTATTACTCTGGTATCGGAACGCTCGGCAAGATGTTGAATAATATTGTCTACAACATCGCCAAAGTGCATTTTTGCACCGTGTGGCTCCATATCGAGGGAAGCATAAAAACGTTTTTGCAGCTTTGGCGCGGTAGTTGCGCCGGTTGCACTTGGTGAAGGGGGCACAACATGTGTCCCGCCCGGCATTGGAGGTTCAGGCTGTCCGGGGCGGATAATTGTCTCTTCCCGTTTGCGCCTTTCTTCCTCCAACACAGCCTGCCAGGCGGAAGCCGCCTCGGGGCTGAGCAACAGCGCGCTGCCATCCATAAAGGGCATGGCGGCAACGCCAAAGCTGAACCCAAGGTAGCGCTTGTCTTCTTTGCCTTGGGCAATACCAAAAAAGTCGCAGCTTGTTGAGCCTGCCTGAATGGTTGCGGTAAAGACACCCTCTGACTTCAGGCGTGGCATGTACAGTTGGCAGCACATCTGCCGCCACACTTCGCGCGCGGGAATCTCTTGTGGCTCTGCTTTCCAGAACCATTGTTGCAGCAAGCTACGCAAATGAATGGGTGACCATTGGTCAATAACCAGTTCATTGTCGCGCAATATCTGTTCCATCGCTCTGGGAATGGACTGGGCTGCCGTATTCAATTGGAACGGTTCCCACTCAATATCGCTCACCTTGCCGCTGGAGGCCGTCTGCATGGGAGAAATAAGCCATTTGTACACTTCAGAAATCATGCGCTCCAAAGCTGCCTGAGCAGTGGCATGACTTTGCCGTGCCTGTTTTGCCTGATATTGATCCAGATTAAGGCGCATGTCCTTAATGTCTTCATCAATAGACTTCCAGGCAAGCACCGTACTTACTTGGTCCAGCAAACGACTCGCGCCGTCGTAGTCAGGGGCAAGAAAGAGCAAACGATTCTGATTCACACGCGGCTGCTCGCCACGCTTTTTCAGTACATCAAGCGCCGCCCTATAGGCCATGTTGTTGCCATTTCGGCTGTATGCCTGTGCTGGATCAAGGATGACCATGCGCAGATTTTCGTCATCGGGAATATCCTGGCTGGGCGTAAACACATGTACCCCGCCAAACAGGCTGCCACGCATGGCTTCCTGCAATTTTCCGCGAATGACAGGGAAAATGGCATCGCGCTGATAGCGGCGCTTGCGTTCTTCCATCTCTCTGCGCAGGTTGGGGCGCGTATCAAACCAAAAGTGGGAGCCGGCCGAGTTGATATAATGCAGACTATGCGTGATGCGGCGCAAGGCGTCACAGAACAGGCCCACCTGCTGTCCCGGCATGGCTGTTCCGAGCATAATGCGCTGCTGCTCAATGCCACGAATGCCCACTCCTGAGGACAACAAACCAGACCCCGGAGCGCTGCCCAAAAAAATGGCCCGCGCAACCCGGCGACAAGTTTGCACACTACCCAAGCGCGTATCCTGCAATTCTAATGCAGCGGTTTCCGCCCTGTCACCGTCAATATCACGCTCAATGACGGGATCCCAGCCATTGGGCAGGTAGTAGACCATTTCGTTGCGCACATCAGCATCGTAGAGCGGCAGGCTACCGGGCATGAGCAAGGGATCATTGTTGCCGTCTTTCCACAAACGGTAGATGACCTTGGCCATGAGCTTGAGCACGCCGCGTGTGCGCTGAAAATTATCTAGGGTAGACCAGTCTTCATACAGCCTGTCAAACACTTCAGGATGGATGGGATAAGCTTGCTCCATGCGCCCGGCATAGCGGGCGTCCTGCGTTTCTATGGGAAATTCGTCTTTATTTCCTGCGTATAAATCAAGATAGGCCCTACAGGCAGCCTTGGCTGCGTCTTTATCGTGGGCCGGAGCAAAAAGGCGACGGCGCACGATTTCAAAGGCTTCTTCCGCGCCCACAGGCTTCCATAAGGCATGAACACGGCCAAAACAGTGGGCCAAAGCCTCAAGCGCCATCACGCCCCGCTGGCTGCCCGCTTCTTTTTGGGATTCAGGCAGCGAAGCCAGCAACACAGCCGTGGGCACAAGCTTGAGGGCTTCGGTAAGGTTTTGTACAAAGCTCAAGTTGGAATCAAAACTGCCGCCGGTGAGATGCTTGCTTTCTTCAAACTGGCGGATGTAGGCCACCACTTCGTCCATCAAGATAACGCACGGTGCATAGCTTTGCAGCAGCGGCAAGAGTACTTCCTTGCCGGGAGCTGTGCCGGAGCTATCAGCATCGGCAATTTGAGCGTAGGCATCCGCACCGCCAAGCTGCCAGGCCAGCTCGCCCCAGAGTGTGCTTACCATGCAGTTGCCCCGCGCGGCGGGCTGATTGGGGGAAAGTTTGGTGCCGTCCAGCACTACAAGGCGGGCATGGGGAGCTTCCATCAAATTGGCGGAATCAAGCAAGCCCGGAATGCCCTGCATTTTGCTGGCAGCGGCCTTGCCATTCACCAAATGATAGACAGCCAGCAAGGTATGGGTCTTGCCACCACCAAAGGCGGTTTGCAGTTGAATAACCGGGTCGCCGCCCTGTCCGGAAAGGCGCTTGAGCACCGAGAGCATGAGCAGGCGCATGCCTTCGGTAATGAAAGTGCGCTCGAAAAAAAGCACCGGATCGAGGTAGCCAGCGGGGGCCTTGCCTTCATGCACGCTGCTGATGTCTGCGGCGAACTCGGATTGCTGAAAGGTGCCTTTCAGCACATCTTCATGGGGAACGACCACTTCACGCCAAGGTTTAAGCAGGGACATTGCGCACACTCCAAGGCAAATTTTGCGGATGCTCCATAGAAACTAGAAGCGGATTGGGTGCAATTCTTGAAAACTTTTGTTCCATTTTTTCTTGAATATCTTTCACATCAATAATTGCAGCATCCCATTTGTTTTTTTGTTCAGGCAGTTCAAGATGGAGTACAAACTTTAACTTTTTTGTGGAGGCACATTTTTCTGCAAACTCTTTTTCCTTTTCCACTGCTGTATAGCGAGCGGCAAACAAACCAGACATTGAATAAAGAAATTTGTCGCAAATCAATGTGAAAAAGCCATCTTCGTACTCTTTTGTACTCTTTCTATAATCTTTTACCTCGACAAACCACAAATTTGATTCAGCATCAATGGCACAAAAGTCCACGGAACGGATACCACGATCCTTGATTCCATTGAACCCAAGATGCTGACCATCTTTATCATTTTTAACAAATGTCCACGCGTCATATTTTTCTATATGCCATCCGTCCGGAAATTCAAAACATAAGCTTCCTTCTAGCTTGCCACGACAAGGAGGATTAGATGATGTCCCTTGAATAAGTCGTGTATCTTGAGGATATTTTTGGTCTTTTTTACGCCTACCTTTCTTCTTACTCATCACAAGTTCCTCACTGCCATAAAGCGATCTGTCTGCTCCAAAGAAGCATCAAGGGCAGCTATATCTCCTATTTCGCTGATTTTTTCTGATTGAATGCAGGAAATAGCGCCATTGTCTTGAGTGTGCAAACCCGTAAACAAAACTTTTTTGGGCAACTCACTTCTTTTGCGAAAGCAAATATCCAATTCCCGCATTAAAAATAAACTGTGCGTAGCGACGGTGATTTGCATAATTGAAGAAAGTTTTACCAATATAGCTGCTAATGCGGTAAGAAGTTTTGGATTGAGATTTGCTTCTGGCTCATCCCAGAACAAAGACGTTCCTTCACCAAGTGAACCATTTTTTATGAGATATACCAACACACCAAGCTTTCTGAAACCTTCTGCCATGAGCGAAGCTTCCATATCTTTGCCTGACGGGGAATTTTTTTGGCCACTTGCAACAGATGGATCTCTGTCGAAATAAAATCGGCCTCCACGCTGTAACACGTTCGCTTTTATGTGTTCTTTTTCTAATTCAGTAAAATAGGGGAAAACTTTTTGTAACTCTTCTCCCTTTAGAGGTGTGCTGCTTAAAGAACGAGCGAGATCAAGATAGGTTGCATCAAAATCCAGCTCACGTTTCTCAAGTGCCGCCTGAAACCCATAATAGACGGAAAGTATTTCTTTTGGGGGAATGAAAACAGGTTGTTGTGTTAGGGGAGCAAACTCTAAATTCTGCAATTTTACCAAGTCTTGAGCTTTATCAGAAAAATCAAAATCAAGGCTTCCATTATCTTCCCAGCTTGATTTTACTGAACATTGTGTTTTACCGGTAGAACACAAATTTCCAAGTACTTCAGCTTTGAAAATCTCCTTGAGATCTTTCGCCAAATCACGATAGTAGACTTCTTTTGCAGGAGCTTTATCCTGACCGGCCAAAGAGCGCAGCACCGCATACCCCAACTTAAGCAAATGGCTTTTGCCTGTGCCGTTTTCGCCCACAATCACATTGAGGCCGGGAGAAAATTCCAGCTTGGCTTCGGGGAAACAGGTAAAGTTTTTAATCTCTAATTTTTTCAGCATGGCTTTTCTCCTGCTCAAATATCAAAACGTATTTGCTCCGGCGCGGTGGGTGCGGGCTGCGTATTCATGGTCTGCTCAATAGCGGGCCAGGAGGTGATCAGCTCGTTGTAAGCGCGGGCATCTTCGGCCCAGCCTTTGCGCTCGCACAAGGTGTACAGACGATAGGCCAGGCTGCGAATGGTTTCGGTTTTGTGCAGCATGTGCGCCAGCAATTTAGCTGCTTCGGATTCCCCCTGGTGGTTGAGGGCGCGGATAAGTTGGTGCAGGCCCTCCCAAACCGGGAGGCGCGTATCCTTGGCGGGGTTCCAGTCAGCGGGCATCTGCGCCCAGCGCAGCAGGCGCACGTTGCCGCCGCCGGATTCCACCACGCCAGCCTCCGCAAGACCGCCCACGCTGGTGCCTTTGGCGCGGGCCAGCACATCGGCTTCGCCATAGGGGCCATTGTCCCAGCCCCTGCCGTCAAACCAGGCGAGACAAAACTGGGTGTCGGCGTCAAAATCGTCTTCAGCCAGAAAACGATTGATGAGGGTGAGGGCGGTACGCACACTCATAGGCTTGCCGTCCGCCTCAAGCACGGCGCTGTATTTGGAAAACACCGCCATGCCCGGCCCGATCATGGCCTGGGAAAGGTCGACAGGGGCCACGGGCGAGTTGACGCCGCCCCGCGTCATGTCCAGCAAGGCTTCGGGGAGCACCGCATTCAATTCACGGGTAAATTCGCGCCGGGAAATGGTGGGGGCGTTGGGATCGCGTTTGCGGCACACAAGGACGATACATGAAGCCAATGCATTAGTACCTGTTTTTAAGCCCTGATCCCGTTCTGCCCGAACTGGCCATGTACCTGTTATAGAAAAGCCTGCCTGAAAAACGGCATCCAAAAACATTTCCCAACCCGTGCTCGATGTTTCAAGGTTAGTCGTTTCTGACTGCTTGAATGCATAGTAGACACTTACAGGAAAGGATGGATGAACTTGGCTGGCAAGGTTTGTCAATGCTCCGCCCATACCATCCAAGAAAAAAGTCTCCGCTGCCTTATCACCACCATGCCGATACGGTGATGCAATAAGCTCTTCTGCTTTTGGAACAGCAAGAGTAGCATAGAAGCCAGTAAAAATAGCTTGGAGTGATTTACGAAGCCAAACATAGAAAAAGTCTGACAGGTCTGCATATCCTATGTTATCATAATATGGAGGATCAGTAGACACAATTTTATTTTTACTAAATACTTGTTTTTGGGCGTCACTCTGTACAACTATGCCGACTCCATGTGCAGGAAGAGAAAAGTCTTGAACTTTCGTGATCCAGTCAATTGCACCTGTCCAGTTGCCCGTTGAACTTGATAAAGGATTAGCTTCTGCATGATCCCATACCATAGGGATAGCTTGTCGACCAAAAGTTTGTACAATAAAATCGCCACCCCAAGGAGTCAAAGAAGACCAGTAATTCGCCGATCTCCCTATAGCCAAAGCCAAATACACCCCCACAGCCTCGGCATAGGCCCGTGCGCCAAGGCCGCCAGCGTCCAGTCCTTTACCGTCGTCCGGCAGGCCGGCTTTTACGGCATCGGCTCGGCATTTGGCTATGGCCTCACCCACCAGATCGGAAAAGGTGGTCAGGGCCACAAGCTGGCGCGGAGTGAAGAGGTCGCCGAAGTTCTTGAGCCCATATAGCGGTGTCCAAAATGCGCGTCTATCTGCTGAAAGTAATGTTTCCGGCTTCCATGTAGGTTTAGCCTGACGCGCTACCTTCTCCTGCTCCACTGTGGGCGCAAGATACACCCTGCCGCGCTCTCCTTCCGCCACAATGGCCATGAGGCGTGATCCCATGCGACCGGCCATGCCCTCGCTCTTGATATAATCGGGCGTAAGGGGCGAACTGGAAAGCAGACATTGAAAATTGGCTCCACGAGTGAGTTTTGTCCCGCTCTTCGCTCCTTCCGGCGGCGTGCCCACCTTCACGGTGAAGCGATAGCTGTCGCCCTCCACCACGGGCTGCACCCAGGCTTCCTTGCCCTTTTTGCTGGACAGCACAAAAGAGGCCGCCAACGGTACCTCTGCATGACAGAAGGCCGGGTTGGGACTTTTGACGGTACGTGCCCACAGCCAGGCAATGACCGTGAGTTTTTGCCCCTTATAGGACGCAAGGTCAGGCCGCTCCGCCACCATTTCCGGCGTGACTTCCACCTGCGGGTACAAGTGGCCGATGCGCTTTTGGGCTTCGGCCCGCATCCACGCGCCATAGCGCCGAACGTCCTCGGCCAGCCCGGAGGCCCCAGGCCATTGCAATCCCTCTGTCTTCGCGCCCGGCGTGGCAGGGCCGATGGGGGCGCGACCCGCGAACTTGGGCGGAATTTCGATCATGGCCTTGTTGATGGTCACGGCCACAGGATTCAAATCCGAAGCCCAGGCTTCCAGCCCCAGGCGCTGCGCTTCCAGCGGAATGCTGCCGCCTCCGGCAAAGGGATCGTGAAAGGCCGGAAGCTTGTCCGGGTTGAACAGTTCCGTCGCTTGTGGATGGGTTTTATTGTGAGCGCAGGTTTCGCGCCATGACTTCCAGATTTCCGCCTTGGCGGCGTTAAGCACCTCGGAGTTATTGGTATTTTCCCACTTTACCAGATCTTCTATAATCTTGAACAGACGCTCACGCTCAATGGCGGCTTTTTCCTTGTTCAGACCGCGCCCAAGGTGCCGTTCATAACCGGGGTCATTGACGAGCTGCGCAAAAAGCACGGCCCGCGCCGCCGCCAGAGGCCGCCGCGCCCACCACAAATGCAAAGTGCTGGGGTGCCCATGCCGAATGGACTTTTCCCGCGCTGCCGCCGCGTTGATGGTGTCCAGCGGCAGGGCGGTTTCTATGAGCTTGCGCGGAGATTTGATTTCAACGGACATGGGTTATCCTTGGTAGACGATAGATTGCAAATACTCTTCGGCATATTGCCCCAGCAGGCAGCGAATGGTGGTAAAGTAGGCAGGCCATCTTACCTGAAAAAGTTGCCTGGCAATGGATGGCAGGGCCTGCTGCGGGGGAATATGGGCGGTTCGTTGGGCTTTTTTAAGATTCTCTAGGTGAAAAAGCACTTTGCGTCGTTCTTCTTTCAAACGATCACAATTCAAATTCAATATATCTATGGTGTGTTGTACAAGTTCTTGTGTTGTCGCGTGCTTATTGCCTTCAATTATCACAGATCCGCAAGCCTCCTTATGGGGAATAAGACATCCCGTGGCTTTGTCAAAATCGAATAATGACCTTGAGGCATCCATT
>OFFF01001426.1_pt1 | contig 15343 bp, 8 predicted proteins | sample 1521301 | NCBI WGS metagenome assembly OFFF01 (sample SAMEA3504101, study PRJEB24116) | mouse gut metagenome | biome: mouse gut; feature: mouse-associated habitat; material: faeces | place: Denmark | collected 2011
AAAAATATACCCCTCAGGTCATCCCGTTTCAGTGGTGCAGCGACTTCTCTGCTGCGAGAAATGCCGGACTGGAAAAAGCAAGGGGGGAATGGTTCCTTTATCTTGATGACGACGAATGGTTTGACGATATAGAAGAAATCTGCGCCTTTTTCCTGAGCGGTGAATATAAGGATTACCAGAGCGCTCATTATATACAGCGCAACTATCAAGATTGGGAGGGAACAAGGTACTCTGATTTTTCCGCATTTCGTATGGTAAAGCGGCAGCCCTGGACACGATTTCAAAATCCGATCCATGAAGAGCTTGCCCCTCGAAAAGAACCCTGCAAATATTTTCAGACATGTGTCCATCACTATGGATATGCACAGGAGAGGAGGGAGACAAAAGGCAGTCAAAAAAACGCCCGGAATATCTCTCTTCTGGAGCAGTCTGTCCGGGAGCAGCCCGCCTTTGTGAAGAATTATCTTCAGCTTGCCAAGGAATATGACCTGGAAGGGGACTGGAAAACAGCAGAGAAATATTGCAGGACAGGACGCAGCATATGTCAGAATACAGAGGACCGCTGTTCTAAAGGCTGGTTACAGGCATACCTTTCTCACCTGCTGTGCAGCAGACCGGGAAAGCAACAGGCAATCGGGGAAATTGAGGAAATTATTGAAAAGGAAGATCCCTTGGAATTGATCCTCCTGGTCTTATATCAGGAACTTGTACATTTATATAAAGAAGAAAGGGAACCTGAAAAAGCGGTTCATTATGGAATAAAATTTGAACAATTGCTGAACGATTTGGACAGTAATGCAGGGATATGGGAAAAGCAGGGGTATGGTGAGTTTGATGAAAATTATGTAAAAAATCCGGAACGGCTGTATGTGTTATGGGCAGACTGTACGGCCTGCGCCCTGGCGCTGGATGACTTGGAACACGCCTCCCATTTTATGGAACTCTTTCCCTGGAAAGAAGAAAGCCTGTTATGCAGGTATTATCCTGATTTTGAAGAGTGGAGAGAAAACTTTGGTTCAGGCTTTGCAGTCATAGCTTCACGTGTTTTAGATTCCCTGGCTGATCACCCGGATTCTTTAGGCGGGTCAGATACTTTGGATGTTTCTATCATTCCCGATGGCGCTGCTCCCGTATATCTTTGCTTTATCAGAGCACTTAGCTTATTGACAGATGGCAGAAGAACGCAGGGTGAAAGACTGAGTATCTGGTGTATGGAGCATTCAGATGATTCATATCTGCAGCAGATAATCCTGCATGAGGCCCTTTTGAACCGCATCGACTTATCAGCATTGGCTGTCCGTATGGATCTGTATGCCTGGGATAGCTCCGTGGAAGAGTCTTTGAAGGACATACCCTATACACTGTCATGTTCCGTTCTGGACAGTGCAGAGAAGCTGCAGGAGGATTGTCCGCTTCACAGCCTCTGCCTGAGGAAGCACACATTAAAACTGAAACTTATAAAAGGATTTTTCATGTGGGAAGAATTGACCGGGATGCTGGAAAGTTATTGCCAATGCATCCTCGCATTTTATAAGTCACAATACAAAAGCGAAATGTTTGAAGAAAAATCCTGCGTATTTCTTCCTGGTGAGTGCCGTTTTGCCATGACTGCTCTGGATGCTTTGAACCGATTAGAAAGAGGGACGCCGACAGAGGCTGTACATTTGTTTTGGACATGTATTAAAATCTTCCCCTCTATGACCGGGGTACTCACAGAACTGCTCCGGCAGGCATTACGGCGGATTCATGATCCGGCTTTACAGGCCGCAGAGGAATTCTTCCGGCTTGCGGGACAGATGAAAGGGACACTGTCCACTTTATTGGAAGCTGGACAGACGGTACAGGCGGCAGGCATTCTGGATCAGCTTCTGCCGTTGATGCCGGAAGATGTGGAGCTGATCAGGATGCGCCAGGAACTGATAAGGAGAACTAAACTATGAATATACAGCTTTCAATTTCTTTACTCGTATCAGACAGAATGGAAACGCTCGGGAAGTGCCTGGCTTCATTAAAGCCCCTTCTGAGGGAACTGGACAGCGAACTAATCGCAGTATTTACGGGAAAAAATGAGGAGACACTGAATCTCTTGAGGCAATATACTTCACAGGTCATCCCTTTTACCTGGTGTAATGATTTTTCAAAAGCCCGTAATGTCGGACTAAAGGAAGCCAGAGGAGAGTGGTTTATGTATCTGGATGATGATGAGTGGTTTGATGATACGACAGAGATTATCCAGTTCTTTAAAAGCGGTGAATACCGGAATTATCAGTGTGCATTTTATGTGGAACGCAATTACATGGATTTGGAGGGAAAACGTTACTACGATGCGGATGTAGGCAGAATGTGCCGTCTGACGCCGGAAACAACGTTTGTGTTCCCCATTCATGAAAACCTGTGTCCGTTTCATGAACCGGATAAGAAGCTAAAGGCATTTGTACATCATTTCGGCTATGCCAGAAAAGATAGGGAAAATCTGGAGAATACAAAGACCAGCCGGAACCTCCCACTGCTCCTGGAGATGCTTGAAAAGAATCCGAAGTCTCCCCAGAGCTGCATGCAGATCGCACAGGAATACCGCAGTATTGGAGAATATGACAATGCGATCCGTTACTGTCGAAGAGGGCTTGAATATGCCCGGAAAGAAAAGCGAATTTACAATTATGAATTATGGCTCCAGGTCAATCTTCCAATGCTGATCTCTTATACCGGAGATTTGGAGCTTGCCGTAAAAGAAGCCGAGCAATTGCTGGTCTTGCCGCGAACCCTGGAAGTTGCGTCAGCCTATTTGTGCGTAACTCTCGTTGCCTCCTGCCGGGATCTTAAGAAATACCGGAAGGGATTAAAATATGTCCGGCTTTATCATGAAAAAATTTTGTATCTGCGTAAAAACCCGGATGCTGCATTAAGGCAGAGAGCTGTAGGCGTTACTATGGACAATGTTACGGAGGAAGAAGCACCCGTTTATGTAGAAGGACTGTTTTTTTCAACAGAGGCAGGCGATTTGGAATCTGTCTGTGAAATTCTTTCCTGGCTTCCATGGGAAGATGAAAGCAGGATTTCTCCCCTGTATCCGCGCCTGGAAGAATGGAAAAAGAAATATCCCCAAATACAAAATGAGATTTTAGCCGGATATGACAGGCTCTATACGAATAATCTCTATGTATGCCTTCAAAAGTGTCTCCATGCAGAAAAGTGCGGAGAAATCCAAAAATCATTGAATCTATGGACGATTTGTGCAGAAAGCTGTCCTCCCGGGTTTCAGTGGGAATTGATCGAAATTGCTGTGCGGAACAGTTTTTCACTGAATCCTCTGGTCAGCCGGATGAGCCCGGAAGTTTGGAACGAATATACCGCTGCAACTACAAAACATAAAGAAACCAAAACACTGGAACAATTTTATGAAAAGATAAACCCATTATTAGAAAAATACCCGTTTTATGCCCGGAAATTAGAACAGTGCTGTTTAGAAAGGCTTCTTACCAGTGAACTTTTGGAATCAGCTCGCCCGACAGTGCTTCTGGAACAATATTGTGAGAGCGTGCTTACTGATGCGGAGGCATTATACCGGCCGGAGGTGCTTGCAGCCCCGGAAACATATGCCCTTCCTTCACAGTATAGATTTGCTGCAATCGTGAAAGACGCTTTAGTGCTTTTCAATAAAGGTGACCTGACTGGCTGTATACCACTCTTAAATGCGGCAGTCCAGGTTTATCCCCGGATGTCTGTTGCCGTAAGCCAACTATTACGTTCTCTGGAGGAACAAATGCATTCTTCACAGCGAACTGTTCCGGAGGAATTTTTGATCCTTGGAAACCAGGTAAAACAGGTACTTTATGACCTGATGGAAAAGAAACAGTGGGAAGAAGCCTATGGCGTATCGGCCCAGCTTGTCTCACTGCTGCCGGATGACCTGGACGTCTTACGTATGAAACAGGAAATTCTGCATCATGGGACACCGCCCGTCAGAAAAAATTGGTAATAAGGAGCGTGAAAAAATGAGAATTGCATTATTTTATTCAGAAGTAGAATCTTTTAATTGCTTTACAGATTTGTTGGCACATGAATTGCATACACTTGGGCATAAAACTTTTATACTGGATCTTAAAAACCCGCCGGCGGAAAGCCCCCATTCCCTTGCACATTTTTCAGAATTTATCGCCGAGAAAGTGGACGCAGCCATCTGCTTCGACGGTCTTGGAACCAGGGAAGATATATTGATCGATATCTGGAATGCTTACCGGACAGTTGTCGTAGATATATTGATGGACCCTCCTTTGCGTTTCCATCCCACATTAGAAAAGCATCCCCAGAATTACCTTCTGTTCTGCTGTGATCGGGATCATGTGGAATACGTAAAAAAATATTTTGGACAATCCGTAGCTTTTGTGAATTTTATGCCCCACGTTGGGATCATGCCGGATAAAAACGCTCCCGCTATTCCGTATAAAGAAAAGAAATATGACATTTTGTTTTCAGGTACTTATTACCGTCCGGAAAGTATGCTTGCAAAAATAGAGGAGCTGTTTGAAAAAGGTACGGATGTATATGATTTTTATCTTTATATTTTTGAGTGTCTTATAAAAGACAGCAGCCTTACAATAGAACAGGCTTTTTATAATGTGGCAAAGGAAAAAAATGTTTCACTCGGAGAGGAGAACCTGAAAATCCTGTTAGGCTACTCGGAATCTATCGACTGGGCTATCCGCATGTATCAGAGGGACCGTGTAGTAAAAGCCCTTGCCGATGCCGGCCTTGAACTGCACCTTCTTGGACGCGGCTGGGAAAACCACAGTTCAGCCGGATATCCAAATGTACACCGAATTGATGACCGTATCCCCTATATGGAAACGCTGGCTTATATGGCAGACGCCAGGATCAACCTGAATGTATTTCCATGGTTTAAGGCAGGAACGCATGACCGGATCTTTAATACACTGCTTCAGCATTCCCTGCCCCTTACCGATTCCAGCAGATGGATCACAGAAAATTTTACAGACGGAGAGGACATTGCCCTGTATGATCTCAAGCACCTGGAATTGCTTCCGGGGATTGCGGAAAAGCTTCTGCATGATACCGAACATGCAGAAGCGATTATCACCAGAGGGTATGAAAAGGTACTTCGCCATTTTACCTGGAAAAACTGTACGAATTGGATTTTGAATGCGATTCACGCAGCGTCCGAAGCCTATTCAGCCCCTCTCTCCTCTGCCTCGAGAATCCAGTCCATACGCTGAATATACACGCGGTAATCCCGAATCCCCATCTGCTCCAACTGCTTCTGGATTTCCTTGTAATAGAAGCTGCAGATGATCAGCCGGCGTTTCTCTTCCGGTATTTTCAAAATTTCCTCCGGCGGCCTGACAGGAATCCCCAGCCGCTTCCGTCCCCAGCGATTCTTATCATTGTCTGCCAGGAACTCCGGAGGATACTTCTTCCCCCACTTTTCCATGTAGTCCTCGAACATCAGCCCTGTACCGAATAAAATAACCTTCTTTCCTTCCGCGCCGTCCAGCATGTGGGTCAGCATCCGCTGGTAGTCCGTATAGGGCCTGTCCGGGTTGAAGATCCCGGAGTGTTTTGGCTTCCGCTCCTCTTCCGGAGGATACTTCATATAGTCCTTTCCGAGCGTCATAAACAGGTAATTGTCATACCCTTTTGGAGCCGGAAACTTACGGTTTTCAAAGTCAAGCATCGTAATTTCACGGAAGTCCTCTGCATTCAGCCTTCTGTGCTTATGGTAGCCGCTAAAAAATGCCACATCCTCAGAATCTTCATCCGTATACAGACGCATTGCACCATTCAGCATGCGGCAGAGCTTTTCATGGCTGTAAAGGCTGGCAAGCATCCGGTAGTTTTTCCATTGCCATGCGTTCATGTCGCCATATGCCTTATAATCCTTCCCGTAAATCTTTGCCAGTATAAGGCGGTGACAATGCCGTATCAGCTTTTCCTTTTCCTTGAACTTTTTATCATCCATGGTACATACATCCAACGGAAGGATATCGATCCAGATTCCCAGATTGCCTTTATGCTCCAGTTCCCTCAATTCAATTCCCGTCGTCCGGCTGTTCCGCACCCGTGCAAACCCTCCCCAGAATATATCCTTTTCCGTCTCCGGAGTGTGGAGGGACAAGGGCTCCTTAAGTTCCTTCCGGGCATATGTTAAAAATTTATTATAATCTTTTCTCGGCATTGCAATATCAATGTCGTCATCCCATGGGATAAACCCTTTGTGGCGGACAGCACCCAGCAGGCTCCCATGCACCATAAACCAGGTAAGTCCATGTTCTTTGCAGATACGTTCCACCTCTTCTAACATGGCAAGCTCTATCTTCCAGATTTTTTTCATCTTGTCGGAAATTTTATAATCCGCAATAACTTCTTCCTCTGTACTCAGATGCTTTACATTTTCCCGTATTTGATTCTGGTCTACCGCTGCCCAGCGATAAAACTGCCTGTATTTTCTGTGGTTCCTCACTTCATCCAGAAAGCGGTGTTCCTCCTGCATATAGATGTCCCAGGTCTGCTCCATGCCATATTTTTCAATCAGCTTCTTCTTTGGGTAATACTGCTCCGCATTCGGGGTAAAGCAGTAAATATAGTGTATAGCACGGAACAGGACATATTTCGCAGGATAATTTTCCCGTACAAATTCCTGGTCAAAATAAAGAAATTCCTTTGTATCCGAGTTATAAAAGCAATTCAGAGGAATCAGTTCCATGTAAGCCTTTTTTAAGATCGGACCGCAGTCCAGATCCTGCAGCCCCGGCAGTTCGGCATCTGTCCCTGCAGATACAGTTTCGGATGCCTGCAGGATATATTCGTAAATCCGGTCTATCAGAGATAAAAATTCCTCCTGGTCTTCCCTTATAATTCCCTTCATATAATTGGATAACGTAGGCCATGGTACAAAAGGCAGTTCCAGGCTCCCATCCGGCAGTATTGTATGCTCCGCTGCAGGAATCAGGTGCTGCTTCAGATCGCTTATATTCTCATACAGACGGCGGGCATTTTCTTTTCCCTCCGGAAACAGCGGTGCTTTTCTCACTATGCCGTTCTTTTGGATCGCAGTCGCATACCCCCGCTCACGTCCCCGATCTGTGGAAACTGCAGCATAGATTACACGATTTCTCTCTGCAGAATGTCCAGCGTCTGCCGATATGTTTTCTCCCTGGTTCACTGTCCCATAGTCAGAAATTTCCTGTGCCCGGAGTCCCTCCCTTCTGCCGCATTCCACGAGAAATGAATTTGCAAAAAAAGGAAATGTCCCGTTTTCCACTACATCCCGATACAGCTCCTGCTCCGACACCACCAGCGTATTATGATCCAGGTAATATGGAATCAGCCGCTCTTTTAAGTTCTGCTCCGGCAGAAAATCATCCGAATAGATCAACTGGGGCAGTTTATAGTCAGGCAGCGGATAATAAAACTGCATCTGTACAAGCCCCGCCCGGTTTATGATGTCCTTCAGTTCACTTCGGCTGAAAGAGTAGGCGCGTGTCCCCTGCGGATAATGCGCAATTCCTTCGAACGCTTTTCCTCCGTGGGATTCTTTTGCCCCGCAGAAATATTTCAGCCCCAGACGGTTGTCAACTGCCAGAAGCAGAATACCGTCTTCCTTCAGAAGGCCTGATACCTTTTTCAAATACCGCGCGTAATCATTCCTGTCTGCCGAACCGCCGCAGGCACGTTCCATGATTCCGGTGATCACAATATAGTCAAACTTTTTTCCAAAGGCGATCTCACTCCATTCGCCGGCATAAACATGCAGGTTCTCCTTCGATCCCCAGCGCCTGGCAATCGCAGACGCGCGGTGGGCAGAGCGTTCTGTAGCAGTCACTGTCATGCATTTATCACACAGCATTCCCGTCAGGGCGCCGAATCCTGCTCCGATCTCCAGCAGGTCTGCATTTTTCCGGAAAGGATACCAACTCAATAAACCCGTCCTCAGGCTGGAGATCTGATACCACACCGGAAAACGGTATTCATCGGAAATCTCCTCGTCATAATAATCCTTTGTCTGCACGTCCAGATAATTGAAGATGATCTGATCCATCTGCGTGCGGCGCTGGGTACTTAACTGTTCTTCATTTACATGCAATGTCGCCATGTTTTCCTCCCTGTGATCCGAAAGTAGTTTTTGGGTGTGCTCTCCCTGGCTCACTATCCGATCAATACTTTCTTCCCTTCAAATGCTCTTCCTGCGTGCGTTTTGGAAGCAGGTATCCTTTATGGATGCAAAAGACAGACTAATGACCGGAAATGTCCCCTGCAGCTCTTGGTACTCTTTCTCTTCCCATATGGCAAGCCCTTCAAACAGATCTCCCCTGTCCGCATACTTTAGTGAAAAGAACTTTTCTACCATGTCAAGAGTAAGCGTCTTGCCGAAACGGCGTGGGCGGGTGATCAGGGTAACCTCATCCTTATTCTCCCACCACTCCTTGATAAACAGCGTCTTATCCACGTAAAAATTATTTTCCGTAATCACCTTTTCAAAGTCCTGCATTCCAATGCCAACTGGTCTTGACATAATATTGTGCCTCCTTTCCCAAATGCTGAATCCGCTTTCTTAAAATTATAGCATAAGAAAACAAAGACGCACAATCGTTACTTTCTTCCTGCTGCCGGTTCTTTCCTTTCATCTGTCTCCGAGATCCATCTTCCCCCTGATAGCAGTCGAACTGGTTGCTGTTGTATATTCAAAAAATTCCATATGCGCCCCCACTTCCCGAAGCTGCTCCAGGTCACGTGTCCAGTCCGCACCATGATCATTGCCGGAAAAGTGGCAGTCATAATGATATCTTTTCCAGGCGTCAATCTTATAAGTGTTGGAAAAGTCTACTGGTACTACACGATCTACATAGGAAACAGCCGACACGATCGCCGCCCTTTGTTCGTAAGGGATCACCGGCTTTCTCTTTTTAAAATGTTCAAACAGCTCATCTGTAAGTACCCCGGCAATCAAATATTCACATCGGGATTTTGAGCGACGCAGCAGGTTCAGGTGTCCCACATGGAACAGGTCAAATGCTCCCGGGACATAACCGATACGGTAGGGCTTCTGTTCTTCTTTCAATACCGAATCTTCTATCGGAACGGGCCTGTAATAATGATAATCTGTAATCTCCATTGATGCCAGCTGCTTCTCAATGGATTCCTTCTGTGCTGTACAGATCACTACATAAAATGTGTCCCTGTCCATATCGCGCAGAACATCCGGCGGCTTCACTTCCACGCCGTATCGAATGCTGCCCATCCTGGACAGGTCATTATCTACAGCAAACAAAGGAGTCCTGCCCAAGCCCCCGCCCTCGCATATCATATAATTTTCGAAATACTTTCCCGTACCGAACAGTACGATGTCTTTTTTGACCATAGGTTTTCTCCTTAATTGCAAAATGCGCATGACTGCCCGGAACAGCAGTATAACGTTTTCTATATGGCATATAAGATCGTCTCGTTTCTGCTTAATTGATAATGCCTTATATAAAACGTGTATTCCTCCGACAGGGAAAGGATATACGACGGTATTTCCCATATATCCTCCGGTTTATGGTAAATGGATATCGCCAGTCTGGGATGATTTTCGAGAATCGTTCTTTTGGCGCCTTTGAGTGCTTCCAGCTCCGCTCCTTCTACATCCATCTTTATAAACGTAACTTTATCATTCCCCACTGCTTCATCAATCGCAGCCACCGGAACGGTTGTTACATTCTGCTCCTGTCTTTCGGTAATTTTTGATCCCTGATCTGCGTTTCCCGCAAAATACAGAATCTCCTCCCTGCTCCACAGGCCCTTATTGATCAGCTCCATATTCTGAATATTTTTTGCTGCCTTCTGACATCTTTCATAGTTCACTATATCAGGTTCAAACGCATAGATTTTTTGATACTCTCCTCCGCACCATTGGACAAACAGCCTGTCCGTGCTGCAGTCATAGCATCCGCCGTCTACAAAGATCTCATTCTGGCAGGGCTTCATGATATCCTGGTCAAAATATTGCTGCCGGTACAGTTCTGATGTAACTTTTCCTGCATTGAATATCTTTTCCTGATCCCAGCCATTTTCTGTCAGGAAATCATATATTTCCTGATGAAATCCTGTAGTGCTGATAAACACATAATAATCCTGAAAGTCCGCCACTAATTGATCCGGTGAGATCACATGATATCCTTTCCACCCGTTTTTTTGTTTCTTGGTATCGCGGTCGCATAAATAGACACAAGATAAATCCGGATATAACATACTAAGCAGCGAGAAATCATTACCCGCGCCATATATGACCAATTTTTCTTTTACATGTTCTGCCTCTTTTATCATGATATCTACACTGTGTTTCTGAGGCAGGGATTCGATCATCTGGCGGATGAATCGCTCGTCCCTTGTCAGGCTGTACATCAGACGGAGTTGGAAAAACTGTCTGGATGGTTCATCCTGTAAATGTAAATATACATCTTTAATTTCTGTTTTCCACATATCTTTACCATCTCCTGTATTCTTTCCAATCTCCTGTCGGATTCGGATGATCACATGGGCAAATCCATACTATTCTTTCCTCATCCATCCCCATCTGCTGCAATTCATTTCGAATTTTCTGCGCCATGTCTTCTGCCATAACCGCAATCACGATCTGCGCATCAGGTAAGTGGATAATTTCAGATATATCGCGTACTTCGCCCATACCCTTTCGTTGAAATTCAGGCGCCCTCTTATCCACCCACAATGCTACTTCATGCTCTTTATCTGATTTTAGTCTATGATACAGATCTTGTCCAAATTTTCCAGCACCATAAACTATGACTTTTTCTTCCAGAAGTCTGACTGGGTAAAACGCAGCTCTGCCAAAATTTTTGCGCTGCTCTTTCAGCTCTCTTTCAGCCTCCTGTCTATATAGCCTTCCAAGAGTTGAATCGCGTTCCTTCTTATATTGTTCCATCAAAGCCTTTTCTTCATCTGTCGCACGCATAACTGAATATTTCAAGTCTGTCCCCTGATAGAATAAAGATATGGGTTCATCAACTCTTTTAAAAAATATTTCTTTCATATCTTGCTCTGTCAACTTGGGAGCATACTCCATAACCACTCCTTCTCTTCCAGTCTCACTGCTTGGCATAGAAGCAAAAAATTCTAACAATTCCTTTGTGGGCTCCTGCGCAATATGCTGCAAATATAACAATACATTTTTCAAAGAACCAATTCTTTTATCGCATTTTTCTGAGGTTTTGCACATCAGTTCTGTAAATTCCATAATCCCATTTTCATAATCATAAAAGCCATGTTCTATCAGATGTTCCGTTTCCAATCCCTCTATTACTGGCACAACCTTTCCTTTTTTGGCCAAATACCCTTTTGTCTGACCATGAGGGGCACGGCAAAGCATTTCAATGGCAACGTTATTCTGTAAAAAACTGGGAAGAAATGTGTCTGTTATAGAATCTTCTATCAAATTCACCCTGTCAATTTTAAAAAAGAATGTACGTATCGGTTCCTTATATCTTTCTTTTAAAAGCTGCCTGAGACATCCTTGGGTCATCCCGCTGCCCGCTACATCCACGAAAGCAAAGTGTCTGTCGGAAATATCAATTTCCTGTTTCAGATACTCTAATACCAACTTTCGCTCATATGCCAGTTTCTGCAAGTGGAATCTCTGAAACTTCTTATCTGCCGATAAACTCTGTGCGATAAATTCCAATTCCATATTCGAAATAGTTCGATTTTTTTGATCTTTTATATAAGTACCGGGGAGATATTTATATAATTCCTGTAAAGAAATATGCAGGACCTCCGCCAGATCATCCAAAGTATGAATCCGGTATGTATGTGACCACAGAATAAGCTGATACAGGTTATAATAGTCCTCTGACAAAGAAGGCATACGCCACGCTTTTCTGGAGCCATAAATATAGCTTGTTCGGATATCCTTCCTCCTATTTAAAAGTATCATGTCTACAATCTTCTTTATGATATATCCGTCCCTGGCAATAAAATAAAGCCTTTTTATCCCTTTTTCTATTGCCTGATCCACAATCCACTCTGCATAACTGTATAGGACCGGACCAGCATACCTGCAGCCAATACTGTATGCATCTACACAGGCAGTTTTTCCAATATTCATCAGGTCTGACGGCAGATTACCCGTGTGCTTTCTTTCTATCCGAAGGGCTGTTCCGATCATAAGCTGCAGCCTTATATCTTCTTTATCATTTAACAGCAGCTTTCTCTCAAACTCAGATAACATCACTTTTGGAGACAGTTTTACTTTTATGCCAAGCCAATATGGAACTTCAATATCCTGGTGTATATTATCCCCCACGTGTGTCCAGTTATCAAAGTTTACTTGTTCCAGCGCTTGTACTTTTCGGTATAGATTTCCTGTTGTTTTACGTACAACATACTCTGAGGACACATACAGAGGAATCCCTCTAAAAATATCGTCTGCCTTTATCAACATCCTCCAGATTGTTTCTCGCGGCAGATACATATCTGATATAAGAACAACTCGTTCCCCTTGTGTTAGCAGTTCTTTTATCCATTGAATATTGTCAGGCAACGGAACCGCATTCGCTATTTCTATCTCTTCTTCTAAACGGCACAAATTGCTGATTTGATCCTCATTAAGACAGCCACAAAGAGACATCGCCTTATAAATCTCACGTAGGCTTACTTCCTCTTTGTGTAAAAAAAAATTTGCCTTTCTAGCAAGTTCTTCACTATGTATCCTTAGTTCTACGAAGTTATCGATTATATAATCATTCAGCCCGCTTTTCTCCTTCTCCTCATTCAAATGTTCCTTGATAAGGGAAAAGATTCCTCTTGGAACTGCAACAGTCCTTGTAATCAAAGTATCAAACACGTCAAAACTATACATCATTTTTCACCCGAGCTTTCAAAATGTATTCTTTGCAAATAATCTCTATTTTCCCTAGCTTCATAACTACCTTTGACAGTCCCGAGCAATCAAGGATTCAAACATCTTTTTTGTAAAATATCCATTTCGTACTTTTTCCGATAATTTTTCTGCATTTCTTTTATATATTGGATATATAGAAAAGTCCAGATCATTGATCTCATATAAATTATCTATCAGATAACCCACCTGATACTTTTCGACCGTCTTTGCAATCGCCGCCTCTTTCCATGCGATTACAGGAATTCCGGCTGCGATATAGCAGGAAAATTTGTGTGGTGTATTGTATCTGGTATAGTTTTTCTGAGCAGATCTGTCGAGATGACCGTCTATTATTCCATCCCAGATCAAACCCATATCACCACGTAAACGTCCCGGGAGTGCATCAGCCTGAAAACTTCCGCAGTAATATATTTTCACATTTTTTATCAATGCAACCCTCCGACCATATACGTTCATATAAAAGCGCATTTTCTCTGCTTGCAGATCATACAGAAAAGGGGCTTTAGAAGCATCTAAGTTCCCTGCGAAAACGATAGTCGGCGCATTTATATCCAATTTGCTTTCCCTGCCTTGATATCGCTGTCCATCGCAGAGATAATCAAATATTTCGTTTTTAATACATGTGTCAATTTCCAAGTATTTTCTTAGATATTGTTCCATAAATTCATTATGAACTATGAAATGATGAAATGGTTTTAGCCATTGCATTTCATGTAGATATACATTGCAATTCGTAAAACGGATTTGGTTCACATCATGCATTAATATCGTAGTTTTATCCGTATCCAGTAATTGAAACAGATCTGCATAGCAAGCTTGGTAATCATGGTATATGTGCGGTTGTAAAGGATACTGAAGAATCACTTTCCGGTTCCTCTCCCTTGCCTCATTTAAAATACGGTACAATTTTAAAAAAACAGGAAAGTCTGTCCCTTCCGTTGCTGCCAACGATACCACATCCACTTTTCCTGTCTTTTCCAAAATCCTGCATATATCCAGCGGCGCTTTAGGACCAGCATTTCCCAGACTTCCTTTTACAACTGTCACAACTAAATACTCTTTCATCTGCTGCTCTCTCCTCCAATCGTATACAGGATATCCTCTATAGAAATCACAGGGCAGGTTACTTTATTTCTCAATAGGTCATCAATCTGGTCAAAAAAGTACACTGCTGTAACAACGATTGCATCCACCTGGGGCAATTCATTTTCTATTTTAAGAATCTTTAAACCTAAATCTAGTTTTTCTGCCCTTCGGTCAATGGCATAACTTACCCTGACACTACTTCTTGATAATTCTTGGTATAAATACATTCCTAAATCTGATATGCCATAAATAGCAATTTTTTTATATCTGTTCTTCTGAAAATACTTTATAATTGAAATATTCTGCTGTTTCAGTTCAAACCATTTTTTTAATGCATTATAGTTGGCTGTTGTACGCCCCAGCCGATGGTATAAATAGTCAACGTCCCTCACCCTTTGCTGCCACTCTTCAAAATATTCTGCGAAATCCATATCGTGTTTGAACGCAAGCATTCTGCATTTTACCAAGTTGTCCACATTTGTAATTTCTTTCACATATTTATCATCAATATGGGAGAGCACTTCTTTTAATACCACATAATATTCTGACAGTTCTTTCTCGTTTAATATTGTATCATTTTCAATAAAACGATATCCCAGTGCATATGCCAGAAGATATTGTATCATTGGAATAACACAGCCACACTGATTTATAGACTCTTTACAAAGTCCTTCGTACAGTCTGGTGAGATCCCGCAAATAAAAGTTCTTATTTTTTTTATATGACTGTGAAGCCGAATCCTCACTATACCTTCTTCTATAATAATATACAGCGTCACACAGCATACCATATTTTTGTTTTCGGAGTATAATGCTGTTAATAAATTTTGTATCTTCCCAGCACTCTTGATTTTCATCAAAACAAATTTGTTTGGCAACTGAGGTCTTTACTACAGCGGCTGCGCCGGCACTCCTGATTTTCTGATAGTCTACACGTATATCAATAATTTCATCTCTATCTAATTCAAAATTCGATGGATGTTTCACAGATAGGCCTTCGAAAAATTCTATATTAGCAGAAACCAAGTCAACTTCCAACTCATGTTCCTCTAAAAAATCCACTGCTTTTTCCATTGCACCTAATGACCAGAAATCATCAGAATCCCAAAATGTAATAAATTTACCCTCAGCCATTTTTATTCCGATATTTCTTGCATGGCTAACACCATTACTCACTGGCAAATCTACATATGATATATTTTTTTTATATATTTCTAGAAATTTTTCGCAAATTAGATTTGAATCATCTGTCGATCCGTCATTGATCAATATCAATTGAATATTCTCAAAACCAATCGTTTGATTCTTGACACAATACAAAGTATCTTGTAAATATTTTTCTGTATTA
>OFFF01001428.1_pt1 | contig 15322 bp, 10 predicted proteins | sample 1521301 | NCBI WGS metagenome assembly OFFF01 (sample SAMEA3504101, study PRJEB24116) | mouse gut metagenome | biome: mouse gut; feature: mouse-associated habitat; material: faeces | place: Denmark | collected 2011
CATAAACCGCTGTAAAAAGAATCATACACAGAGCCAGACTCCGGGAAATCCGCTCATATTTTTTCCCGAATAACTGCTTTGCAATTGCAGAAAACGGGGTATTTTTTCCATAACTTTCAAAAAGTGGTTTCATGTTCTCCAAGCACCTCCCGAATCCGATCCGCCTGAATCTCCTGCCCCGTGAAGCTTCGCGAAATCCGTCCCTGTTCCAGTACCAGCACCCGGTCAGAGGTCAGGCAGATGCTTTCCAAAATGTGTGAGGAAAACAAAACCGTTCCGTACTGCCGGTATCCGTTGATCTGCCGGTAGAGGTATTCGGTGCTCTGAAAATCGAGACCGTTAACCGGTTCATCCAGCAGCAGTAGTTCCGGGCGCAGCGCAAATGCCGTGATCAGATATGCTTTTTTCAGATTTCCTGTGGACAATTCTTTGAGAAGCACATCCGTGTATGCTTCAAAGCCAAACCCCCGGATCAGTTCCGAAAGATCCGGCAGCTTCTTCCCGTAGGACGCGGCCGCATAAGAAATGTATTCGCGGAAGGTAAAGTACTGGAACGAACGGTCTTCCGCGAAAACCGTATAGCGTGCCTGCTTGAAAGCCTTATCCCGAAACGAAAAACCGCGTCCGTTCCAGACGGCTGTTTCCACCTGAAACCGGGTAAGCAGCCCGGAAATGGTCTTGATAAACGTGGTCTTTCCCGCTCCGTTCAAACCAATCAGTCCCACGACCTCGTTGGAACCCAGTTCAAGGGAAACATCGGAAAGGACGTGTTTTTCCGGTGTATACCATGCGCTTAAATTTTTTAGGATTAGAAGCTTTTGGGCCTCTCCTGATGGATCCGATTTTTTTGCAAAAATATTCATGACACTTACCTCTGTTCTATGGACTGTTCCTCTCTTGTCTCAATACTGTCACCAAGATATTGTTTCAGGTTTCAGACGCTTTCGCCCCGTACCGGATCATTTTCTTTTATCTTTTTCCTTGTCCCGTATAGAATAGGCTGACCGGAAAAACACGATTCCCAATGCAATATACAGAATCACATTCGGAATATTCAGCATGATCAAAGAAACCGCTGCCGCAAGCAGCCAGATGATTCCCATTACCATTCTCAAATAAAAGTGACGCATCAATTTGTACCTCCTTCTGAAACGCCTCCTCCACACAGCTTTGTTTCCGGCTGTGGAGAGTGCGCTTATACCAAATACGTATTTCCGCATTATCTGCGTTGTTCTGTTTGTTTGATTACATTGACAGGATAATACAAATTTGAGGGTTCTGCCGTTTTGTCCATAAACGGCGGGTTTTTGTCCGTAACAGAATATTTGCCGGAAAAATCGGAGACGCTTTCATACAGAAAAGCGCCTCCCTGATCCTATACCTCCTGCTCATTCAGTGCCTGAATGACAGCCTCATATGCAGGCCGGATATCCGGCGCTGAACTGATTCCTTCTGCAAGAGTCATTTGTTTCGCATATTCGATCATCGGGTTTGCCATCAATTCCGGCACCATCTGATCCAGCATCTGCTTTCCCAAAGGCTCTGCCATAATCTCGCCCAATGTATTGTCCAGGCTGAACCGAAGCTCCTTTAGGCTGGTCTCTGTAGCATAGTCATAAACATACGTACCGGAACCGACGTTAATTGCCTCTTCCTTCTCCGGCAGGTAGACTACTGCCGACGTGTTTGCGGGAACCTGGATCTCCACATGGATCTTTTTATTTCTACAGCTCCAGGCGGAAACAATTTTCCCATAGGGTGTTTCAAGCTCGGTCCTTGCTTCCTCAATTCCCTGTACAAACATGGGCCTTACATAAAATCTGCGATATCCTGCTTCCAGCTGATTAATGCCGCCAATCTTCCGGTACATCCAGTCTCCGATCGAACCATAGGCATAATGGTTCATGGAATTTAATCCCGGATGCAGCATGGTACCGTCCGGCATAATTGCATCCCACCGCTCCCAAATGGTAGTGGCTCCCATCTTTACCGCATAAAGCCATGACGGAAAGTCATCGCGCATAAACAGAATCGAAGCCATCTGGTGAGCGCCGTTATCCGATAAGGCATGGCACAGATAAGGTGTTCCCAAAAAACCTGTAGTTAAATGATTTTTATGATCCTCAATATTTGCAACCAGCGTATTCAAAATTTTCTCCCGATCCTGTTCCCTGGCCAGTCCGAAAAACAGGGACAACACACACCCTGTCTGCGTCTCGCTGACAATTCTGCCTCGTGATGTATAGTATTCCTCACGAAAAGATTCCAGTGTTTTTGCATACAATTCCTCATAATGCTCTGCATCTTCTTCCTTTCCCAGCACTCTGGCGGTCTGTGCCACGAGACTGGTGACATATAGATAGTACGCGTTTGCAACCAGATATACATCTGTTGCCCCCACACTCTTATCTCCCTGTTCCCGGTCGAGAGCCAGCCAGTCTCCATACTGGTAATTGGTCATCCACAGGCCGTCCTCATTGACCCTATTATGGATATAATCTACCCATTCATGCATGCACTTCCAGGATTCCTCCAAAATCCGCTCATCCCCGTAGGTCTGGTATATCACCCAGGGAATAATCACCGCGGCATCGCTCCATCCGGCAGAGCTGTAGGTTCCCTGAATATCCGGCACAATATGGGGAACTCCTTTTTCCAGAGATGAAGCTGCCGCCACATCCTTCATCCATTTCGAAAAAAACAGAGCCGTATTGCGGTTAAACGCCGCGGTCCATGAGAATACCTGAGCGTCCCCCATCCATCCAAGCCGTTCATCCCTCTGGGGACAGTCGGAAGGAATATCAAAAAAGTTATCCCGAAGCCCCCACTCAATATTGCTCTGTAATTGATTGACGGCCGGATTGGAGCAGTGGAAAGATCCTGTTTTTTTCATATCTGAGTGCATCACACAGGCCGTAAACATCTCCGCACGCAGTGTTTCGATTCCCTCTACGGCAATGTATCGGAATCCGTGGAATGTAAAGTGGGGCATCAAAACCTGTTCTTCTCCGTTTAAGATATAGGTATCCGTAGATTTTGCTGTACGCAGCGTTTCCGTATAGAATACGCCGTCCTTGTCCAAAACCTCTGCATGGCGCACGGTCACCTTCTGTCCTTTTTCCCCTTTTATTTTCAGCTCCACCAGACCGGTCAGGTTTTGTCCAAAATCCACCAGCCGATTCCCTTTTGGGTCTGTAAAAATCTTCTTTGCGGCAATACGCTCGGTGACGCGCACCGGTTCATTCTCCTGCGGAACCAAAACTGAGGGGTCGAACGGCGACTCTGATACTGTTCCTTCCTTTATTTCGGCATCATATGTATCCAGCGTTTCTCCCATATAGATTTCACTGTAACGGATCTGTCCTGTCCTTACTTTCCAGTCTGTATCTGTGGCAATGACTTCCCTGCTGCCGTCTGTATAGAAGATATGGATCTCCGCAAATGCCCCCACCCGGTTCCCATAACGGTCAGGCTTACAGTCAAAACTTAAGATCCCTTTATACCATCCATTCCCGACTGCCATTTCCAGTTGATTCTCCGAGCACAGGCTATCGGTAATATCATAGTATTGATACTGCAGCCGTTTGTGGTAATCCGTCCAGCCTGGACACATATACGCATCCCCGACCCGCTTCCCGTTCAGCGTGATTTCATAGACTCCATGGGCTGTGGCATAAAGGCAGGCCTTTTCAACCGGTTTTGCCGCTGTAAAAGAACGGCAGAACACGGGACAGGCAGTTTCTTCCCCGCTGAAATCATGGGTAATCATCTTTGCCTGAAAATGTGCGGTTTCATAAATCCCTGTGGAAAATACGGTATCGGCTTCTGCCAGGCTGCCATGATTGTCTTCCACTGCCAGATGGACCTGATACTCCGTTTCCTCGCTCAGCTCCAAGCCCCCGTAAGGGATCAGAACAGACTGAGCAGAGTCCATCCTGCCGCTGTCCCACACTGGTTTGCCGTCACTAAATACCCATAGATGATACGCAGCCTGCAGCACATTTCTCTCCTCAGATTCCAGTTTCCACGAAAAACGTGGTTTTTTCACGCCTAATCCCTTTGGCTCTCTTTGATATTCTAATGTAAAATCATAGATCTTCATTTCGTTCGACTCCTTTTTTTATCCAATCTCTACCTGAACCTCATGCTGCCGCCCATCCCGGAAATCCGGCAGGACCTGTGACAAAAGGCGTTCTCCATCCACTGTGATACTGGCTGCGCCTCCTTCCAGATGTTTCGGATTTTTAAACATCATATGATACCCTGCGCCGCGGAACAACCTTGTCATCTCTGCGGACTCCCACGCTGCCGGAAAACAAGGTTCTACCCGCAGTCCGTCATAGTCTGCTTTCACACCCAGGATTCCCTCATACAGCCCCATCAGGCACCATGCGGAAGTTCCTGTTGTCCAGGACTGATATGACTTTCCATAATATCCGGGATTCGCAGAATAGCAGTTTGTAAACACATACGGCTCGGCTCCGGACTGTACAGATGGATTCTTTTCACTGTCCGGCATGATCTTTTTTAAAGTTTCCAACGCTTTGTTCCCCCGCCCGGCCTTACAGTCCATCAAAATTTTGAATCCGGTTGCATGACAGTATATACCGCCGTTTTCAAATAATCCCGGAAGCATTCCCGACATCCTTCCTACATTGGGAGAATACTCTGGATAAGGAGGCATATTCAGCGGGAACCCAAAATCATGTTCCATGCCGTCTACTGCTTCCAGTGTCAAAGAGAGTCTCTCTCCATCCGCCACATCAGCCAGAACAGCCCATGTCTGCGCATTGAGATAAATCTTACTTCCTTTGCTGTTCTTTGATCCAATATTTTCTACTGTACTCAGCGCCCGCATGTACCATTTTCCGTCCCATGCATGCTCATTAATGCTGTCCTTTAAAATCCTATACTCCTTTTCTAAAAATCCTGCATAGTCTGTGCGCCCTGTCTTCTCCATCAAAATCCGCAGTTCTTTTAATGCCAGACAAAACTGATGGGACAGCATGACAGATTCTGCTTCTGGATCTGTAGTTATATTTAATGCATCATTCCAGTCCGCAAAATAAATACGCACCAAACCGTTTTTTCCTTTATCTGCGATCAGTCTGTCCACTGCTGCCCTGACATGTTCAAGAACTGTTGCCTGGCCGCCGTCCTGCCAGAATACCTTTTCATTCAGCAGGGAAATATCCCCTGTTTCTTTGATCAGGCGGCAGACTGCCCAGATGATCCAGAACGGCTGGTCTGAGTAACGGGTATCGTCATAAGGATACCAGGTGAGCACCGCATGTCCGTCCCGGAACTGATGGCTGAGGCATTCCAGAATCTCATCTTTTGCCTTTTCCTGCCTGTAATCCAGCAATGCCGCTGCAATCTGCAGGTTATCCCTGACTCCCTTCTTTCCGACAATACAGAAGTCCACCTGCTTTTTTACCCAGTTGTTCATCATATGGTTTATTTTTTCATCCGGTGTGTGTACGGAAAGGGACTGTATTTTCCGGTAATTGTATTCCTGCGCTTCTTCGAATGACTGCTCCACTGCCTGAAAATCCTGTATGCCTGCAGACACCTTCCTTGCTTCCGCAAGTGATTCACTGATCCCAAATACCAGATGGATCTCCTTTTCTTCTCCCGGCTCCAAAGTAAATTTATGCTGTAATACTCCGCCCAGGATAAAAAGCGCTGCCTCTGAGTTGGTACAGTCCAGTCCTTTCACCAGCACATCCGGACGCTGGAACAGCGCGCAGGCAGACGCATCCGGCTGTGTCAGCGTATTGATAGAGCCGCAAAATCTGGCCAGGTCTCCATCGTAAGCGAACACCGGCTCCGAGGATGCCAGAAAACCATGATATTTGCCGTGGGGCGCAAAGGGATGTGAGGAGTCACAGTAAATTCCATTCAGTTCTTGATCAAATCCCGTTTTCATACACCGATACATCTCATAATATCTTGGATACTGAAATCCTTCCAGATAAAAACTGACTGCTGAAAAAACACTCAATATACGCTTTGTCTTTCCGGTATTTTTTATTTTCAGGCTCCATACCTCATGAAAACCTTCGCAGGGTACAAAAATCCTCCAGGAGCTCTTGATTTCCCGATACTTCGATTCCAGCAAAGAGCAGCCGATACTGTGTATGCACTGATAATCCTCTACTTCCGTATTCAGCGGTCCTTCCCCGATATTCCAGCAGGAATGATCCTCTTCATCCCGCAGATATACATATCTGGCGTCATTTTGATTGATCATGCACATATCTGCCTTTTCACTGAGATAATAGCTCCGCCCATGTCCGATCTGGGAAATCTGGGCGCAATATCTATTTTCATTCCACAGATAATTGTACCAGTATCTGGGGGGCCGTGGTTCCAGAATGGTACATGAATTGCCGTCCTGGGAAAATTCATATAATTTGTCTGTTATTTTTTGTTTTACCATATCTCTCCTCCTTATGGGAAGCCCTTGGGTATAAAAATCGGTACACAAAAAGCAATTGTTTTCATGTACCGATTTTCATTCCGATGCTAATTCTGCATTAGTTTTTACTCTCTTTTGCCGCCTTTCTCGCCGCTACCTCTTCGCGCATACCCGGAAGTTTCTTTTCCAGATCAAATTTCCGAAAGATAAAGAACATCAGAAGATTGATCACAACCGGAAGGTAATTCGAGAATCCATAGATGGAAATCCTCATGGAACTTGTAGCCGCAGACAGTGACGCGTCATAGGAACCAAGCACCAGGAACAGACTCAGCAGCAGAGAACCCAGTCCATTTCCAACCTTGCTTCCAAAACCAATCGCTCCGGAGGCCGTTGCCACCAGTGATTTATCGTACTTCCATTCATTATAGTCCACCGCCATGGCAAGCAATACTCCATATAAGCACATCAGAGGAATCTGGATAAAACTTCCCAAAAGTCCTGTTACCATATAAACCGTAAAATTCGTAGGGATCAAACTGCGGACAGCCGCCGTGATCGCCGCCCCAAGCAGACCTACATTGATCGTTCTGGTAACACCCAGTTTCGCAATGACCGGTTTGGATAAAATGAAACCAATTACAGTAGCAAGCATACCTACAGCGCCTAAGAGTCCTACAAGGGTGTCATTTCCAAAAATCCATTTGCAGTAATATGCCCCTGAAGCCCCTGAAATTGCATTTGTGACTGATGTGATCAGGTTAAACATAAGCACGATCACCCAATATTTATTTTTCAGCAGCATCCCCATCGTATCTTTAAAAGGAACCGCTTCTTCATCCGCTGCTCCTCCTGCTGCCGTATCTCCTGAATCAAGGTCAGAAACAAATGCAGCCTTTCGTCCGTTGTTGTAGCAGATCAGGAACAGCAATAAGGTTACCAGCGCAAGTACAGCACCATACTTGATCCAGGCGCTCTGGGTCCCTCCGAGAATATTCGTCACAGGGATTGTTGCGATGGAAATGATCGTACCTGCACCGTAATTTCCTACGGCACGGAATACTCCCATACTGCCGCGTTCACTCTGGCTGTTGGTGCGGACTACCATGACAGCAGAAAACGGCGTTGCGATCATGGTATAAATAACCGCTGTCAACAGGAGATTTGTAATCAGCACGTAGGCAAGAGCCGGAATCTGCCCGGCCTGGACCGGCACGGTAAACATCAATATCATAATGGCTGCCGCCGGAACCGCCATACGCAGCATCCATTGGTAATATTTCTTATTGCCTCCCTTGGAATGGTCCACAATATTTCCGAAGATCACATCCGTAAAGGCGTCGATGAATTTTGCAATTGCCATAACAATTCCGACCCCGCCTACCGCCAGGCCGACTTTGTCCGTATAAAAATATGTCAGCTGCCCAACAATATTTCCCATGATCCCCAATGCAAGCTGGCCGCTAAAATCAGCCATGTAATCCCCTGCGCGCATTACGCGCCTTGCACCGTCCGCATCATAGCGGACCTCATTCTTATCCTTAGCCATGATATAGCCTCCCGTATTCTTATTTTATAATTAAGTGATATTGTACGCCCGGAACTTCCCCGTTCAAAACAAAACGTACCTGTTCTCCTGCCTGCTCTCCGTTAAGCTCTGCAAGAACATCCCCAACCGGATTTAAAATCTCAAGTACAGCCTCCTTTGCTTTCACACATAAAACTCCTTCCAGAGTTTCCGCATACAATTTTCCTTTAAACTCCACTGCCGTAAATGTCATGCCCATCATTTCCGGTCCGGCGCTCCAGGCTGCTTCGTCCATTCCTGACACGCCCATCGCAGTCAGGACAAATTCTTTCGCCTCTTTAAGCCCGCCTTCTCCTACCGGCAGCAGTGAGATAGAAATTCTTTCATTCCTGGACTGTATGCTCACTTTATCAGAAAGCAAAATCGTTTCTTCCGGCGCCCCGCTGAAATATGCACAATGCGGCGTATGGATGGTATATCTGGAGTGTTCCGGGTCAAATACCATTTCTCCGGTATCCGATATCAGTTTTCCGTCTACATAACCCGTGCCTTCCGGCAAAACACCCCATTCCTTCATCGCCTGATCCATCAGCTTTGCAAAGGCACGGTAATCGCCATCCCCGGCAATGGAGGCAATATCATCAAACACGGCCGCCTGCTCTCCAAGGTGTACTCCCGCCTGGATCTCACGGGTTCCCTTTGCCGCTCTTGTCAGGCGGTTTTCCTCTTTGAACCTGCGCTGCGCATCACGGTACTCAGACCATGCATAATAAACGCCGTGTTTCGCATCACGCAGATCAGCCCCGTTTAAAAATCCGGCATTGACCGCAATATCCGCATGTCCCTGATAAGCATCCCCGCCGTCCAGGAATACGTTGCGCGTTGCCGAGATATACGGGAAAAACGTGGACGGCATGGAATGGAATTTCGGCAGGGTGCGCAGGTCATTCTGGGTATAGACCACATCAATGAGATTTTTTGCGGTTGAAACAAGCCCTCTTAAGAATACCGAAGCCAAAAATCCCCACTGGCAGATTACCGCCGGGTCGTTATAAACATCAAATACATTCAGGACCTCATCTGCCGGCTGGTCGTCCCAGTTTTCCGATGTATGGTGATTGTACAGGATCAGCCCGTCCCAGTCATTCAGGCAGGCATAGGCAATGGTATGTACAAATGCAGTCGAATGAAACGGATGCAGCCCGTATTCATTCCACTCGCTGAGCATGAAAGGCTTTCCTCCCACGATCGCCACAGAGCCCAGGCTTAAAAGTGTTGTAGACATAGAACCTACGCCTTTCTGCATCGTCAGCGGATTTGTAGAAACGTACTCCGAAGGCCCTACTGTCAGATAGGTATTTCCCTCCACCGGAAGAAGCGGATGATTAAAGTAACTGTTATTTTCCATCAGATCTCCGTCTGTATGTCCATACACGTCTGCCGCTCCCGCGATCAGGTTGCTTGTGACAATGGGCACCTTTACTCCGATGGAATGCAGGTAATCCTTCATCATCTGATAAAACTTCCGATTCATAGAAATGCCAAATTCCATAAAATCCGCGTACCGGGCAGGGCCGCATTCTCCATCCCATGGGCCGTTGGGATCGTTCTCCGGCTGATAGAAGCCGCCCTGTACTCCGCGCACGGTTCCCTGTACCGGATCTTCCTCTTCTCCCAATGCACATACACCTTCATAGGTCCATGCCTCTTTCAGACGTTCACGGGTATAATATTTCATCAAAAGATATTCATTAAACCTTTTCTGAACCTCATCCCGGTAAGGCTTCATCTGTTCTCCCGCATCGGCCTCCATCGGCCACTTAATGGCGGAATCCTCGTTATTGATCTGTACCGTCACCACCGCCGGATCATCGATCAAAGCCAGGCCCGTATAAGGGTTCACATGGTGCAGAAGGGCCTTCGCATATTCCTTCTGCAGTTCGATCAGCCGCTCGTTGTACATGGCATGCCGTTTGATGCAGGAAGGCGCGCCGCCCGGATAGTCCAGTTTATCTGCTTCCATAAATTCTCTCGAGACGATCAGGTCAATATGCAGATAGATTCCCTTCTCCTTGAGCTTTGCGGCAAAATAATCAAAACGGTCCAGACCTTCCTTATGGAATTTCCTGCTGCTGCCGCTTTCATAATCGATAAGCGGCGCCTCCCTGCAGCTGCTCCAGCTTCCCGGTTCGTCCCCGATGGGGCCGTCCGCCGCATGCAGACGGATAATGTTGACGCCCATGCTGGCAAAACGCTCTGCCATTTTATCCGCAGTCACATGATCCGGTGTATTAGACCGTGCTGCTACGTTAAATCCTATAAACCTGGCGCGGGTCCCGTCTTCAAAATAGAAGTGTCCGTTCCTTGACTCAACAAACCCGTGCTTTCCGGCCGGCGCATCCAGAAGATGTGAGAAATCCAGCACCCCCTTGTTCGATTCCGCCTTGTGAATCCGAAATTTCTGTCTCACGTTTATCTCCTCCTTTTTTTGTGATTCAGGTTATAAGAGAAGTTTAATACGGATTTCTTGATTTATATTGTAATATTCGTTTCCATATTGTAATATAGCGTTTTATGTTTTAATTTATTTCCTCGTTTTCAAAATGTTGATTCATTTAGTATCAAGTTTTACTGTCTTTCTTGGTTAATGCCAGATAAGGATAAATTTTTAAATTGTTAAAAGTATATTGATAAAGATTTCTGCATATGCTATAATGCCTATAGGCAAAAAGATGTAAGAAGTCCACGTTGACGAAGAAACAAATCCCTCGACCGTACGGCAATACAGTCGAGGGATTCTTCTTTTCTTTTATAGTGGCAAAGCACCCACTAGGCTAACTGTTGCCCTTGTCGTCACCGTCTAACCATTTGATGATGTAGTGGCAAGCTACACCGCCCAGAACGGCGAGGAAAAAAGATGTAAGAAATTCCAACATTGACACCTCCTCCCTGTTGCGGGTGTCGGTGAGCAACATAAGAATTATACCATATTATTTTCTATTCTTCTATCTTTTCTCTAAAAACGAATACCATTATCATTTCTGATCTGCGTCAGATTTTTCATTTTCCACCTCCGATATTCTTCTTTTTTGTTCTTCATGCATCCGAAATGCTGTTTTATTATCACAATAAAGAATGTCTTTTCTTCCCGCTATCCGGTCACAAAATTTTTCAAAACAGTACCAGTTACACCTTCGGGTTCCAAAATCTAATTCATATCCATGTCCCCATACATAAAATAGCTGATCCTCGTCCGGCTCTGATTCCAGAAACTGATCCGCCAAGTCAAACAGATTTTTCTCAATCATCCATACCGTTGGCTGGTACTTTAACGGATCATCCGGAAAGTCAAAACTCATTGTAAAAAATTTTTGTGCCATTTCACTTTTCACCCATCCGTTTCAAATCAATGCTCCAGATCCTCCAGGCAAAGCGTCTCAACCAACACAGCTCCTCCCTTATCACTTAAATGCAGTCCGTCCGGCTGTGACATGCCTTCCTTATATCTCTGACATCCGTCCGGATCTTTCAGGATCGGGTCCAGTTCGATCACTTTATCGAATCCGGCCCTTCGGATCTCATCATTGTACGCATGGAACAGAGCTTCTCTCTTCTTTCCTATTTCAGTATCCGAATCGATAAAAGCCGGATACAGTGTATACGCCACCGTATGGATGTTTGCTTTCCCCGCACGTTCTGCCACCTGCCGGCATGCCCGGCCAAATTCCTCAGCAGAGGGCGAAGGTTTAGAATCGTACTCACTTTCCCCGCTCATCAGATCATTAATTCCCAATGCGAAAATAATTGTATTTATATATGGGATCTCAAAGATGTCCTCCTCGATCCGCTTAACACCTGCACATCCAAACAGTGTACCGTAATTTTCAGGCGAGTCTTTGCAAAGACGGTTTCCTGCTATCCCTGCGTTCAGCAGAACCGCTTTTTCCGGTATCTCCCGGCATATCCTTTTTAACAAAGGATAAAACCAATATCCCTGCTGTGTAATACTGTCGCCAAGGCAGCCGATCACCGTCGGCTCCGCTTCTTCGGTTTCTATTTCAATCATGGAAAGCATCGGAAACTGAGGCGACATATACAACCCTCTCTGACGCATAAACTCCGGGGTCGGATCAACGTTCTGAAATGTCACATCGCAGAGATCTCCCGGCTCTGACTGGATCATCATAGCCTCGATCGAATTGACGCTCAGATTCATGCTTTCACTATATGCAGATACTGCCAGATACTCTCCTGCTTTTACATTTATACGGAGACTGTCGCTTGTTTTTCTTCCCTGCCCTTCTACCGTCAGATAGCTCTCCCCCTGAAAAGTGACCGTCTGAGCCGTCCCTTCTGCGATCTGGCCGCTTTCTGTGCATTTTGCAATGACGATCCTCTGGATCTCCCCTGTCTGGAGATCCGCGTTTTTAAAGCAAAGCCGCAGTCTGCTCCCTGTCACGCTGACCGGCAGGATCAGACGAACAGTACGGGCAGCGGACTGGTCATTCATCTGTTCCTCTCCCATTTGGGAACGCATCTGTTCATAAATCTTTCTCTGGGTTGTCTGGCACATTGTAAAAATAGGTATCCACTTCATCTGATTTCTTTCCTTTCTTTATAAATTCTCTCCGTTACCTGCTATCACATCTGCATACCAATATGCGGAATCTTTCATGGTTCGTTTCTGTGTCTGGAAATCGACATAAATCAGGCCAAAGCGTTTGTCATATCCCTCTGCCCACTCGAAATTATCGAGGACAGACCAGTATTGGTATCCGATAACCGGAATATTCTCCTCTACTGCCCGCTTTAATCCATGTAAGTACATTTTCAGATACTCGATTCGCTGCGGGTCATGTACGCAGCCATCGGACATCATAAAGTCAATGTTGGCCATGCCGTTTTCTGTGATTAGCAAAGGAAGCTGATATTTTTCATAGAAGAATTTCATTGCCCAGTAAAGTGCATCCGGCGTAATCGGCCATTCCATTGCGGTCCGCGGCATGCCCGGATAAACGGCAGGGTTTGGACCTGCATACTCGCTGTAATTATCGGCGTTGTAACAGTTGTATCCCATAAAATCCAGAGGCTGCCGGATGATTTCCAGTTCCTCTTTACTGATAAACGGCGCCAGCATCGGGTGAAGCGTTCCGTGAATCATCGGCCCTGCCCAGAAATCAATCCCTGAAAATCCAGTTTCATCCGAAAACGTCGCCTGTTTCGCAGCCTCAATTCCTGCGTCGCTCTTTTCCCACGGAAGGATCAGAGAACCGTTCAATGCCATTCCAATTTTTGGTTTCCTCACCGCATTGTTTCGAATGGCCCGTACTGCCTTACCGTGGCACAACAATACATTTTTGCAGATTGGAGGGAGAATCGTTCCTATCTGGTCAATATCGGACAGATGATTCTCAAAGGGTGCATGCGCTCCCGTCACATAGCCGTTTCCCACAAATCCGGCAGGCTCGTTGACTGTCATCCAGTAAGCAACCTCGCCGGACAGCGCCTTTACCACAATTTTTGTGTATGCGGCAAATGCATCGCTGATCCCTTTAAAGCGCCAGCCTCCCTTTTCCTGTATCCACATTGGCAGATTCCAGTGAAACAGCGTACAGAGCGGTTCGATCCCGGCTTCTTTTAGTTCGTTTACAAGATTTTGATAAAACTGAACCCCTTTCTGGTTGACGACTCCTTCTTCCGGCATGATACGCGGCCAGCTCACGGAAAAACGATAGGATTTCAACCCCATTTTTTTCATCAGTGCAATATCTTCTTTGTAGCGGTGATAGTGGTCGCACGCAACATTTCCATTTTCGCCATGGGCAGTATGACCTTCAGACATGACGTCCCAAATTCCCATTCCTTTCCCGTCTTCATCATAGGCTCCTTCAATCTGATAGGCAGAGCTTGCTGACCCCCATAGAAAATCTCTCGGAAATCCCATTGTCATATCCTCCTGCTTTTTCTGTATTTTTTATATTTCCTCTATACTGATCGTTAACGGTTCCAAGCCTTCTGCTGATACCGTGAGGGTGGTGGTTCCCGGTTCCAGTCCCGCGCGGATTACAGCCATGACATAACCGTCATAAGTCTTACATACGGTATCAAAATAGCTTCTTTCGCAGGATGGCTCTGCGCTTCCAAATCCGGCAAGGCTTCCGGCTCCCTCGATCTGTACCGCAATCTCCTTTTCTTCCCATAAGTTTTGGTTTCCGGCCTCATCCTGCAGTCCGATCATGACATAGGCGAGATCCTGCCCATTTGCTTCCATAGTTGTCCGGTCTGTGTCAATGGAAAGTTTTTCTGCCTTTCCTGCTGTGTTCAAAGCAAAACTTTCACAGGCTTTTCCATCCCGCACTGCAACGGCTTTTAATTCCCCGGGTTCGTATATAATTTGAAATACAGCCATATAGTCGTTGGCTTTTCCGGCTGCTTTTCTTCCCTTGGAAACGCCGTTCAAGAATAACTCCACTTCATCGGCATCACTCAGCACGTCTATGACCGCCGGTTTTCCTTCATATCCGTTCCAGGTCCAGCTTGCAATATTGTCTTTCCACATCCATGGTGTCTGCCCGATGTTTTTTCCATATCGGTTCACACGTTCCACGCCGATATAGGGTGTTTTCCGCAATCCATATATTATTTCCCGATAGTAGCTGATCGGCCTGCGGTTTCCAAGAATGTCCAGATCGCCAATATAAGCCGCCCGCTCCGGATACATGGCCTGAAAGTTCACTCCACCGTCATAATGGAAAATTCCAATACCTGCTTCTCCCAGATAATCGTAGCCCGTCCATGTCATATCGCCGATCACGTGGGTGTTTTCCTGTACCGTTTTCCAGAGATTCGCGATATCACCGGGAAATGTCTCTGTTCCCAGAACAACACGATGCGGATAAAGTTCATGCTCCTTAGCATGTCTTCCGGTCAGATAGTTATATCCTGCAACATCCATTGTCTCCATAAATTCTTCCGTCATCTCTGTCATGATCGGATGCAATGCAATGGCGTCTGCAAGCGGTCCGACCATAACGCTCATCATAGAATTAAGAGCGTCGCTTCCGCCCTGCGCACTGCTTTGCTGTTCACTGCTCTGCTGCCCGTCTCGTGCTGCCTGCTGCATGTCCGGAATGGGAATCCCCAGCTGCTGCATGGATTGGCCGACTACTTCCATGAACCGGTCCCCGCACGCAAAGATACCATTTACAGCGTTTGTGGTATATCTTGCAGGATCCAGGCTCTTGATCTTCTGGTGAATTTTCCGTCCTGTCTGCGCTCCTTTCGGTGTTCCTGCCTCCTGAATTTCATTTCCCATCCCATACAGGATGACGCTTGGATGATTATAGTCTTTGGCAACCATGGCTTCCAGGATC
>OFFF01001431.1_pt1 | contig 15303 bp, 13 predicted proteins | sample 1521301 | NCBI WGS metagenome assembly OFFF01 (sample SAMEA3504101, study PRJEB24116) | mouse gut metagenome | biome: mouse gut; feature: mouse-associated habitat; material: faeces | place: Denmark | collected 2011
GGATCCACCACCACGGCCATGCGCTCCTGGGACTCGGAGATGGCCAGCTCCGTGCCGTCCAGGCCTGCGTACTTCTTGGGCACCTTGTCCAGGTCCACCGTCAGGCCGTCCGCCAGCTCACCGATGGCCACAGACACGCCTCCTGCGCCGAAATCATTGCATTTCTTGATGATGCGGCTGACTTCCTCCCTGCGGAACAGCCTCTGGATTTTGCGCTCTGTGGGCGCGTTCCCCTTCTGGACCTCCGCGCCGCAGGTCTCGATGGAGGTTTCCGTGTGCACCTTGGAGGAACCGGTGGCGCCGCCGCAGCCGTCGCGCCCGGTGCGCCCGCCCAGCAATATGATCACATCCCCCGGATCCGAAGTCTCGCGGATGACATTCTTCCTGGGGGCAGCGCCCATGACAGCGCCGATTTCCATCCGCTTAGCCACATAGTTGGGGTGATAGATTTCCTTGACAAAGCCGGTGGCCAGCCCAATCTGGTTGCCGTAGGAGGAATATCCCCCGGCTGCGCCGCGCACCAGCTTTTTCTGGGGAAGCTTACCCTTGAGGGTATCCGCCACGGGCACGGTAGGGTCGGCCGCCCCGGTCACCCGCATGGCCTGGTACACATAGCCCCTGCCGGACAGGGGGTCTCTGATCGCGCCGCCCAGGCATGTGGCTGCGCCGCCGAAAGGCTCTATCTCCGTGGGATGGTTATGGGTCTCGTTCTTGAAGAACACCAGCCACTCCTCGGTGGCCGCGGGTCCGCCCACATCGCCGTAGTCCATCTCCACCGGCACCACCACGGAGCAGGCGTTGATCTCATCGGACTCTTCCATGTCCTGCAGCTTTCCTTCCTTTTTCAGCTTCCGCATGGCCATCAGCGCCAGATCCATCAGGCAGATGAACTTATCCCCGGAACGCTCTCCGTAGACCTCCTCCCTGGTGTCCAGATAGCTGCAGTAAGTGGTCTCGATGGGGGAACGATAGTACCCTTCCCCGAACTCCACCTCCGTCAGCTCCGTGGAAAAGGTGGTATGGCGGCAGTGGTCGGACCAATAGGTGTCCAGCACCCGGATCTCCGTCATGGTGGGATTGCGCTTCTCATCCTCCCGGAAATACTTCTGAATATGTAGAAAATCCTTGAACGTCATGGCCAGAGAAAGAGAGTCGTAGAGCTCCCGCAGCTTCGTCTCCTCCATCTGCCCAAAGCCCTCCAGCACGGCCACGTCCGCAGGCTCCTGGAACTGCGCCACCAGCGTATCGGGCTTCTCTTCCCCGGTCTCCCTGGAATCCACAGGATTGATGCAGTAGGCCCTGACGCGGGAGAATTCCTCCTCGGAAATGTCCCCCAGAATCATGTAAGTCACTGCCGTGCGGATGACAGGCTCCCCGGAATGCTCCTCTTCCGTGTCTTCCTTCAGGAACTGGATGCACTGCACCGCAGAGTCCGCCCTCTGGTCGAACTGTCCCGGCAGATACTCCACCGAGAACAGTCTCGCGCCTTCCGGAACCTGGATGGCTTCCCGGTACAGATCGTCCACCGGCGGCTCCGAAAATACGGTCTTGCATGCCCTTTCGAACACTTCATCGGAGATATTCTCCACATCGTAGCGGATGAAGACCCTGACGCCTTCCACCTGGATGCCCAGGAAGTTCCCAATCTCCTCATGCAGCTCCTTCGCCTTCACAGCAAAGGGTTCCTTCTTTTCCACATAAATACGTCTGACAATTCCCATATGCTCCTCCATTTATACTCCCTCGCATTTCACGCCAAGGGATCTCATGATGAACAGAATCTCCCTGTCCACAGCTTCCGAAGTGATACCGATGGTCTGGGCGGAGATTTTCAGCCCCTCCAGCACGAACATGATGTTCCTGGCCATCCCTCCGCAGTCCTCACAGAAGAACTCCCCCTGCGCCACCCCTGCCTGTATCAGCCTCTCCATGATTCTCACCGCGGAATCGAACTGCCGCTTCAGCACATTCCCCTTCCTCACAGGCTGCCCCTGAAAATAGAATTCATACACCGCCTGTGTCAGAGTATCGTTCCTGCGCAGGAGCTCTTTCTTCTGCTCCTGCAGAAACAGGATCAGGATGTCCGCAGCCGTAGCGTTCTCGTCGATGCTGTCCGAAAACACATCGTCCGCTTCCTGGCTCTCCAGCTTCATGACTTCCTGGAAAATCTGGCTGGTGTCGTCAAAATACAGATAGAGACCGCCCCGGCTGATTTCGCAGGCTTCCACGATGTCCTTCATCGTGACTTTCTTGAAGCCTTTTTCCACGAAAACCTTCCTGGCCGTCTCCAATATGAACTTCCTCTTCTGTATCGATTTTTCTCCCATTCCAATCCTCCATGTCGAAGCTATTTTTTCAGACGTCCCTTACTTTCCGGCCCTGTCCCAGTACTCGATGATCTGGCGCATCTTCCTCAGCACCAGTACGAAAATGCTCTCCCGCACTGCCTCGCCCCAGAGATTGGCCTTCCTTCTGCCCTCCAGCACATATTTGGACAGAATCCCCTCCAGGATATCCCACTCCGTCAGCTGGGCGGCGGCAATCAGCCTCCTCTCATCCTCATGGTTCCGGATGCGGTTCCTCGTATATACATAGGCGTAATTGCGGTTCATCAGCGGGGTGGCTTCCGCTTCTTTGACAAAGTTCAGCAGCGTGCCGTCGTACACCGGAAAACTTATGGAACTTTTGCTCAGCCCCTGCCCCTGGTAGTTGTAGCTCACGCCGCGGCCGGCATTCTTCTCCAGCCAGGGCAGGTAGCGCAAAAGCGGTTCCACTACCGCTTTGTATTCCTGTATGACCTGCTGCCTGTTCTCTCTGTTCTGCTCCATTCCATATTTCACCTTCTTCATTTTGCCATTCCGGAAAACCGTCCCGGGCCAGACGCCCTGGGGCAGCTTCTGAAAAAATGACACATATGTAATTTATTTTATCATATTTTTCACAAATGTACAGCACCAAAAAAAATTATCATAATTTGCAAAAAGGTGTTGACAACCTATGCCCTTATATGTATAATAAAGAAGAATTCCCCTTTTATTGATGAAAGCACTCACGGGCTATCGCGGGTGCTTTCATCTTTTTTACTGCAGAGACATCTTTCAGCGGATGTCCTGCCCTGTCTCACAGCGCATTTTCTCCGCAAAAACTCCCGGCTCCTTCTCCATCTGCAGCATCGTGTCGAAAGAGGCCAGCAGCAGCCTGGGCTGCCTGTATCTGTTCATCTCCTCCGGCCTGTCCATGTAGAGCTTGAAATGGTCCACCTGCCACACCAACACGTCCACCAGGGTGTAACCCGCCACCTCATATCTGCACAGAAACTTCCCGTAGTCATGATAATAGGCCAGTTCCTGCAAAAGCCCCGGGGACTGCCGGATGCCCTGCCAGAGCGTCTCTGCGTACCCCTCGCTCTCGCCTGCCTGCTTCGCCAATCCGCCTATGAAATTCCGCAGCACCTCCAATGCCTTTTCCAGCTGCGCCTTCTCGTCCATGCCAATGTCCCCCTTCCCTGCCCGCTTCTGTCTCCGATTCCCCAAATACAAAAAGTGAACTGTCAACAATGCCTTCCAACTGACATTTATCAACGCTTCTCTTTTCCAGCAGGGGAAGAGAGGATTGAACTCCCCTGCCAGTTTTTCAGCATGATTTCCTCCTCATCATACAATAACATCTTGATATCCACTACCTCCTTCTCTATGCTGCTCAAATACTCTTTCAGTACATTTCTGTCCTTACAGACGCGAATCGCTTCCAGGACAGTATTAATAGTATCACACTCTCTGACGTCTTTCAATGAAATTTACTATACATCATAAGCAGCATCGCGGCAAGCCCACATCCTTCCCTGCCTGCAGACTATCCTATACCAGCATGTATATGCCCGCCCTGTGCATCCACCAGGATAATCCGGACATCGGGCCGTTTCCTTTTCCTCAAAAGAGACGTATGCCGGATATGTAGGATTCCATATGCTGTTCTTAAGTCATTCCCATTCCTGATATGAACCATGCTTTCTCCTTTCCGATATCTTCGCGGAACAATTTTTCATAGACCCGGAACCCCTCTTCTGGAGACGCTTATCAAAGAAACTTCAAGACAGGGAAAGCGGACAGATTTAGAAAAGGAGACAGCTATCGGCACGGACAATGGATCAGCACGGCCGCCTTGAGCAAGTACAGGCGTATCATTAAACTGCCGGACGATTTGCTGCGGCCTCTTGAACAGTTGCTGGATGAAAAAAGAATTACGTTCGAAGCTGCATACACAATTGCCAACTATATGCCTGATTACCTTTTGATTTCTTCAAAAAAGAAAATCCTCAGAAGCCCAGTAAAATCAAGGATTCTGAGGATTTTTCACAGCAGGGGAAGAGAGGATCGAACTCCCATCAACGGTTTTGGAGACCGCCGCACTACCATTGTACTATTCCCCTGTACGCCGCATTCTGCCGACAAAAGCTATTATAGCACAGACCCCCTGCATTACGCAAGCAGAATTTGCATTTTTTCAAAATATTTTTCACCAATATTTTTCAGCTTTTTCGACGCACGGCGTTTCCTGCCTCAAAGGGTCCTTACCAGCAGTTCACGAACTCTTCCTTGATGATGTCCACATACCGTCTGGCCTTGGAAATGTCATGGTTGATGGTATAGACATCCCTCTGGGCGATCTCCATCTCACATCCCCTGGCCGCCTGCAGGCTCTTCCTACTATGGGCCCGGAAAGCTTCCTTGTCCAGGCTGGTCCCTGTTCCCAGGTAATTGGGGCTGGGCTTAGGATGGTATATGACTTTGCTGCCCCGCAGCCTCTCCCCCATGTACTCCTCGCTGCACCAGGGGGAGCTGGAGACCTTGCGCAGGTTGGTCAGCTTTGAGAGGCATCTCTCCCGGATAGGATCCACCGGCTCACAGCATCCGTAGGAAAGCAGGCCATAGCTTCCCGGCTCCTTCTGGTCTGGCAGGGTATGGTTGTAGCACCAGCTCCCGCAATCTCTCTGTCTTTTCCGCTCACTTCCAAGCCCATTGCCTTCCTCCTGTACGCAACATATGGTCGTCCTTTGTTCAGAACAACCGTTCCATCACGTCCTGAACCGTCTTCACGCCCAAAATCCTGATTCTGGCGCTTCTGCACTCCTCCACGCACACCGCCGGCAGGATGCAGGTGTCGAAGCCCAGCTTCTCCGCCTCAGCCACACGCTGCTTCGCCATGCTGACGCCCCTGACTTCCCCGCTCAGGCCCACTTCCCCGAAAGCCACAAGCTTCGGATTCAGAACCCGGTTCTGGAAGCTGGACAAAATGGCAATCACGATCCCCAAATCCATGGCCGGTTCCAGGATCTTCATGCCCCCTGTGATGTTCACATAGGCGTCGCAGGGCCCCAGCTGCACGCCGGAGCGCTTCTCCAGCACCGCCATCAGGAGATTCACCCTGTTGAAGTCCGTCCCCGTGGTCTGCCTGCGGGGGATGCCGAAGTTGCTGTGGCACACCAGGGCCTGAATCTCCACCAGAAGCGGCCTGGTCCCCTCACAGGTGGCCGCCACCACGGAACCGCTGGCGTTCTCCGGCCTGCCGTTCAGCATATACTCCGAGGCGTTTGGCACCTCCGCCAGACCGCTCTCCCGCATCTCGAAGACGCCTATCTCGTTGGTGGACCCGAACCGGTTCTTCACCCCCCGCAGAATGCGGTAGGAAGCATGCCCGTCCCCCTCGAAATACAGCACCGCGTCCACCATGTGCTCCAGCACCCTGGGTCCCGCCACCGTGCCCTCCTTGGTCACATGGCCCACAATGAGGATAGACACCCCTAACCCCTTGGCCAGCTGCAGCAGGACGCTGGTGGATTCCCGGACCTGGGACACCGCCCCCGGCGCGGCGGATACGGATTCATTGTACATGGTCTGTATGGAGTCGATGACCACCACCTCCGGCCTGCGGCTGCGGATGACCTCCCCAATCTCTTCCAGGTTGGTCTCGCACAGCAGCAGCATCTTCGACGAGAACTCGCCGATCCGGTCCGCCCGCATCTTGATCTGCACCAAAGATTCCTCTCCGGATATGTAGAGCACGCTGTGGCCCTGGTTGGACAGGTTGCGGCACACCTGCAGCAGCAAAGTGGACTTCCCGATTCCGGGATCCCCACCCACCAGCGTCAGCGACCCCTGCACGATGCCGCCCCCCAGGACACGGTCCAGCTCCCCAATGCCGGTGACCAGCTTGTCCTCCTCCCGGACCGCCACCTCCGACAGCACCGTGGGCGCAGCCTTCCGCAGCCTGTCCCTCTGAAGGCCGCCCCCCGGGGCATGGGCGGATTTGCTCACGGTCTCCTCCACGAAGCTGTTCCACTCTTTGCAGCCCGGACACTGCCCCATCCATTTCGAGGACTCATATCCGCAGCTCTGACAGAAAAAAACAGTAGATGTCTTCCCTTTTGGCATCTTGCCTCCTATTCCAGTTCCGCGTCTGCCCCGCCCAGCGCCCAGACATGGGCTGGCACCGTGCGGAGCAGACGCTGTTGTTTCATACGTCCGTGATTTTACATCCCGAAAGCGCCGGGGACGAAAAACGCAGGAAAGCTCCGCGCTCTACCGCGGCTCTTCCCTGCGTACCCCACATCCGTCCATGGCCGCCCTGTAAAAACGGCTTCCGCCCCTGGGACTAAATCTGCACGATCTTCACAGGAACCTCGCCCGCCACCTCCAGCTCCACGCTCAGAGAAAGCTTGCCTCCGAACTTCGTCTTGATCGCTCCGATGCTCTCGCCGTCCACGAACACCTCATAGGCCTTGTCGTCCGCCAGCCCGATGGTGATCTGCGCGTCCTCATCACCCTCAACGATGAACTCCACGCCGTCCGCGTTCTCCCTGAACTCCAGCACACTGGTGCCCGGAACGGATTCATAGAGAAAAGAACCGTTCTTCTCCAGCTTGGTGATCTCCCTGCAGGTCTTTACCTTCAGAAGGTCCCCTTCGTGCTGGTAATCCTCCAGCTTCGCTTTCTTCTCCAGTCTGTGGTTGCCAAAACTGATCGCACCGTTGGATTCGCTCCGAAGCAACTCCTCTACCACTGCCATGTGTAACCCCTCCTGCTCTATTGTCGTATTCTCGGATGGAAAACGCACCCCTTGCGCGTTTTCCTGTACAATAATAGTATAATATAATTTACCTGCTTTTTCTACAAGATTTTTGTTAAATTTTCGCCCTTACGCTTTTTCCTTCACCGTGAAGCAGACCTTGCCGCTCTTGAAGCCCGCGGAGACCGCGTCTCCGGGCTGAACCCGCTTTAACAGAATCTCCTCCGCCAGCGCGTCCTCCACCACGGACTGGATGGCGCGCTTCAAAGGCCTCGCGCCCATCTTGGCATCCGAATATTTCTCCACCAGATGCTCCTTCAGGGCCCCTGTCAGGGTGAGGCGGATGCCCATCTGGGACTCGCAGCGGGTGTGCAGATTGGCCGCCAGCAGACCCACGATTTCCTTCATGTTCTCCTGGTTCAGCTGATGGAAGACAATAATGTCGTCAATCCTGTTGATGAACTCCGGCTTGAAGCTGCGCTTTACCTCCTCCATGACGCCGGACTTCATCCGCTCATAGTCCCGCTTTGCGTCGCTTGTGGCGGCGAACCCCAGATTCTTGGGATCCACGATCCGCTGGGCCCCTGCGTTGGAGGTCATAATCAGAACCGTGTTCTTGAAGCTTACCTTCCTGCCCTTGGAATCCGTGATGTGGCCGTCGTCCAGTATCTGCAGCAGAATGTTGAACACATCCGGGTGGGCTTTCTCAATCTCGTCGAACAGCACCACGGAATAGGGATTGCGCCGCACCTTCTCGGAGAGCTGGCCTCCCTCGTCAAAGCCCACGTAGCCGGGCGGGGAGCCGATCATCTTGGAGACGGAATGCCCCTCCATATACTCCGACATGTCCACCCGGATGATAGCCTCCTCCGTGCCGAACATGGCCTCCGCCAACGCCTTGGAAAGCTCTGTCTTGCCCACGCCGGTGGGCCCCAGGAACAGGAAGGAGCCGATGGGGCGCTTTGGATCCTTCAAACCTACCCTGCCCCGGCGCATAGCCCTGGCCACAGCCACCACCGCTTCCTCCTGGCCGATGACCCGCTTATACAGGATGCCCTCCAGCTTCAGCAGCCTCTCGCTCTCCTTCTGGGCCAGCTTCTGCACCGGAATCTTGGTCCACATGGCTACCACTTCCGCGATTTCGTCCTCTCCAATGGTGTACTTCTTATTGCCCTCCTGGCTCTCCGTGCGCTTCTTCGTCCTCTGGTACTTCTTCACCAGCTCATCCTGGCTCCGCTTGATCTCCACCGCCTGGGAAAAGGCCTCCATGCGGATGGATCGCTCGATTTGCTGGTCCATCTTCTTGATCTCGTCCAGCAACTCCTTTTGCTTGTCCGGCATATCCACCGCCCGCAGCCTGGCGCTGGCGGCAGCCTCGTCGATCAGGTCGATGGCCTTGTCCGGCAGGTTCCTGTCGTTGATATAACGGTTGGACAGCCGCACCGCCGCGTCCACGGCCTCCGGCGTGATGGTCACCTTGTGGTGCTCCTCGTATTTCCCTTTGATGCCCTCCAGGATGCGGATGGCCTCCTCCTCGGCGGGCTCCTCCACGCTCACCGGCTGGAAACGCCTCTCCAGCGCGGCGTCCTTCTCGATATATTTACGGTACTCCGCTATGGTGGTAGCGCCGATCATCTGCAGCTCCCCTCTGGCCAGGGAAGGCTTCAGGATATTGGAGGCGTCAATAGCCCCCTCCGCGCCGCCCGCGCCGATCAGCGTGTGCAGTTCATCCAGGAAAAGGATTACATTTCCGTCTTCTATCACTTCCCGGATGACCCGCTTGATGCGCTCCTCGAACTCGCCCCGGTATTTGCTGCCCGCCACCATGCCGGACAGATCCAGCGTCAGCAGGCGCTTCTCCCTCACCGTGAAGGGAACCTTCCCCTCCACGATCCGCTGGGCCAGGCCCTCCACCACGGCGGTCTTGCCCACACCGGGCTCGCCGATCAGGCAGGGATTGTTCTTGGTGCGGCGGCTCAGGATCTGGATCAGGCGGCGGATTTCATCCTCCCTGCCGATGACCGGATCCAGCTTCCCATCCCTGGCCATGGCGGTCAGATCCCTGCTGTACTGGCTTAAGGTGGACTGGCGTCCCTTTCCGGGCATTCTGCGCCCCAGATCCTCCTTGTACAGGTTGCCGTCCTGGCCCATGGCCACCAGCGTATCCGCATACAGCTTCTGTATGTTCACGCCGATGGTGTTGAGGAGGCGCACCGCCACGTTCTCCCCCTCCTTGATGATCGCCAGCAGGATATGCTCCGTCCCCGTCTCTTTCTGGCCGAACCGCTCCGCCTGCCGGTGGGACTCCTCCAGGACTTTCCTGGCCCTGGGGGAATATCCTTCCCTCTCCTTCAGTCCCACGCCGTTCTCGAAGGCGATCAGCTCCTGGATCATATCCAGGACCTGGGACAGCTCCACATGATTGTCCGTCAGGACCTTGTAAGCCACGCCGCTGTCCTCCTTCAGCAGGCCCGCAAGGATGTGCTCCGTCCCTACGTACCCCTGTTTCAGGCGGCTGGCAAATTTGGACGCGTGGTTCAATGCCTCCCGCGCCTTGTCTGTAAACTGTGAACTCATTCTGACTCCCATCTGCCCCTTCCCGGAGAGTGTCTCCCCTGGGGCATGCTCGCAAAATCCAGGCGCTCTTCCAGGCGCCTCATATATAATCTTCGTAAATTTCCTCAATCAATTCATGAATTTCTTCTTTTGAGATGTTCTTGCAGCTGCTCTTTGCCAGAATCACCTGCAGCGCTTTCTTGATCTCCTCCAGGGTCCTTATCCTGTCCGCGTCCACCGCAATCACCGCGCCCCTTCTGCGGTCCACCTTCACATACCCTTCCTGCTTCAGGACGGTGTAGGCCTTGTTCACCGTGTGCATGTTGATGCCGATGGAATCCGCCAGCTGGCGGACGCTTGGCAGGGCATCGCCCTCCCGGAAACGCGAAGCAGCGATACCCATGATGATCTGGTTGCACAGCTGCAGGTACAGCGCCTCCTCACTGTTGAAATCAATCTCAATAATCATGAATGCCTCCTCCGCTTTTTCTCGTTCATGCCCACGGGCATACGGTCTGCCGCTGTGCCCATAAGAAGTCCCGCCCGTGAGCCGGGTAAAATGGCAGATTCTATCGATTGCCAGTATAAATCATAAAACAGCCGCCGGAAGCTGTCAACCAAAGCGGACGAAATTTTAGAGGTTTTTTAGAAAAACAGGGAGTACCCTTTCGGAATATTCCCTGTCTCCCCTGTCCTTATTGTTCTTCCTCTCCGTCGTAATTCAAAAACTCGAAGTCAAAGTCGTCATCATCCTCCGCCATGAAGTTCTTCGGCTGGGCTTTCTGTCCGCCGCCCTGGACGGCCTGACGCTGCTTCCCGCCCTGGGATGCCTGCCCCGGCGTGCCCTCCGGCCTTCTGCTTCCCTGGGAAGCCGGGCGCTGGCCCTGAGAAGCCCCTGCCGGACGCTGCCCCTGGGGGGCGCTGGCCCTCTGACCCTGGACGCCGCCCACGGGACGCTGCGCGGCGCCCATGCCTGTGCCCCGGCGCACCGCCGCGCCGCCCATCTCACGATCCTGGGACCCGCCGGCAGGGCGCTGGCCCTGGGTTCCGCTCATAGTCCGCTGCCCCTGGGGCGAAGCGATCCGCTGCCCTGAAGTACGCTGGCCCTGGGTGCCTCCTGCGGGGCGCTGGCCCTGGGAACCCGGACGCTGTGCCGGGCCGGGCCGCTGGCCGCCTTCCGCCTGACGCACAGGACGGGCCGACTGTTTCTCGGGCCCTACCGTGTGCATGGGCGCTTTCTGCCCGCCCGCCTCTCTGGCGGACTTGCCCTGCCCGCCGGACGCGTTCCTGCGCCGGAGAGTCTCATTCTCCACTTCATTGAAATATGCCGAATCGGACATCTCACGGACCTTGAACACCAGGAACGCGATGCCTGCCACCGCGCCTACCAGCAGAAACACCAGCACGATGATGATGATCTTCTGGCTCTTCACCTTGGCTTCGCTCTCCTCGTACAGGGTCTTATTGAGCTCCAGTCCTCCAAACAGCTGGTCGACCGGGTAGCCGTACCCGGGGTTCTCCTCATTGTCCACCAGCAGCCACTGCCCGTCCTTCTGCCGCAGTTCATATCGGGGCGTATCGTCCGGCGGCGTGATCTCGCTTCCCGGCGCAGGCTCCGACCCCAGGGGCGTCAGCTCCGCCGCCAGGACCAAATGCTCCGAAAGGATGAACCCGGTAATCGTAGACCCCTCCGCGGCATATTCCGCCTGGTACCATCTGACATTCTCTGCATCGTCCACATACCCTGTGACCGTGACAATCGTCTCTCTGGGGACGCTTCCCAGCGACTGGCCCGAGGCGGACGCTGTGTCCATGATTTCCGTCAGATCATCGAACACTGTGGCGCTGACGGGATTCACCTGGGACACTTCCACCGGCGGCGCGGTCTCGCCGCCTTCCCCTTCGCCGCCTTCCGTAGGCGCCACCTCTCCGGTGACCTCCACAAGGTCGGAACGGATATATCCTGTGGTGGTGTCATTCACCTGGACCTGATACCACGTATAGCCGTCGGAACCCTGTACCTCGCTTAAGACGTTCAGTACCTTTCCCTTTTCGGCGCCGCCCACCATAGTGCTGCTGGTGCTGGCATCCTGCCTGATCTTGGCGCCATTGGGCGCAGTGACCGTGGCCTGGGCCGCCGCATAGCCTGAAATGCCGGTCATCCAGAACCCGATTCCGAATATACCCAGCGCCAACACCAGCGAAAACGCTCCTACCAGCAGCCTCCGCCTCAACTCTTTTGCTTTTCTCATGTGCTCCTTCTCCTTGCTATTCATTCTCCCGGGTGAATCTCCTCTGACCCTCCTCGGACTTCTGCTCCATACCGAAGCCCTGGATTGCTTTGTTCAGCAACTCCCTCTGCTTCTCCTCCAAGTTGCGGTGTACCTTGATTTCACACTCCGGACAGTACTGCCCTGAACGAATCTGCTTGCCGCACAGTTCACAGCGTAGAAATACCTTGGAACCTTCCGTTATCTCCAATCGGCCATCTTTCAGAAGTCGGCGGACAGTGCGCTGGGACACTCCCACCGCCTTCTCGATCTGTGCTGCCGTCGCCCCTTTGTTCGACTCGATGTAGCACCTCACCTTTCCATAGTCATCATAATCCACGACTCCACAATCTTCGCAACGATACTCTCCCACACCCTTGAATACCATCACGCCACCACATTCCTTACATACCCGAGGGATGTTATATGCATCCAAAGACCCAAAGCCACTCATCAGTATACACCTCCATCCTAGTCGTTTTCATGTCTATTATTCTACGCTTCGTCGATTGCCTTGCCGATGTCATGCCGCATGTACCGGTTGGCAAAAGACACCCACTCCGCAGCCTCATAGGCTTTCGCCCGGGCTTCTTTCAAAGTCGCCCCCTTCGCGGTGACTCCCAGCACGCGCCCGCCGTTGGTCACGATACGGCCCTGCTCGTCGAACCGGCTCCCCGCGTGGAAGCAATAGTAATCCTCTTTCCCCTGGAACCGCTCCAGCCCCGTGATCTCGAACCCCTTCTGATAAGAGACCGGGTATCCTTCGGAGGCAAGCACCACGCACACCGCGGCGTTGTCCTCGAACTCCAGTTCCACTTTGTCCAGCTGCCCATCGATGCAGGCATCCACCACGTCCAGCAGATCGTTCTTCATCCTGCAGAGCACCACCTGGGCCTCCGGGTCGCCGAACCTGGCATTGTACTCCAGCACCTTGGGCCCCTGAGCCGTCAGCATCAGGCCGAAGAAGATGACCCCCTTGAACTCCCTGCCCTCCGCGGCCATGGCGTCCACGGTTGGCTGGTAGATATGCTCTCTGCAGTACGCGTCTACCTCTTCCGTATAGAAGGGACTGGGGGAAAAGTTCCCCATGCCCCCTGTGTTGGGTCCCTCGTCCCCGTCCCGGGCCCGCTTGTGGTCCTGGGCGGAAGTCATGGGCCGCACCGTCCTGCCGTCCACGAAGGCCAGCACGGACACCTCCCGTCCCGTGAGGAATTCCTCCACCACCAGGGCGTCCCCGGCGCTGCCGAAATGCTTCTCCTGCATGATCTCCCTGACGCCGGCTTTCGCCTCCTCCAGGGTATTGCAGATCAGCACGCCCTTCCCCAGGGCCAGGCCGTCCGCCTTCAGCACGATAGGCATCCTGGCATGTTCCAGATATTCCAGCGCTTTCTCCGGCTCCGTAAAAGTCTCGTATGCCGCCGTGGGGATATGGTGCTTCTTCATCAGATCCTTGGAAAAGGCCTTGCTTCCCTCCAGGATAGCCGCGTTCTTCCTGGGCCCGAATGCCCGCAGGCCCGCCTCCTCCAATCGATCCACCAAACCTCCCGCCAGCGGATCGTCCGGTGCCACGAACACCAGGTCCACCTGCTTCTCTCTGGCATATGCCACGATCCTATCGAACTCCATGACGCCGATGGACGGCTCGCACTCCGCAATCTCCGCGATTCCCGCGTTGCCCGGCACACAGTACAGCGCGTCAACCCTGCCGCTCTTCTTCATGGCCACCGCGATTGCGTGCTCCCGCCCGCCTCCGCCTATGATCAATACCTTCATGCTGCACCCCTTTTCTGTATTCCTGTATTTATTGTCGAAAGCCCTCCGCCGATTCCTTTTCTGCGCCCGGTTCCCGTAGCCTTTCAGGAACAGCTTCTGACCACGTTGTCGACTACCCGTATCCTTTTGTTCGCTATGTCGTCAATCGCCCTGGGAAGCAGAATCCACTCCGCCTGCTCCATGACCCGGCGCTGCAGAATCTCCGGCGTGTCGCCCTCCTCTACTTCCACCGCCTTCTGGGCGATGATCGGCCCCTCGTCCATGCCCTCGTTGACGAAATGCACCGTGGCCCCTGTGACCTTCACGCCCCGCTCCAGCACCTTCTCATGGACCTTCAGCCCGTAATAGCCCACCCCGCAGAAGGAGGGTATCAGGGAAGGATGGATATTGATGATGCGGTTGGAGAACCGGGCCACCATCTGGGGAGGAATCCGCACCAGAAAACCGGCCAGCACCACCAGGTCCGGCCCAAGCTCCGTCAGATTCTCCGTGAACGCCTCGTTGAACGCCTCCCTGTCTGGATACTGCTTCGGGGAAAGGCAGATGGCGGGAATCCCGTGATCCCTGGCCCGATCCAGCGCCTTTGCCCCCGGGTTGTTGCTGATGACAGCCAAAATCTCCGTGTCCGTGATCCGGCCGCTTTCCAGGGCATCCAGGATGGCCTGCAGGTTCGTGCCGCCGCCGGATACGCACACCACTATCTTCAACATATGTCCACTCCCTTTTCCCCGGCTCTGCAGCGGCCCACGACATAGGCCTCCTCGCCTGCCGCCCGGATGGCTTCCACGGCCTTCCCGGCATCTTCCGGCGCAAGGGCCAGCACCATGCCCAAGCCCATGTTGTAAGTATTGTACATCATCTGCTCCTCAATCTGGCCTTTCCTCTGCAGAAGACGGAAGATTGCGGGCACTTCGTAGCTGCCCTTCTCCACCACGGCGCGGATTCCCTCGGGAAGCATCCTGGGGATGTTCTCATAGAAGCCTCCGCCGGTGATGTGGCTGCAGCCCTTGACGACGACGCCTGCCTCTTTGACGGATTTCAGCGCCTTCACATATATCTTCGTGGGGGTCAGCAGGGTCTCTCCCAGCGTCCCTCCCAGCTCTTCATAATAGGTGTCCAGGCTTTCCCTGGTCATCTCGAACACCTTGCGCACCAGGGAGAACCCGTTGGAGTGCACGCCCGAGGAAGCCATGCCCACCAGCACGTCCCCGTCCTTGATATGCTCTCCCGTGATCAGCGCCTTCTCCTCCGCCACGCCTACCGCGAAGCCCGCCAGGTCGTACTCCTCCTCCGGCATCAGCCCCGGATGCTCCGCCGTCTCGCCGCCCACCAGCGCCGCCCCGGCCTGTCTGCACCCTTCCGCCACGCCCTTCACGATGGCGGCGATCTTCTCCGGGAAGTTCCTGCCGCAGGCAATGTAATCCAGGAAAAACAAAGGCTCCCCTCCGGCACAGGCCACATCGTTCACGCACATGGCCACACAGTCGATGCCGATGGTGTCATGTCTGTCCAACAGAAAGGCCAGCTTCAGCTTGGTGCCCACGCCGTCCGTCCCGGACAGCAGCACAGGCTTTTCCATGCCCTTCACGGCCTCCAGGGAAAACGCGCCCGAAAAGCCGCCGATGCCGCCCAGCACCTC
>OFFF01001442.1_pt1 | contig 15234 bp, 16 predicted proteins | sample 1521301 | NCBI WGS metagenome assembly OFFF01 (sample SAMEA3504101, study PRJEB24116) | mouse gut metagenome | biome: mouse gut; feature: mouse-associated habitat; material: faeces | place: Denmark | collected 2011
TTTCGGGTGCTATTATTCGTGAGACATCATGTTCGTCTTAAAAAAGACGTTATCATAGTATCTCAGGAAAAATCACTGCCTTTGCACTATAGCACACCTCTGCAGACTCGTCAAGGAAAATCTGCAATATTTTGCAAAAACCTTATTCTAAAGGGCCAAAACCATAAATGTCCATCGGGACATTCAACAATTCAGGTATTTTGAGGCGCATTTCCCCTCTTCGTCATACTTGGACCAAAAAGGAAGCAGGTACTATTCTTCCGCTATCTGGGAAGAGAGTACCTGCTTGTGCGTTTATGGGATATATGATTGTGGAGGGTTATAGTTGGGTAATCTCCTGCTTCGTCAAACCGGTATAACTCATAATCTTCTCCATGGGCTCACCGGCTGATAACATTATTCGAGCAATTTCGAGGCTTCGTTCGGCTCGCCCATTGTCTCTTGCCGTAGCCATATCCGAGCCGTAATCCGTCTGAAACTTTCTGCGGCTGCGGAAGATGGCGCGCTCTGCCTCGTTCTGGCTGATGCTCATAAGCAACTCTCCTGCCATGGTCAACACCTCCTCCGATGCAATGACTTTATTCACAGTTTCACGGTACTTCGGGTCGGGTGCATATCGGAAGAATACCGACCACTTCTCCAAGTCCGTCATCTCACCGACGGGCTTCTTCACGATTTCACCCAGCTTGGATAACTCTACAAACGTCACGCTGATCGCGTCGGATAGCTGCTCGCCGGTTTTGTCGTGACGCAATGAAAATGAATTCACATAGTCCGGACTTTCCGGGAAAACAGTATAGGAGCAGAACGTGATCTGATAGGTTCGGGCCAACTCGTCATACCTCTGCAACCCCTTTGTCGGCTGCGATGAGTGAAGATCCGTCAGATAGTAGATGCTCTTTCCCTTCAGGTTTCTATGTCTGCCATCTAAAGCCTCAATGATATGACTCGATTGCATCTCTAAATTGATCTGAGATTTATCGTCAATTTTGCAGTTGACATCAAGCCGTTCAGCCTTTTCCTTTGTATCGCCAGGTCCCAATTCATTGGGAAACAGCGCCACATCCACCACCTTACGGCCTATCACCGCTGAGATCAGCTTCATCAATCCCGCCTTGGACTCCGGCGACGTCAATATCAATTTGAACACCCGGTCATCAGACGGCGGCAGAATGTCCGCGTCCATCGGTAACAGTCCCATTTGGTCATCTCCTTCCGGAAAACCTTGCTTCTGCTTTTATTATAGCACACCCCGCAAGTAATTTCCACAGCAATTTTAGCCCGGTGTAATCCAGAATATGAGAAGCCTAAAACCATAGCATAGCTGCAAAAACCATGGTATCACTGCAAAGTCTCCATAAAATTGAAGCGAATTTCTTCTGATATTCATGCGCCTTGAATGAAATAACCGCAAAGTCAGGTGCTGTAAGTTGCAAGGTTTTTGTATGCAATCCCTAAATATATAGGTGCTTCCACCTTCGTGATTGAAAAACAGCTTGGACTTTTTGCATCATGCAGGATGAGGCGCAATGTCGAGCCGCTGTTTTCTGCCGGCAGAAAAGAGCTTCCGCCGCCTGTGTCAATCATCATCCTGTCGGAAAGGAAATGTATGTCGAAGTGTGATTTTGTAGACTGACTTGTTCTATCCTGCGAAGTAAACGGTCCCTGCCGCCAGAAAACTGGCAGTTACTTGCAGGAGCAGCTTCCTTCTGCCGGCAAAGAAAAACGATCTTCTGCAAAGAGTGTGCGGTAGAAATCTCCGGTTTCGGCTCAAATATGCTATGTCCAGGGCATTATCTATATGTATTTATCAGCGGAAATTACCCTCACAAAAATGCTGATTTTATTCCTCCAAATTTTGCGAAATTTCTTCTCACTTTTTTGGACTACTCCAAAATACAAATCGATTTACATTGATTTTGTTCCATAAATAACATATGGAGAAGCTTCAATTTTCAGCGATGCCATCGAATCCGAATCCCCATGCTTGTCTTTTCATCTCCTGTCGTGTCTACTCTAAAATTTCCGGCTTTATTATGCATAAATTAGTAAAATTCGACAACAATTGCGTCTATTTATACATTTTGGCGTTTTTGCATACCATTATCCAACCCAGCAAACAGGATAAACAAAAAGACTTCACAATTACAAGGAGGACATACTATGAATAATAACACAGGGATCAAGGCACCTCAGGAGGCGTTTGTCAAAACAAAAGACTACTTTCTTGGAAACAGTCTCAAGCCAGCAGAAAATGTCCCGGATCTGCTGGCGGAAAACCGCAAGATCGCTGTCAGTCTGGCGGAGAATGTCATGTCCTTGCTGGATGTGATCGCCAATTACTTTGGAATTCCCACCATGGAGTTGGCTATGGAGGCACTCCCTGAGGTCTCCCTCCAGCTTGAGACAGACGGCATCCGGGAGCAGGCTGCGGCACGGACATATCTGGACCTCAAAGGCTCTGTCCCGTTGACAGATATTTGTAAGGGTACCTATGCCTACCCCGCTCCGACCCTGCACTGCGTAGCTCAGGAGATCTTGAAACGGGAACGCTTTGCCAGGTATTCGCCCCACGATCCACTGCTGAAAAGAATCTTCGGTGGGGATGACGGCGATGAAGCCGGTGGCTCCCTGGAAGATGAAGCCGGTGGAACACCTTCAGGCGAGGACGCGGACGAGGGCGATGAATCGGAAAGCGGCATCAGCCAAGGATCACCGCCCGATACATAATCACAACCTAACACGAAAGAAATGACTCAACGAGGAGGATTATCATGATCAAAGTGAACGCGGAAAAGCTGGCGGAGGAAGTCATCCCCATGCTTCAAAACATGTTCGGAGAAGGCATTGATTTTAACTGCACCGAATACTATCAAAGCAATGAGACGCTGACGGGCATCACCCTCAAGCTGCCGGGCTGCGCCAATGTTCCCGTGGTGTGCCTGAGCGATATGCCGGATGATATTTCCGCTGCGGACGCGGCCAACACCGTTGCGGCCATCTTTCAGGAGGCTCTTCGTAATTTCAAGGCACTCCCAGTCTTGCCGGAAATGAGCCGTGAGAATGTCCTGGAGAACGTTGTCCTGCAGGTGTTGAGCCGCAAACGCAACCGCCAGCTGCTCAAGGCCCACCCGCACATCACCTTCCTGGATCTGGCTGGTATTTTTCGTGTCCCTGTGGGACCCTTTAAGAGAAATTCTCTGACCACCGCCCTCATTACGAATCAGATCGCGGAGAAGCTGGAACTGACCGTAGATGAGCTGGCAGAGGCAGCCCGACGGAATACCGTCCGAAAGTTTGGTGTTGAATTTCAAAATTCGCAGAGAATGGCGCTCTGCTCACTGCTGAGACGGCCCTTTGTACCGGAATCGTTTGAGACGATGACCATGTCAGAATCCGGTCTCTATACCCTGACTACCGGCATCCGAATCAATGGAGCGGCCCTGATCCTGCTCCCCGACATTCTGGAGCAAGTTGGAGCGAAGGCCGGAATGGATTACTTTCTCATTCCCTCCAGCATCCACGAGCTTCTGGTCGCAAGGGATGATGGGCTGGTTACCGCCAAGATGCTCAAAGAGCTTGTCTACGAGGGCAACCGGACGGACGGCATCATCAAACCGGAGGATGTCTTGTCGGACAACGTGTATTTCTATGCCCGCAAGGATAAAACCCTCAAAATCGCCTGAGCTGGAGCCCTCGATCATTGCGGTCGGGGGCTTTCCTCCTGTTTTAGACATGTCGTAATAAAATTTTTCGTTTTTCATATAATAAAACTGTCAGTGAGCGGCAGCCGCTGACAGGGCAGCCCTTCCGTTCGGCTTTTGCCTCATTCTTCGCGCAGGGATGACGGCACGGCCCAACGGAGCGGTGAACATAGCAGGTGTTCATGCCCCCGGATCATCCGCTTTTGAGGGAAAGCGGACCGGTCAGGGACCCTACTGGAAAGGTTACCGGCTTGCGGCGGTTTGAGGGATTGCCGCCGCTGCCTCCTTTAGTGTCTTTCTTTTGTGGTTTTCCCAGCAGACAGAGGAGCCTGTTTCGGCAGAAACGGGCTCCTCTGTTGTCGTTATTTTAGAGCATATCAGACAAGATATCCGCAATATTTCTCACATCCTGCTCATGCCCCAGCGGATATAAGCCAAGGATTCTCTGAACAGGTATTTTTTGCAGAATGGTCCTGAAGGGAAGATTCTGTCTCCACTGGAAGTACGCGAGCGTACACCCCGTCCAATACTCCGGCGACCTGTCAGCATAGAATTCATGGGGAAAATCATACTCCGGATGATTCAGATCTTCCATGACAAAGTTCACAAACTCCGCCCCATTGCACCCGGTCACATGCCGGGGATAGCTGAAATCATGCAGGGCATAAATCGTGTCTGTCATCATGGGTTTCCTCCTGTGATTTGCTTAGTCTGCTAATATCCATTCAATCCCCGCCGCTGTGCGCTGGATTCCATTCTGAAAATGGTTTCCCGGATTGAGCTGATAGACGGTTTCAATCCCCTTCTGCCGGCAAAAGGCGTGGATTGCCTCCGTGCGCTCCTGCACCGTTTTCAGATAGGGATTCTGTGTCCTGCACTCCTGATCTCCCAGGGACAAATACAGCCGGTCAGGAACGGCTTTCATTTCGTGGGAAAAGATATACTCCTGAAAATCGGGGAACCAAAGGGAGCCGGACATACTGGCGATTCGCGAAAAGAGGTCCGTCCGATATATCGCGTACAGGGCGAACAGCCCCGCCAGGGAATATCCGGCGAGTCCCCGCCATAAAACCGTTCCTTCCACCAGCCCTTCGGCCCTTGGTATGATCTCATGGGTCAGCAGTTCCAGATAATCGTCCGCGCCCCCGGTGCAGGGCGTGTCATTCTTGGAAATTGGTGGAATGTCCCACGGGGCCATATCGTGGTCCCAGGCAAGGCCGCTGATGACCACCAGCGTATGATCCGGGACATGGGACAGGGCCTGGCGCACTTTGCCGTCGTCCTTCTGATAGGTGTTCAGATAAATGATCGGGCGATTGGGCGCGGCGCTGGGGTATACCCCGATCTCCTTGCCGGATCGTTGAAACCTGCATGGCTTCAGCTTTTTTTCTTCCATTTCAAGTGAGCCTCCTGATTGACTTTTTACGATACAGAAATTATACTGTATCTAGAGAAGAAATCAAGTACGCAGATTTTTGATACATGGTATCATTCACGATACTTGGAATGGGAGGCCTTGAATATGGACGAGTTTATGAGCAATGAGGAATATCTGACCAGGGTGAAGGAAGGGATCGTCACTGACTTGGGGAACTGCCCGGTCACACCGCTTTTGCTGATGCTCCAGGGAAAATGGAAAACGCAGATTCTTTATGAACTGTGTATTCATGATACGGTGCGGTTCGGCGTTCTGAAGAAGGAACTGCCGGGGATCACCAACACCATGCTGACCAACGCCCTGCGGGAGCTGGAAGCGGATGGCTTTGTCCACCGGGAGCAGTTTAACGAAATTCCGCCCCATGTGGTGTATTCCTTCACGGAGCGGGGGCGGGACCTGTTGCCGGTTTTCTATGAAATCATGCGCTGGGGCTCAAGCACGAGAAGGACAAACCGGAAGAAGATGTATAAAAGTGCGGCGGGGATGTTCGGTTTCAGACGAATGAACGCCGTGGGGAAGCGTCCCGCCCGCCCTGCGGAACATATGCAAAATATAACCCCCGGCCGACAGGACTTGCGCACCTGTCGACCGGGGGGCATATATACGTGTATGGGGACGCTTGTGCCCTCAGGAACTCGCCCCCTGCCAGCTGCCGCCCTGGAACATGGACCGCTATGGGATGATCCTTCCCATGGCGGTCCGTTTTTCTGCGTCCATAGGCCATAGACGCGCCATAGGCGTACGAACATCGGCTTGATATCGTTTCCTAAATATGCTATAATCAGCCAGATGTACAACGTATAGATAGTTCAAGATGCGGAGGACGGATCTATGACAGATACTGAACGGCGCACCGCCGCCGCCAAATTTGCGGCGAGCTGGAAGGACCGGGGTGATGAAAAGCAGGAGACGCAGCGGTTTTGGCTCTCCCTGCTCCAAAATGTCTATGGTGTTGAACAGCCCACGGAAATCGTTGAGTTTGAGAAACGGGTGGAAGTCGTAAACAATGACGGCACGACCACCACGAAATATATTGACGGCTATCTTCCCGCTACCAGGACGCTGATAGAGCAAAAAGGGATGAAGATCGACCTGAAAAAGGGTGAGCGCCAGTCAGATGGGGCGATGCTCACGCCGTTCCAGCAGGGGCGGCGTTATGGAGGGTTCCTGCCCAATCCAGAGCAGCCCCGCTGGGTCGTCGTCTGCAATTTCCAGACATTTGAGATCCATGACATGAACCGGCCCAACGACGAGCCGGAGGTGATACTGCTGGCCGACCTGGAGAAGGAATACCCCCGGCTGGATTTCCTGGTGGACACCGGCAAGGAGCATATCAAAAAGGAAATGGAAGTCTCCCTCCAGGCCGGCGAGCTGGTCGGGGTGCTCTACGACGCGCTGCTGAAGCAGTACAAGGACCCGGACGACCCGGAGGCTCTGAAAAGCCTGAACAAGCTGTGCGTCCGGCTGGTGTTCTGCCTCTACGCCGAGGACGCTGGCATCTTCGGCGGCAAGAGCATGTTCCATGATTACCTCAAGGATGTTCCTGTCACTGGCATCCGCAGGGCGTTGGTGGAGCTGTTCAAGATACTGGACCAAAAGCCGGAGCTTCGGGACAAATATCTGGAGGATGACAACCCGGCGCTGGCGGCATTCCCCTATGTCAACGGAGGGCTGTTCAGTGACGAGGACATCGAGATACCGCCTTTCACCGAAGAATTGAAATCTCTTCTGCTGGAAAATGCCAGCGAGGATTTCAACTGGAGCGAAATCAGCCCCACCATCTTCGGGGCCGTGTTCGAGAGCACCCTCAACCCGGAGACCCGGCGCTCCAGCGGGATGCACTACACCAGCATCGAGAACATCCACAAGGTAATCGACCCGCTGTTCCTGGACGCGCTGAAAACGGAATTCGAGGGAATCGCCGCGTTGACGGTGGAGAAGACCCGCAAGGTCAAACTGGAAGCGTTCCAGCGGAAGCTGGCGGGGCTGAAATTCCTGGACCCGGCCTGCGGTTCCGGGAACTTCCTGACGGAAACTTACATCTCCCTGCGGCGGCTGGAGAATGAAGCCATTTCCCTGCTGCATAGGGGGCAGATCATGCTGGACATCGGCAACCCGATCCAGGTTTCCATCGGACAATTCTATGGGATCGAGATCAACGACTTCGCAGTGACCGTGGCGAAGACCGCCCTGTGGATCGCCGAGAGCCAGATGATGAAGGAAACCGAGGACGTGGTACATATGACCCTCGACTTCCTGCCGTTGAAATCCTATGCCAACATCACCGAGGCCAACGCCCTGCGGGTGGACTGGGCTGAAGTCGTCCCCAGGTACGAGCTGAATTACATCATGGGCAATCCGCCCTTTGTTGGCTTTTCCCATATGTCCTCTGGTCAAAAGGAAGATATGCAGGCACTCTTCCCTGATGCAAAAAACCTTGATTTGGTTTCAGCATGGTACAAAATTGCATCAGACTTTATACAAGGAACTGATATTGAATGTGGTTTTGTTTCCACTAATTCTATTACCCAAGGTGAAACAGTTGCCAGTCTGTGGCGTTTTTTAGATATACGAATTAACTATGCACACAGGACATTCGTTTGGGATAGCGAAGCGAAGGTTAAGGCTCATGTTCATTGCGTCATTATCGGTTTTGCAGCATTTGACCGTAAAGTAAAAATAATATTTTCTGATGGGCGAGACAAACAGGTCGAGAATATAAACGCCTATCTTTGTGACGCGCCTGACGTTATTGTCACAAGCAGGAATAAACCGTTGTGTAATGTATCTCCGATGATATATGGCAATAAGCCTGCTGATGGGGGGAATCTTATTATTGAAGATTCTGACTATGACGATTTCATAAAACAAGAACCGCAGTCAAAGCCTTATATTAGGCCCCTGTTAGGTGCTGTAGAATATTTGCACGGGAAAAAACGATGGTGCTTATGGCTGGATGGTGTTTCCCCGGCAGAAATAAAGAAGTGTCCGCTTGTCTATGAGAGAGTGCGGAGATGCAAAGAATCAAGAGAAAATAGCGTGGCGGCTGGAATAAGGAAATTTGCAGCTACACCCATGTTATTTGCGCAACGCACACAACCAGTAGGTAATCCCTACATTATCATCCCAAGACATTCATCCCAGACGAGAAGATATGTTCCCTTTGGTTTTGTTTCGCCTGATGTAATCGTGAATGACGCTGTTCAGATAATTCCGAATGCAACACTATATGATTTCGGCGTTTTAATTTCAAACGTACATATGGCTTGGATGCGGGCAGTATGTGGGAGAATTAAGAGCGACTACCGCTACTCTAAAGACGTTGTTTACAACAATTTCCCCTGGCCCACGCCCACCGATGTCCACAAGGTCAAAATCGAGCAGACCGCCCAGGCTATCCTGGACGCCCGCGCCCTCTACCCGGATTCCAGCCTTGCCGACCTCTACGACGAGACCACCATGCCTCCGGAGCTGCGCAAGGCCCACCAGATGAACGACAAGGCCGTGATGCTGGCCTACGGCTTTTCCGTCAAGGACATGACCGAGAGCAAGTGTGTGGCGGAGCTGATGAGGATGTATCAGAGACTTATGGAAAGATCAGAAAAGTAGTCAATGCTTTTTAATATACGTTAGGAGCTTTTATGGAACAACTAATTGAAGTCATAGGTGAAAACTTTAGCGCCATATTGAGCGGTTTCTTTGTAATTGTTGGGTCTTTCTTTGGATGGTTTTTGACTCTACTGACAACGAAGTATCAGGACCGGATTCAACTAGCTTTTGCAGAAGAGGGAACGCCGAATGACGAACTGATAGAAAGAGAGTTAAGAACAAAAACCAGTTCGTCTGAATGTAGCATAAGAATTTATAATGTCGGAAAAAGCGCGTGCTTTTTGGAGAACATATTTATCATGCGTCAGGGATACTGCTTAGTTGAGTGTTTTGATGTAAGCGGAGATCATGGCGCAATTGCCCCAAACAGCAGTATGCTTTATACACTTATGCAGCAGGATGCTGATGCGTTGCAATACAATTATTCTGAATATTATAAAAAGCCAAACAAGTTATATCTCGACGTTATGTATGCTCTTAGGAAGATTCCCGTAATCCGGAATTGCATTTCTGACCCTTTATTCAAGCAAAGCGAGTGTAAGGTGATTGCCTATACTGTAAATGGAAAAAGGATTCGTGGGAAAATAGATTTGCCTTTTCTGTATATACGACACACTACAGCAAATCCGATAGTGGAGGTGTAAAAGAGAATGCCTAAAGTTTTTATTTCTTACTCATGGGAGGGTGAAGATCACAAAGATTGGGTGCGTCATTTAACTGATTCGTTATTGGAAAACGGCATAGATGCAACTCTTGATCAATATGATCTTACATTGGGCGATAGATTGCCACAGTTTATGGAACAAGCTATATCAGATGCAGATTACGTTTTGGTTATTTGTACACCAACTTATAAAGAAAAATCGGATACCCGCAAAGGTGGTGTAGGATATGAAGGTCACATTATTTCAGGAGAACTTTTTTCAAAGGGAAACGAAAGAAAATTCATCCCTGTTATTCGCAAAGGATCTATACAGACGGCAATGCCAAGCAGTCTGTTAGGAAAGCTGGGTATAGATTTGAAAGATGGCCCACAATATGAATCAAATTTTAGTGATTTACTCACTACATTGTGGGGGAAAAAGAAAAAGCCACCCTTATATATAGCGAAAAGCATGAACAAGCCAGCGCCACGCATAGCTGAAGATGGCCCTGTTCATATTCTAGGGATTATTACAGACCAAGTAACACTTCCACGAATGGACGGAACTTACGGTTCCGCACTTTACAAAATACCATTTAGATTATCAAGGCATCCAAGCGCATTGTGGCGAGAATTATTTATTAGAAACTGGAACGATCCTCCACGGTTCACAACTATGCATAGGCCTGGAATTGCGTCTGTAGTTGGAGATGAGATAATCCTTAATGGAACAACTATTGAGGAAGTTCGTGATTGTCACAGAGAAACGCTCATTCTCTGTGTAGAGGAAGCCAACAAAGAAGAACAGACTATTCTTGATAAACAGAAGCAAACAGAGGAACAAGAGAATTTGCGAAAGAGCCAGCATTATAGTCGCGTCAAAGATATAGCAGATGACATAAATTTTGATTGAAAATAGTGTGGCGGTTGGAATAAGGAAATTTGTAGCTACACCTCTACGACGAGACCACCATGCCCCCGGAGCTGCGCAAGGCCCACCAGATGAACGACAAGGCCGTGATGCTGGCCTACGGGTTTTCCGTCAAGGACATGACCGAGAGCAAGTGCGTGGCGGAGCTGATGAGGATGTACCAGAAATTAGCGGAATTGAGGTAAAAATGGATATACCAGTACTATACAAATATCGGGAGTTCAATGAAACCCTCGTAATATCCCCAAGCGGAGAGCAAGTACCCCGCTGGCAGCAAGACTTGTATTACGGTATAATTTCTCCTGCTCCGCCGGAATGCTTTAACGATCCGTATGATAGTGATTTGATCGTCGACAATAGTTTTTTGAATCAAAAGGCCGCGAGGGAATTGTATATAGATACGTTAGTAGAAAAGCAGGTTTTATCCGAAAGCGAAAAGGAATTGTTGAGAACGGCAACGGACTGGAAAGCCGCACTGGAGTCCATAATGCAGACATCGCTTTCCTCGGATTTCGCTGACGATTTGATGAACTCGGTAAATCAAACATTTCAAATACTTAAAAAAGAGTTTAGAGTCGCTTGTTTTTCGGCAACAAAGGATTCCATACTGATGTGGAGCCATTACGCGAAAAACCATACGGGCTTCTGCATCGAATACGATTTCCACAGTTCGAAACTGGCGCAGCACCTTCATCCCGTGCGGTATACCAAAGGCCGGAAGTTCATCCCTGGTTCGTTTGCGGACCAAGACAATGCGGCTGCTAACCAAGCTATTTACGAAGCTGCTTTATACAAATCCGAAAAATGGTCTTATGAAGAAGAATGGCGCTGCGTATTACATGAGAAGGTGCTTAATCAGTTTAATCCGCTGCCTTTTGATATCAGCCGATTCGCATTCAACATACTGCCGTACATAAACGCCGTTTACTTGGGGGCAAAAACGGCGGAAAAGTATCGTAGCCAAATTTGTGACCACTATAAGGGAACAAACGTAAAAGTTTTCCAGATGGAATTGATGCCTGATTGTTACGAATTAAATCCAAGACGCCTTCAATGACCCTAATGGGCAGTAACCGCCGCCATCGCTGACGAGCCGACCATTCAAGCGGCGCTTTACCCCAATTTAAGAGATACTCGATTGCGCAAAGCGGCGCGGCGTGCTACACTGATGTCGAAAGGAGGGGCGTACGCGATGCGAGGACACAGGATCAAACAGCGCCGGGAAGATCTCGGCATGACCCAGCAGGAGCTTGCGGACAAGCTCCTCGTCACCGTCCAGGCGGTCAGCCAGTGGGAAAACGGGAAGACCCAGCCGGACTCGGACCGCATCCCGCAGTTGGCGAAGCTGCTGAGGACGACTGCGGATGACCTGCTGGACGACGCGGCACCCATCGCGGTCTCGTGGCAGCTGTCTGACCGGATGTTTTCCGAAGAGCGCATGTACTCCAAGCTGAAAGCCTTCGCCCAGGCGGAGGGGCTGGACGAGACCTACCGGGCGCTGCCCTACATGCGCTCGTGCCACCAGGGGCAGACCCGCGAGCCGGCCAGGGGGTCAGACCGGAGCGTCCCCTATGTGGTCCATCCCCTTACCATGGCCTGCCACGCCCACGCCATAGGCATCCGGGACGATACGGTGCTGGCCGTGGCGCTGCTCCATGACGTGTGCGAGGACTGCGACGCGGAGCCTGGGGAACTGCCCTTCTCCGTCCCGGTGAGGACCGCCGTGGCCCTGCTCACCAAGGACGCCGGGCGCTTCCTGGCCGTCGGCCGGAAGGTGGCGCTGGAGGAGTATTACGGCGGCATATCCGGCAACCAGGCGGCCATGCTGGTGAAGTGCCTGGACCGGTGCAGCAACCTGTCCACCATGGCTTCCAGCTTTTCCAAAGAGAGGATGGCGCGGTACATCACCGAGACGGAGGCGTATGTCCTGCCTATGCTGGAGGAGATCAAACGGCGCTACCTCGATTGGAACGATGCGGCGTTCCTGCTGAAATATCAGATATTGGCCCTGTTGGAGACGCAGAAGGCGCTGCTCTCGGGGCAGTGAGGAGGATACCACCATGGAAGACGGAACGCGCCTGTACGTGTTCAGCTCCTCCGGCAAGGCGCTCGGCGAGGCGTCCGGCTACCTTGCCGTGAGACGGCTGGTGGAGCAGCACAGGGAACTGGCTTTCGACGCCCCGGACCCCGCTGCGAAGGCATGGGTGGAGATGGGCGCCATGCGGTACGAGTTCGACGACACGGTCCAGCCCCAGGACATCCGGAAGGCCTGGAACCGGTTCATGGACTACCCCACGACGGACAGATAGGGGGCGCGGAAGGTGAGAAGAGACATATTGAACGACCTGTACGGGGACAGGCACATGCTGGACGACCTGGGCCGCATGCTCCGCGACGAGGATATGCTGATCTCCGGGCTCCTGCGGGAAGCGCCCTGGTACGTCCTGCAGGACGGCATGGAAGAGGACGGCGGCGCGTTCCCCTTGACGGAGCGCCTTGCCCAGGCGGCGGACGGCCGGAACGCAAGCGTGTTCAGAGGATCCCCGATCAATACGTACCCGTTCGGCGAACCGACCGAGCAGACGTTCCCGGAGTTCTTGGGGATATGTTCGGGGGATACCGCGCTCGACGAGGTCCTGGGCGTCGCCCGCGACCATTGCGAAAAGGCACGGCAATGCCTGCCGAAGGACCTTCCCAAGACCGTCATGATCTTCACGGACAAGTGGGACTGGCCGATGTTCCACCAGAAGTTCGAGCTTCCCTTCCTGCGCTACGCGCTGGAGGACAACGTCCTGTTCATCTTCCTGCTTGTGACCGACTACGGCGTATCCCGGATACCGTTTTGCGGGAAAAACCACGCGGAGCTGGAGCGGCTGCGCGAGAACGGATACGGCGTCGAATCGGAGCATCCCGGCGTGTCCGCCATGCGCGTCCTGAAGCGGTCCTTCCCCTGTACTTACGAATGCCACAGCGGAACCTGGGCGCAGTATGGCAGTTCGTACTATCACGACGACCATTACAGCTTTGATTTCCGTTCCATGAAATGCACCATGAGAGAGGGTGGACAGGAGGAGCGGATATTCACGATCCCGAAGAAGGCCGCACAGAAATTCGCGGCCACGGTCTGCGAGTTCCTGGACCAGCGGGGCCGGTCGTACTCCGACCCGATGAAGGCGTGTGATGCCGGTTCCTGCCGCGCGACGGTGGCCGGCGTCGAGCTTTCATGGTTCGCGGTGGGGACCGATAGCCTGGACCGGCCCTGCCAGATCATAGCCAAGGCGTTCGGCGATCTGATCGGCGCACTGAGGGAGGTCCGGTGAAATGTCCAGCCGAATCGACCTGCATATGCACTCCACGGCGTCGGACGGGACGGATACGCCACTCCGGCTGGCCGAAAAGGCCAAGGCCGCCGGGATCGAAGTCTTCGCCCTCACCGACCACGACACCGTGGCCGGGGCGGAGCAGCTGGCTGGGCGCCTGCCGGAGGGCGTGACGTTCGTCCCCGGCATCGAGTTCTCCTGCCGGATGGATACCGGGAAGTGCCATATCCTGGGCTACCGCTGCGACACGTCCCACCCGGCCTTCCAGGCCGCCATACGGGAAGGGGCGGCCCTGCGGGAGGGCAAGCTGAACCTCCGGCTGAACTTCCTCCGGGACCGTGGCATCACCTTCCCCGAGGCGGAGACGGACGCCTTGCACCGCCTCCCCAGCGCAGGCAAGCCCCACCTGGGAAACCTCATGGTGAAGTACGGCTACGCCGCCAGCCGGGCCGAGGCCATCAGGGACGTGATCAACCTCTGCCCTACCGGCTCCAGCCGTATTTCGGCGGAGACTGCCATGAGGGCCATTCTGGCCTCCGGCGGCATTCCCGTGTGGGCGCATCCCCTGGGCGGGGAGGGCGAGAAGATGGTCGGCCCGGAGCAGTTCGGGATGATGCTGGACGAGCTGTCCGGTTACGGCCTGGAGGGATTGGAGTGCTTCTACTCCAAATACCCCCTGGCCGACTGCGAGCGGCTGGCCGGGATCGCACGGGACAGGGGCCTGCTCGTTTCCGGCGGGAGCGACTACCATGGGACGAACAAGGCCATCGCGCCCGGGACGCTGAACGCCGACGGGCATGTAATACCCCCGGAGCGGATCACGCTTTTGGGCACCCTGGCCAAACGAGGGGGTAATTGAAGTGGACGCGATCTCCGTGACCCGCAAAAATCTCTACCACATTGATTTCGACGGCATAGTCGTATTCTCATATGCGGAGCCGGGCGCCATGGGCGAGGCCGGCACGATCGAGTTTTCCACCGCCGCCGGCGCGCTCTACCGGATGGACTACCTGCACGGGGAGGTGTCCCTGGGGGAATTCCGCAGGGCCTACCGGGCCTCCTCCTTTGAGACGCAGCCCATCCCGCCGCTTACGTGGGGACATTTCTGGCTGGGAGCTGGAAACCACCTCCTGATCCACGAGGCCGTCCGCGCCAGGTTGGACCCGGACGGGACGGGCGACCCGGAACGGGTCTGCCTCGCATGGCAGAAGAGCTTCGGAAAGCCCCTTCTGAGCAAGCAGGAGCGCTACCGCTGGCTGATTGAAAAAGCCAGGGACGCCTACCCGCCGGAGGGCAGCGCCGCCGAGCTGACCTGGTGCGACGCCTGCGAGGACGAGATCAACCTCTGGACGTATTGGCAGGGACGGGGCAACCTGGACCCGGATATCCTCCTCGTCGTCTACCAGCAGCACCCGGTACAGGTCCATGGTCCTTCCTCCCTTACAGTATGACAAGATTTCCGGAAAAAAGCAAGAGAAGGGGGCGCCTTTTCTGCAAGAGAAACGCGCCCCCAAAAACTTTCATTTTCGATTACTTCTTGACCAGATACTTTCTCATATCCAGGGCGCAGGCAAAGAGGATAATGGCAC
>OFFF01001455.1_pt1 | contig 15158 bp, 14 predicted proteins | sample 1521301 | NCBI WGS metagenome assembly OFFF01 (sample SAMEA3504101, study PRJEB24116) | mouse gut metagenome | biome: mouse gut; feature: mouse-associated habitat; material: faeces | place: Denmark | collected 2011
AGATTTACAGACAGATTTCCAATTTCATTTTTGAGAATAAAGGGAGCTGCATTCCCATGATGAGCCCGGTGGACGTCCGTCTCGACTGTGATGACAGGACGATGGTTCAGCCGGACGTGCTGATACTATGCGACGAAAAGAAGATTATGAAGTGGGGCATTATGGGCGCGCCGGAGTTTGTGGCGGAGGTGCTTTCCCCTTCCACTAAGCGCAAGGACTGCCTCAAGAAGCTGAACAAGTATGAGGAGGCCGGCGTAAAGGAATACTGGATGATAGACCCTCAGCAGAAGAAGGTGATTGTCTATGAATTTGAGAAAGAAAGCTATCCGACGATTTACGGGATAAACGGACAGATTCCGGTAGGCCTTTACGAGGGGAAGCTTATGATTGACATGAACCTGATGGAAGAAATGATTCAGGATTATCCGGATGGCGGCAGAGACTAAAAAGATATTGTTACCACGCGTTATCGGGGCTGACGCATTAAGAAAACGAGGCGCAGGATATAGAAAAGCAAATGCTGTAATACCACATCTTGCATACTCCGGTCTTAATGCGGCAGCCCCGATTGCAGTCAGGACAGTTTGTTGATTTTTCGGTCATAGGTAAGCAGGCCGTTTACTTCTTCCTCCACGTCGGAAACCTGCGTATACACGGCGCCGCAAAGCCCCTGCTCCTTAAGGGGAAGAAGGGATTTTTCTATCAATTCACGGTAAGCTGCGGAAAACTCCGCAAGGCTGTCAAAGCGTTTATATCCGAATACTCGTTCCACGCTGGAATGATTCCTGATATGGCAGGAAAAGCCGCCGTATTCCGACAGGAAAAAGGCGCGGTCTTTCCATTTCCCGGCGGAAACGGATAAGGGGCGGAAATAATTATGTACACTGATAAAATCACCACAGTTTTGGTCATACCATCCGCTGGCGGAGTCTATCAGCCGGGAAGGGTCTTTCTTCCGTATGATATCCGTTATGCGGGCGGCGTCAAATTGACCCCAGCCTTCGTTAAAAGGCACCCAGACGGCAATCGAAGGGAAAAATTTCAAATGTTCGATTGTTTCTGCGCATTCTCTTTCCCACTGCTTTCGCGCAGCCCCATCCTTTCTGGAAAACAGGGCGTAGTGCGAGTCTTTCAGGGAAAGCTTTGGAAACAGAGTGGGCAGGTAGCTGATAACCGGCATACGGTATTTGCTTCCACCGTTTACCATGTCCTGACAGACAATCATTCCAAGCCTGTCGCAATGATAGTACCATCTGGCGCTTTCCACCTTGATATGTTTGCGCATCATATTAAAGCCCAGTGCTTTCATGGCGGTGATGTCGTAAATCAACGCTTCGTCAGAGGGCGAGGTGTACAGTCCGTCTGGCCAGTAGCCCTGGTCCAGCACGCCCATCAGAAAGCAGGGTTTGTGGTTTAAACAAAACAGAGGAATGCCGTCCGCCTGTTTTTCGATAGAATAGTGGCGCAGGGCAAAATAGCTTTGCACCTCGTCAGAGCCAAGCGAGAGCCGTACCTGATACAGGAAAGGGGCTTCGGGGCTCCACGGATGGAAATGCTCTTCCGGTATGGTAAAGGAAAGCATTTCTTCTTTCTGTCCGAAAGCGGAGACGGAAAGGGAAAGAGATTTTTGAAGTATTTCACTGCCGTTGCAGATAACGGACAGGGAAAGACAGGGGAGTTCCTCTTTCGCCTGATTTTGAGGCATGGAAGAAACCGGCGCTTTATGGCTATCTTTCCCGCAGACAGTAAGATGAGCGGTTACTTCCCTTGCGTCATAGTCGGTCTCGAACCATAGCTTTTCAAAATAAATCGTAGGAACAAACTCAAGCCATACCGTCTGCCATATGCCGCTCTGGGCAGTATAAAAGATACCACCTCTGTGCAGGGTCTGCTTTCCTCTGGGCTGGCATCCCTCGTCGGACGGGTCTTTGACCTTTACGAGAAGCTCGTTTTGGCCATCCGTTAAAAAGTCAGTGATATCCGCAGAAAAAGGCAGGTAACCGCCCTTATGGGAGGTCACCGGCCGCCTGTTGATATATATGCCGGCATGATAGTCTGCCGCGCCAAAATGCAAAATGGCGCGCTTGCCGGAAATGTGCTTCAAGTCGGGAAGGAAAGTCCGGTACCAGAGAAACTCTGAGGGAAGAAGCTGCCTGTTTACGCCGGAAAGAGAACATTCCGGAGAAAAAGGCACAAGAATTTTTCCGTCAAAAGTTTCGGGAAGAGTCTTTGTCGTTGTGAAAGCATAATCCCAGAGGCCGTTCAGGCAGAGAAAGGATTCCCTCTTTAGCTGCGGGCGGGGATATTCAGACAGTACGCTGTTTTTATCCAACCGTTCGCCCCAGACAGTGGCAAGAGGGGCAAGCCTGTCCCCCTCGTGGGGGTTTATTATGCTTTTGAGGGCGTCTTTTATATCCATATTTTTCCTCGTTTTATGCCTTATGATTCAGAAAGCGCCTCTTCAAATACCTTAAGGAGCTGTTCCTTGTGAAAAGGCTTATCCACAAAGCCTTTGGCGCCAATGGCTTTGGCTCTCTCAAAAGTATCGTCATATGCAAGAGATGAAACCATGATGATTTTTGCATCCGGATGCTCTTTTAAAATACGTTCAGAGGCGTCTAAGCCGTCCATTCCCTGCATGATGATATCCATCGTAACCAAATCGGGTTTTACCTCGTCATACTGGGCAATCGCATCCTCTCCGCTTCGGCAGTATGCCGCTATTTCATAATCTGTCCCATTCAGAACGTCATTTAATTGAACCCGTACCAGCCGGGAATCGTCTACGACCATAATTCGTTTGCTCATATTATATGCTCCCTTCTCTCAGGCTTCACCTGAAACAGCCCCATCCTTATCGGAAGAGGGCACATGATGAATTAATTGCGCGCCGCCAAAGTGCTCGTCGGAATAAGTGAGCACAAACTGGATTTCACGTCCTTCAGGCTCATAGCGTCCGTGGTAAAATACAGGCGGTCCAAAATGCGCCGGAACCTTGGTAGCCTGAAACATAGAACCGGCTATTCTCCCGCAAAGTACGTTAAAATATTCTTTGGTAAATTCCTCCAGGTCTTCGGGACTGACCGAATCCTCATGGAAAGAATTGCATGCCATACGGTACAGCAGTCCCGTGTCGGCACAGAGAGTAAGGCTGGTGTGGAAACCTCTGTCAAAGGTAATCTGAACCGTACAAAGGTCTTCGCCCGGCGACTGTTCCCCCTGATGCAGGCGTACGCCGGCGGTACACTCCGTCACGTCCTGCACAGCCTGGTCCAGTATCTGTGCAAGCTCCTCCTTTTCCATAGCGGTATTCATTTTGAAAATCTCCTCTCTTTATCGAGTGCTGTCTGGTCCTGTGATTCCGGCTCAAAAACCCGGCGGATTCTCTTAATCAAATCATTGGAGTGAAAGGGTTTTAATATGTAATCACAGGCTCCCAGTTTAATGCTTTCCAGAACAAAGTCCTTATCCTCCACACCGGTAAGCATAATTACCGGTATGTCTGCCCGGTTTTTCATGGCGCGTATTTCGCGCAGCGTTTCAATGCCGTTTTTCTGCGCCATTTGAATATCCAGCAGAATAAGGTCAGGCTTTATCTGCTCCAGAAATTTCAAAGCCCGTACCCCTGAATTGACAGTGAACACATCGTAATCATTACGCAGGGTATCCGAAATTCGCGTCAGGACAATGGCAGCGTCATCCACTGCTAAAATACATTTTTTAGAAGCTCTGCCTTTTGTTTGCATCATTTGCGTTATTCCTCCTTTTCAAGTATACTTAAAAGCTGACTCAATAACTCTTCTGCATAGTCGTCTTCGTATAACCGCAGTTGTTCCCTTATCTTTAAAAGGCGTTCTTTGGGTTCTTGCGGCATTTCATGGAGCAGCAACGCCTCCACCCTTTCGGCACACGCCTGGGAACGGAAGTGTTTCAGTTCTTCCAGCGCTGTGGCTGTCTGCTCCTTAAACTCCTGCATCGGCAGGGCCGGAAGCTTTTCTTTTGTGTTGTTTTCCTGCCGGCGTTGTTCCAGAAACTGTTCGATATTCGCCAGAAGGTTCTCATATTCCGCCAACAGCGATGAAAACTGTTCGGAGATAAATTCCTTATCGCCCTGTGCGGCGGCGTTTTCATGCGCGCGCGCCATTGCCGACATATCCATGGCTCCGATATTAGCGGACGCGCTCTTAAGTCCGTGCACCTCTATCTGGTAGCGCAGCATATCCGAATCCACAAGTTCGTTCAGAAGCGTTATCTTGCGCTTGCCATCCAGACAGTAAAGCTCCAGAAGGTCAACAAAGCCGTCTTCATCGCCGGAATAATACTGCATTGCGGCGTTCATATCCACTCCGCTAATCTGGAAAGACGCCGGGTTCAGCGGCTTTGACTCCGCCACCGGTTCCTCGGTCTGTCTGTACTTTTCCGGTATCCAGCGCAGCAGAAGCTGGTTTAAATCCTTCCTGTCAAGGGGCTTGGCGATGAAATCCTGAAATCCGCATTCAAGAAAATGTTCCCGCATACCTTCCATGGCATTGGCGGTCAATGCAACCATAACGGGGGCGGCGCCGTTTTCGCCGCAGTCCCTGCGGATAATCGCCGCAGCCTCGATGCCGTCCATGTCGGGCATCATATGGTCCATAAAGATGATATCATATCGGTTGGCGAACACCAGCTCTATAGCCTCCGGCCCGCTTTCCGCTTCGGTTAAGTCAAAAGCATAATGCTTCAAAAATCCCCGGGCTACCTTGCGGTTAATCACATTGTCATCTACAATGAGAACTTTCACGCCGGGAGCGGTAAACATATCGGTAACCTTCTGTGATGTCTGCGGAAGCTCCGGCATTTCCGAAACGGGACGCCGGTCTACGATTTTCTGCGGAATCGTGATGGTAACCATGGTTCCTTTGCCGTAAGTGCTTTCCACATCAATAGTGCCTTTCATTATTTCCACCAGATGCTTCACAATGGCAAGCCCCAGTCCGGTCCCCTCCACTCTGCGGTTCCGCTTGGAATCCACCTGCCGGAAATCATCAAAGATATTGTCAAGGTCCTCCTGCTTAATGCCGCAGCCGGTATCTTCCACATGGAAAATCAACAGTTCTTCATTCTCGTCTTTTCCGGGTTTTCCGGTAATATACGCGCGCACATATCCTTTTTCGGTAAATTTCACGGCATTGCTTAGAATATTTACCAGAATCTGCTTGATTCTTACGTCGTCGCCGCGGTAACGGCAGGGAATCGTCTGGTCGCATTCATATTTCAGGATAAGCCCTTTCTGGGAAGCGGCCATATCCATCATTCCTATGATTTCTTCCGCCATCACCTTTACGTAGTAATCCACGGATATCAGTTCCATTTTGCCGGCTTCCACCTTGGACAAATCCAGAATATCATTGATGATTGCCAGCAGATTTTTGGCCGCGGACTGCACATCCTTGGCGTGGGCATAAATTTCGGTATCCCCGCATTCTTCCATAATAATATCGTTCAGACCTATGATGGCATTCATGGGAGTCCGTATCTCATGGGACATATTGGCAAGAAATTCGCTTTTGGCGATACTGGCTTTCTCCGCCTGCCGCCGAACGCGCTTGATTTCATTAATATAGGCTTTTATGTCGGTCATATCCAGAATCAGGATAACGCAGCCCTGTATCTTGCCGTTTTCATCTATAATATGCTTGCTGTGGCTTTCATAATGCTGTCCATTGATGGAAAAACTCTGCGGAATGTCTTCGTTAAGCATTTCCTCGCGGAAGTCCTCCAGCACGCGGATGTTTTCTCCCAGCTTGTGGTCGGGCAGATGGGTAAAGATTTCCGCCGCCGCTCTGTTGTAATTGATAAGCCGGTCGTGGTTATCCAGCGCGATTACGCCGTCTCCCAGATTTTCCAGAACCTTTTCCGCCGCCAGATAACGGAAATCATAATTACGGCGGCTCCAGACCACAATTACCACCATGGACATGGAAATGGCAAGCGTCACGGGCGTCAAATCAAATACCTTTACAATCTTAAAGATATAAGCCATCAGCATAAAAGCGGGCAGGGTGGAGATTGCGAGAATCGTCCGATACTGCCGGTTAACCTGCTGGTCCGAGCGTTCGCGGATAGCGCGCAGCAGCGTATAGATGCAAAGGATATAGGGAATGATAATGCGACTGAACAAAAAGACCACATACAACGGCCCATAGGTAATGCTGACATGATAAAAACCGTTTGCGTCCGCCAGCCATTGGACGTCCTGGTAGAAAAGGCCATGCCAGTTAAAAAATACCGACGGAAGGGTGAAAAAACTGATTGCAAAGAGAATCCTCAAAAACGTTTTCGGCGGAGTAATATAGCAGTAGATATAAATAAACCAGCAATAACACAGCGCCAAAAATGCGGATCCCACATTTTCCACAGTCACCGCCGTCATGGCAGCCTCCACGGTAGATGCAGTCAGTTCCAATAAGTAACCTACATTCTGTACCAGAGAGCCGCACATAATGATGAGCAGCAGTTTCTGTTCTTTAGCTCCCTCCCCGTTAAGCAGAAGAATCAAAGCTATGACATTCAGACAAATGCCCAAAAATTCAAGTCCAATAACGAAATTTACCATATTACCTTCCCCGCCCCGATTGCAGCTTTACTGGCCGACTTGATGGCTTTCCGCTTATTTCCGCAGGCAATAAGCCGGATGCCATGTCCGTATGGGCATATGGCGAATGCCATTGGATATTTGTTGCTAAAAATACAATATTACAAATTTAATACTGTGTCAAGAAATAGTATGGGAGGGTTTTAACAAAGTCGGGCAGGGCGGGAATAGAAGATATTATTTTTTGAGGAAGATAAAACAGAAATGTATTGGGCGTAAATTGAGAACAATACAGATTACCACTTGCCAACACCTGTCAGAAAGGGTAAACTGAAATCAGTAAACGAATAAAAGCTTAAAAAGACAGAAAGGCGGATTTAAGGTTATGAATAAAAATGTTTTTCACAAACTTTCTTACGGTGTGTATGTGGTAAGTACATGGGACAACGGAAGACCGACAGGCTGTACGGCCAACAGCGCCATGCAGATTACCTCGTCGCCGGCAACGATTGCCATAAGCATCAACCATGACAATTACACAAACAAGTGCATCAACGAGACGGGAAAATTTGCGGTTTCCATCATGGCGGAGGATTCCACGCCTTCTATTATAGGAACGTTCGGTTACCGTTCGGGCAAAGACAACGATAAGTTTTCCGAGGTGGAATATCAGGTAAGGGATTATCTCCCGGTGGTTTCCGATTCCTGCGGCTATATTGTCTGCGACGTGATTGACAGGATGGAGACGGCGACCCATACGGTATTTTTGGGCGAGGTAAAGGGAGCGGAGCTGTTCGGCGACAGAGAAGCCATGACCTACAATTATTATCATAAGGTTATCAAAGGAAAGAGCCCTAAAAATGCTCCGACCTACATTGCGGATTAAGAGACATTGCTTTTTATGAAAGAGGGATGCTGCTTTGGATATTTTTAATGTTCACGCGGCATACCTCTTTTCATGGCGCGTTTGGCATCCGGCACGGTGAAAATCCGGTGAAACAGGCGGCTGTATTTCCGATACAGTATACTTTGAGAGGGAAAACGATGGAAACGGAAGAATTGTTAAAGAAGCGTTTCAGGGAGCTTGCAGGGAAGTCGTATCAGAATAACCAGTTCACGTTTACGGGATTTTTAAGTCTGGCGGATATGGCCTGTTTTTACGAGCTGGAAAAGGAGCTTTCCTATGTTCCTTATAAGGCGTGGGGTGGGAGCGGGCTTTGCGAGCGGGTGATGCTTCGTTTTGGCGGCGAGGAGGAGCTTGGATATCTTGAGGAATTTCCCATTGCATGTATTTTGGCAAAACCGGCGGCGGAAAAATTTGCGGATACGCTGACGCACAGAGATTTCCTGGGCGCACTGATGAATCTGGGGATAGAGAGAAGCACTCTGGGCGATATTTTTGTGGCGGACAATACCGGATATATTTTCTGCATGGAAAACATGGCGGACTTTATTATGGAAAACTTAAGTAAGGTAAAGCATACGCCGGTTCTGTGCAGTAAAACGGAGGATGTGCCCGAACTGGCAGGCAGCGACAGGCAGGAGATAAAAATTCAGATTTCCTCGGAGCGTGTGGACGGCGTGGTGGCTAAGGTATACAGGCTTTCACGGGAGAGGGCCGTGGACTGCTTCCGTCAGAAAAAGGTGTTTGTGAACGGCAGGCAGTGTGAAAATAACAGCTATCAGTTAAAACAAGGCGATGTGGTGAGCGTGAGGGGATACGGTAAATTTGAGTATTTTGGCAATCAGGGTATGAGTAAGAAGGGAAAAATTAATGCGGCCGTACTGCTTTACGGAAAGGCATGAAAAGTGAGGAGAATCAAAAATGCTGCTGGAACAGATGATAGTGCTTTTTCTGCTTATGGGAGTCGGGTTTATCTGTTATAAAAAAGAACTGATTACGGATGAAGTGAGTAAAAAGCTGTCGTCTATCGTGGTCAATGTGGCAAATCCCGCGCTGGTTCTGACGGCGTGTATGGGAGAGGAAAAGATTCGGGGAGAGGAACTTTTTACAACGGTCATAATCATGTTCATTATGTATCCGGCGCTTCTTGTTTTGGCGTCGTTTTTGCCCGGTCTGCTAAGAATCGGGAAAAATACCCGGGGAATCTACAGGGCTATGACTGTTTTTTCCAATATAGGATTTATGGGATTTCCGGTGATTACCGCTTTGTATGGAAACGGCGCGCTTCTTTACGCAACGCCTTTTGTGATTATTTATAATGTCCTGATATATACCTATGGCGTAGCGTCAATCAGGGGAAAAAGGGAAGCAAAGAGCGGGAAAGGCTCTCTGACACTGGCGGGAATGCTGTTAAATCCCGGCATGATTTCCTGTATCATAACGATAGTTATTTATCTGATTAATGTGCCGGTTCCCGCTTTTATCCAGACGACGGTAACGTATCTGAGCAGTTTGACGGCGCCTTTAAGCATGATGATTATCGGCGCGTCCCTTGCGGTAATGGATGTGAAAAGCCTTTTTACGGACGGTAAGCTTATTATATTTTCCGTGATTAAGCTGCTTATTCTGCCAGTCGGCGGTATATTTATTATCGGACGATTCGTGGAAAATCCGGTAATTCTGGGAGTATGCATGGTAATGCTGGCCACGCCGGTGGGAAGCATGAACGCCATGCTTGCGCAACAGTATGGCGGGGATTATGAAACGGCTTCCAAGGGGGTGGCCCTTACCACAATTCTGTCAGTGGCAACTATGCCGCTGATAGCGCTTATGATGTTGTAGAATCAGTCAATTGCTTTTATCCCTTCTTCGGACAGCTTCCTCAGATTTTCTTTCATGCTATTTAACAGTTCGGGGGAATGGGATTCCCATTTGGTGACTTCCGCAACAATTTTTAGCGGCTGCTTTGACCTGTAGGATTTTGTGGGATTTCCGGGAAATTTCTTGTCCGTAAGATTGGGGTCGTCCTCATAATCCCCGGTTGGTTCGACAACATATATTCTCTCGCTGCCGTCCCCTTCCGCCAGTTCGGCTCCCCAGATTGCCGCGTCCAGAGTTCCCGCAAAATAAACATATTCGGATTTTCTGTCGTCGTTGTAGTTTTTATTTTCTCCTTTACAATACCTGATTTGCCGTTATCGGCGGCAACGAAATTATAGCACATACCCGGCCGGCTTACAACGCGATATCCTCCGTTCCATAAAACGCTGTACAGGAACAGAAAAAAGAAAATCATATGTTTCAAATAGAGTATAGAGTATTTGTATCAGTTTGTGGTAAAATGATAAATGACAACGCAGTTGACGGGTTAAACAGCGGAGCATTCATTATCCGGACCGGTAATCCAATGTTTTGGATTATCAGTCCAATGACAGCAGAGTACTTGCACGATAAAATAGCAGATATCAAACGGAATGATGGGGTGGAAAGCGGCCGTTTTGCTCCGTTTTACGGCATAGCCGGGTTCATTCCGCGGGATAGGTAAAAAACAGGACGCGAGGAAGTAAAATGAGTATTGTTATTAATTTGATAGTTATTCCCCAGAGAATTTCACCCGACAGGTGGAAAGAGGTATACGACGAATCATTGAGGCTGTTACAGGCATATGATTTTATGGACAGGTTTCCGGCTCAGAAGAACGGGTTTACATACGATTATGCCGAAAAAAGCCGGGATGTTGAGAACTTTCTGGAGTCAGGGTACCACGGCTGGCGTTCCGTGGGAGACATGAGGACAGGGGACAATACGGAGGATTACATTCTTTTCGGAGATATTCATGCTTATTTATCCTCCAAAAAACAGACGGATAACGGACGGGAAATTCTTCTGGGTGTTCTCAAGGACATGAAAGTGCCGAAGAAGCCGAGAGGATGTATTAATCTGTGGGGCGGAAGGACGCAGGGGGAGGACAGCCACATTTACCTGCTTGCGGTGGGATGCCTTTTCGCGTCGCGTTTTCCGGAGGCAGTGACGGTGACCGGCAGTATTTCCGCGGGACAGTGCAGAAAAGCGGTGAGATGGGCAAACCAGTATCTGGACGAAGCCATTCAGATTCCCGATATCGGAAGTATGGACAGGCTTCTTTCCCGCTTAAAAAGCACGGCCATTCCCCACGAACAGATAATGGAGGCTTTTTTCCAACTGACTATTGAGGCAAGAACGCAGAAAATGGGCGGTTTTTTGCGGGAAGAGTTCACGGATAAAGAAATTGCTTCCTATTATAAGCAGCGGCTGACAAAATTTCAGCCTGCCCAGCGGGGCTTTGCAAGGGTTTTAAAGGAATATCTGGAACTGGGATTTTCCTTTGAAGAGCTGTGCCGGCTGGCGGTGTGCGACGGGGAGGGGCCGCAGGCGTCTCCTGAAGAATTTATAACGCATGTAATGAACACCAGGCTGTACATAAAAGATAAGGAAACCAGAGATTTTACGAAGTTTGCATTGTGGCAGGAGGACAGCGAGGAGGTTGACACGCAGTGGCAGGAGGTCGGCCGGATTTTGGGGCTGATTTGCGGGGCGGGAAACCAGAACGTAGACGCGTTTTACCCGCTGGAGAATATCAGGCAGGACTGCCGGAAAGTATTTGAGGGTCTGTGCGACGCCGACTCCGTCATAGACGGTTTTCTGGCAGACGAAAAGAGAGCGGAGGAGGAAAACAAAGGGAAGGCCAGTCTGCAGGAGATTCTTTATGATTTCCCTCACAGCGTTTTTGGAAAGAAAGAAAAAACGGACGGTGAGGAAGAAGAAAAATATGATGTAAACGATTATCAGGAGATGATTAATTTCTTCCCCGGCTGTAGCATAAAGCCGGAGCTTGAGGCGGATTTGATTAAGAATTTCAGGGCAATCCATGAGTTCGCGGAGGAGGAATTCGAGAATTTCAGGACCCTGAACAGAAGGGAACGTGAAAATTATCTGATAGCCGGCAACCAGAGAGTGCTTTTGAGGAAAAATATCTGGGACAAAATTTTTGAGAAAATAATGGACGACAAGTATATTATAAGGATTTTCGGAATTTTCGGCGTAAATACCAGACTGCGCGAGGGCTACCTTTTTTGCAGGAACATTCTTTCAGGACTCGACGCCGTGGATTATTTTTGGGAAAGGACGGCGGATGAAGCTTAAGGAAAAGGGCGCGCAAAAGGAGAACGGCTCCTATATTAGCATCGATATGGAAAAAACAGGCGTTCATTTGAAGAACCTGATTGCGCAGGAGGGATATACGGTGAAGGATATTCAAAGGCACCTTCATCTGTCATGCCCTCAGCCTGTTTACCGGTGGTTCAAAGGAAAAATTCTGCCCTCCGTTGACCATCTGTATACCCTGTCGCGGCTTTTGCATGTGCATATGGAGGAACTGCTGCTTCCGGCGGGAGATTTGTTCTTAAATACGCCCTTAAATCGGATTTCCGGAGAGACCGGGGGGCGTCAAGGTTACTGTGGAAACGTTACGAATTATTCAGATATTTTTGTTTCGAACAGCCTGATATTAAATATAGCTGCCGGACGGGAATGCCGGCAGCTTGTAGCCTACTGGAAGACTATGCGGAAACAAACCGCATGAAGATAGCTAATTATCTGAAATCACGAGCTCGGGACAGCCGTCTTTTTGAATCTGCAGGAGACGCTGGTTGCTGCTGCCACGAAATTCCAGGCTGATATCATATAAATTCTGGTCAAATTCTCCGTCTACCAGAATGTCTATATAACTCAAAAATTCTTCCGTAGCGTCACAGCGCGCTTTTCCGTTTTTATCCAGCAAATCGCTTTCGTAAGTATAACCGGTATAGCACCAGATATCCTTTTTCGGAAAACGCGCCTTAAACTGCCGAAGGAGCGGCAGAAGCGCTTTCTGATTTGGAATTTCCATGGGTTCCCCGCCTAAAAGGGACAGGCCCCTGATGTAGCCGGGTTCCACGGATTTCAAAACAGTCTCAATGGTTTCTTGTGTAAATTCTTCGCCATAATTAAAATTCTGGGCCTCTTCGTTAAAGCAGCCCCTGCACTTGTGGGTGCAGCCGGATACAAAGAGGCTGGTCCTGACGCCTAAGCCGTTGGAGATATCATAATATTTTATATTGGCATATTTCATAGATGCATAACTCTTTCACGGATTTCCTGGGTACGTCCCTGATTCCAGAACTGGGTTCCGATATATCCGCAGGTACGTCTTGCCACATTCATTTTATTCTGGTCCTGATTGCCGCAGCAGGGGCATTTCCACACCAGTTTTTTATGCTCGTCCTCAATAATCTGAATTTCGCCGTCATATCCGCATACCTGACAGTAGTCGCTCTTGGTATTTAACTCCGCATACATAATATGGTCATAGATATGGCGCATAACGGCTAAGACCGCGTCAATATTGTTCTGCATGTTGGGTACTTCCACATAGCTGATAGCGCCCCCCGGAGACAATTCCTGAAACTGGGCTTCAAAGGAAAGCTTGTCAAAGGCGTTGACCGGCTCGGTCACATGTATGTGATAGCTGTTTGTAATGTAGTTTTTATCCGTTACGCCGGGAATGCTTCCAAAACGATGCTGAAGGCATTTGGCAAATTTATAGGTGGTGGATTCCAGAGGAGTCCCGTAAAGGCTGAAAGAAATATTGGTTTCAGCGGCCCATTTTTTGCAGGTATCGTTTAAGTAATTCATCACGTCAAGGGCAAAAGGAGTCGCCTCCGAATCCGTATGGGATTTGCCGGTCATATAGCGCACGCATTCGCAAAGTCCCGCGTAGCCAAGGGAAATGGTGGAATAACCGCCGTAGAGCAGCTTGTCTATGGTTTCGCCTTTTTTCAGGCGGGCCAACGCTCCGTTCTGCCATAAAATCGGCGCAACGTCCGAGGGCGTGCCTTTGAGACGTTCATGGCGGCACATAAGCGCGCGCCTGCAAAGAGCAAGACGTTCATCCATGATGCGCCAGAATTTTTCCATATCTTTGCCGGAAGAACATGCCACATCCACCAGATTTAAGGTAACGACGCCCTGATTGAATCTTCCGTAAAATTTATACTTGTCTTCTTCATCTTTATATACGGTAAGGAAAGAACGGCATCCCATACAGGGGTAGCAGTTTCCGTCCTTTAAATTTTTGATGATTTTTTCCGAGATATAATCGGGAACCATACGTTTCGCGGTGCATTTTGCGGCAAGCCTTGTGAGCTCCCAGTAAGGGCTGTCCTCAGAAATATTGTTTTCCTCCAGAACATAAATCAGCTTCGGGAAAGCCGGAGTGATATAAATGCCCTGTTCGTTTTTCACGCCCTGAATACGCTGCATCAGCATTTCCCGGATAATCATAGCCAAATCGTCCCGGATTTGGCCTTCGGGCACTTCGTTCAGATACATAAATACCGTGACGAAAGGAGCCTGTCCGTTGGTGGTCATCAGAGTAAGCACCTGATACTGAATCATCTGGACGCCCTGCTTGATTTCGCGTTTAACCCGCATTTCTGCCATATTGGCAACCAGCTCTTCCTTTGCGTCTATTCCCTGGGCTTCCAGTTCCTCCCGCACTTCCCGGCGGAACTTATCCCGGCTTATCTGCACAAAAGGCGCAAGGTGGGAGAGGGTAATGCTCTGGCCGCCGTACTGGGAACTGGCAATCTGGGCAATGGACTGGGTGGCGATATTGCAGGCAGTGGAAAAGCTGCGGGGCTTTTCAATCATGGCCTCGCTGATGATGGTGCCGTTCTGGAGCATATCTTCCAGATTTACCAGACAGCAGTTATGCATATGCTGCGCAAAATAGTCGGAATCATGGAAATGAATCAGCCCCTGTTCGTGGGCTGATGTCACGTCTTCGGGCAGGAGGAAGCGTTTGGTAATATCCTTGCTGACCTCGCCGGCCATGTAATCCCGCTGCACGCTGTTGACAATCGGATTTTTATTGGAATTTTCCTGAAGAACTTCTTCATTGTTGCACTCTAAAAGAGAGAGAATCTGTTCGTCCGTGGAATTGGATTTCCGGACTAAAGCCCTCTTGTAGCGGTAAGTGATATAATTGGAAGCCAGCTTATAGGACTGCTGTTTCATAATTTCCGCTTCCACCATATCCTGGATTTCTTCCACGTTGGGACTGTGCGTCATTTTGCGGCACAGGGCGGTTACATTATCCACCACGCGTCTGATTTGCGACGCGCTCAGACGGTCGCGCTCCTGAACCGTCGCGTTTGCCTTTTTAACGGCGTCTTCTATTTTTACGGCATCAAAAGTAACCTCAACGCCGCTGCGTTTGATTATGTTCATATTCTTCCCCATTTCTTTGCTGCTTTTAAGCGTATGACAGAGTTTGCGGATGCTGCCAGGACACAAACTCTTTGGATTTACAACCAATCCGGAGCGGGCACATTTTGGTGTGCGGCTCCTTCATACCACATTATCTGGTATGCCGCCGGTTTTTGGGCGAGCATATTTAGTATTATACCGTGTGGCGGAAAATAATCAAGTAAATTCGGTTACATATCGAAAAAAATTATAAATAAAAATTCAAATGAAAATTTGTGCAAGATTTTGCTCTCTCCTTTCCCCCCGCGCATTGCTTTGTTCGAGCCGATATGTTATTTTATGTGGTAAGGAGGGACCCACGGAGTGGGAGGATTCCTTATCACCCGGCAG
>OFFF01001457.1_pt1 | contig 15127 bp, 9 predicted proteins | sample 1521301 | NCBI WGS metagenome assembly OFFF01 (sample SAMEA3504101, study PRJEB24116) | mouse gut metagenome | biome: mouse gut; feature: mouse-associated habitat; material: faeces | place: Denmark | collected 2011
AATATAATACTTCCCCTGCTCCATGGTATAAGCCGCTTTTCCCGCCCAATAAGATTCCAGCAACGACAGGTCAAATTCCAGTGTCACGCTTTCTTCCTCTCCCGGCAGCAGAAGTCTCGTCTTCGCAAACGCCGTCAGGCGCTTCTTCTCTTTCTTCAAATGCCCGGACGGACAGGAGGCATATACCTGCACCACTTCCCTGCCGGATACACTACCCGTATTTCTTACGTTCACCCGGATGACTGCCCGGTGTCCCTGCAGCGTGATCTCCTCTGTGCGCAGCGCGAAACTGGTATAGGAAAGGCCGTAGCCAAAGCAGTATCTGGGCTTGACGCCAAAGGAATCAAAGTAGCGGTAGCCTACGTAGATTCCTTCCTTATATTTTTCTTCATACAGGTTGCCGTTATTGTGGCCAAACTCCTCACTGCCCGGATAGTCCGCGTAGGCATTGGCCCAGGTGTCGGTCAGCCTGCCGCTGGGATTTACCTGCCCGCTGAGGACATCTGCCAGTGCGTTGCCGCCCTCCATGCCCGCCTGCGACAGATACACCACCGCCGCTATTCCCAATTCCTCCACAAAGGAAAGGTCGATGATCCCTCCCGTGTTCAAAATGGCGATGGTCTTGTCATACAGGGATGCAATGTCTTTCAGTTCCCGGTATTCCGTGTCGGACAGATAATAGTCTCCCTTCTTCACATAGCGGTCAGCGCCTTCCCCGGAGATCCTGCTGATCACATAGACTGCCGTGTCCGTATCCCCGCTGTCCTCGGCCGTGATCGCCTTTCCGCTTGGAGCTGCCATGGGATTTGCCGCATGCGCCTTGTATAAAGCGTCGAAATCTTCCCGTCCGCCCGCGATCCGGTAAATGGACGCTTCCCATTCATCCCGCGCTTCTTGATAGCGTCTGTCATAATCCGCCAGCCAGTCGTCCGTGGTGATAACAAATCCGCTGTTGCGAAGCCCCTCATCAATACTCACATTACTCCGGTTGTTGACGCTGCCCGATCCCGTCCCGCCTTTAACTGTGTATCTGGCGCCAAAGCCATACAGCGCGATCCTGGCACCGGCCTGCAGCGGCAGTACTCCGTCATTTTCCAAAAGCACGATTCCTTCCGCCGCCGCCCGCCTGGCGATCTTGCGATGTTCCCGCTCCCTGTCGCTTTCTTCCGCAGACAATGTCCCCGGGTAGTTTCTTTCACGCAGCTTCATTTCTTTCGTCCTCCTTCTGATTTATGTTAATTCTTTTTCTGTTTGTATCTGTGTCGCCTGTTCACTGAGGGTATGATAAAAAGATATCCCTTATAATCTGCAATTACAAGGGATTGTGACAAATTATGCTTTTCCAAACTGGCTCTCGACTTTACGATAAACACTTAAAAATGACTCTGATGCATTCATTGCAATTCTTCTTATTATCCACATAGTGAACATGGCATGCGATCTTCTTATTGCTCTCGAGCATTCTCTTCACACCTTCACTGTAATATCTGGGTACATAACCGAGAAGATGGCCCGATACATCCAAAATCCGTACGGCATTCTCATCATACTGGTTTCCCGGCTCTCTCTTTAGAATAACCTCATCCCCTCTGGTAACCGTAAGTGATTTCTCACAATTTTCACCATCACAGCCCAGATAATGCCTGACACCGGCAATAAAGAATTTTCTTTCTACATTTTCATCTAAATTCATGATCGGATCAATAAACTCGAAATTATCAATCGGAAGTCTGGCTCCGCTTCTCTTTAAAAGCAGATATTCATCATATTGTTCTAAATCATATTTCTTTAAAATATCCTGAATATCTTTTCTTCTCTTATCCGGTAACCGACTCGCAAAAACCGGGAAAAGTTTTCGATCCGTATATACCTTTTGAACATCAGGAAAACAAAGCAAAGGTGTAAAACCGTCATTCAGCGCAGCCTGAACCTCCTTGGCATATCGAAATTCATATTGTCCGTTTTTTACCAGCTGCCCCACGATATACTGCGTTCTTGACTGCTCTGATTTCCAAATTAAATACAAATAGTCCTTTCCACTTGCAATACACTCCGAAACATGATCGGTAGTCTCTACGTCCTTTTTATATTTGAACAGGCCTGTTTGCTCCGTATCAGGGTTTATTAACCACAGCTTTTCACTTCGTCCACTTCCTTCGGATGCCCCCTCATACTCCTTCCAATTCGAAAAATCTTTCATCTGCTTTTGTTCCTCTTCATTTGATACAAACAATACTTCTGTTAATATTATCACAGATCATCATACTTGTTATGGTCCAACGAGATCGTCACTAATAAACTCTACGTTTCCATCTGCCATACTCTTAAAGGTACAAAAATGTTGTCTGCCATCAAATTCGAGCAAATCTTCAACTGCTTTTCTTATATATGGGTCAGTTATTTTTTCTTTTGCTTCATTTGGAGCAAACCAGGCCACCTCAATACTTTCATCTGAAACAGCTTCCTTTCCTCCCATATATTTACAGATAAAGGTCAAATTGACAGTTGTTGGTAAGACCATTCCTTCAAGAGGACCGTATCCGGGCTTTGATGACAATCTCTGATAAATACCTGCAAGTTTCTCTGCTTCTGCAATCACACCGCTTTCTTCAGAAATTTCCCGTTTTAATCCATCTAATACGGACTCACCCTGCTCCACTACACCTCCTGGTAATTCCCATCCTCTATTTTTAGATTTTATCAGTAAAACCTTATCATCTTTATACACTAACCCGGCAGCCGATACAAAATGTACTTGAAGCTGCCTCGTTTCCAACCATTTATCCATTATCTTTCCTCCCGGAAATTCCGAATTGTCGGTTCATTTATCGGTTCAAAGTATAGCAAATTTCCTTTTCAGTTGATGCAAACAATACTTCTGTTATTATCGCAGATTAACAGTCCGATATATGACTCTTTATGAAAGAAATATCTCCTTATTGGTCAGAACCCTTCTTCCTGCCGCTGCCTGCGCATCTTTCGCCTTTTTATCCCCGCTTCCCACTCTGCCTTTTCGGCCTCTGTCTCAACGATCAGCCTCGGCACTTCCACCGGCTTGCCGTCATCGTCAATCGCCACCAGCGTTAAGTAGGCTCTGTTTATGGGCTTCCTGATCCCGTCGATGCTTTCTATATAAGTGTCCACACGCACCTCCATCGACGTCCTGCCCACATAAGTTACCCGCCCGATCAATACGATCAGATCTTTCAGATACGCTCCCCGGATAAACTTCAGATTATCTACGGAGGCCGTTATCACATCCCGCTGCGCATACCGGATTCCTATCAGACCGGCCAGCTCGTCGATCCATTCCATCAATTTTCCGCCGAACAATCTTCCCGCACCGTTTAAGTATTCCGGACGCACCTGATAGATCTGTTCCATTCTGGACTCCGCCACTGTCTTTTCCATGTGAATCTCAATCCCTTTCCCTTACAACAAAGTGGTCTACATCTGTTCTATACATTGTACTTTATATTCAGATTTTATTCAATTTTAAACGAATCACGAAAGCATGACACAGCCTGTTAATGAAAACAGCGGGTTTTATTTCCCTGGCAAGGTGCGCAAGGCGCATTACAAGATCAGCAGATCCTTCTCATACAGCACCCTTATCCCAAGTGTCTTCTGCATCTCGCCAAACCGGATCACCACCAGTTCCCCCTGTACTTCCTCAACCACGCCTTCCCCAAACTTCCTGTGACGGATAATCAGCCCTTCCCCGATCTGCGCCGCATAGTTCTCATATGCTTCTCGGTCAAAAGGCCTTTCTACTGCGGCATTCCCTCTTTCCTGCGCCAAAGTCCTGCGCATTTTTTGTACCGCTTTCTTCTTCCTGCCCACAAGTTCCTCGCACAGACTGGACTTCTGATCCAGTCTGAACACCGACAGCCTGTCCTTTGCCCGGGTCACGCCTACATAGAACAGGCGGCGTTCTTCTTCGTAAATCTCCCGCTCTTTTTCATCCATGAATTTGGCATTCGCGGGTACACTTTCGGGAAATATGCCGTCGATCACATCCAGCAGATAGACATTGTCATACTCCAGCCCTTTGCTGGAATGGATCGTAGATAAAATGACAGGCTGTATATCCTGCGTGCCGTTTCTGTACACGACGGAAGCCTCTTCCTGTCTCTCTTCCCTTCTCTCTTCCCTTCTCTCTTCCTGTCCGCCTTTCATTCTCCCTTCCATGATCGCCCGCAGCTCATCCAGTCTCTCCACAAACCGCCCCGGAGAGTTTTCGCCCTGTCCGATCATTTTCAGGATAAACACCTTGCTGTCTCCAATTTCCATGCGCTCGAGATAATCCCCGTATCCCATATTGTAAACGATTCTGGCGATCGCCCTGTCCGCCCGCTCCGTCAAAAGACATTTCAGGTGCATCCGGATCAGCCGGCAGCTTTGGACTGTCCGGTCCGGCAGTTGTCCGCCCCGCAGGGCAATCTCCATAATATCCCTGTCTTCTCTCTCGCTGATCTCACAGATCCGCAGCGCATCCTGTTTCTTGATATAGGTAGCGATCTTATAATAAATCTGCAGAAAGACCGCCGTATCCCGCGGGTTCATGGCAAAAGCGATAATATTGCGAATATCCGTTACAACCCGATGTGTGAAAAAAGTCATCTCCGCATTGCGCAGCCTGTAAGGTATCCCCTTCCGCTCCAGCTGATCCACAAGGGGCAGTACATTCTCATGATTCCGGTACAGCACCGCCGTCTGTACCTGGCATCTCTCCGCCATCCTGACCAGATAATCGTACTGTGCCTTTCTATCGTTCAATGGAATCTGCTCAATCTCCTCACCGGCAGCTCTGGCCGCTTTCATATGTTTCTCGTGGCGCAGAGTGTTTTTTTGAATAAAACGGTCCGCCGCCTCCACGATCTGGGCGCAGGAGCGGAAATTCTCCTCCATCAGGAGCACCCTGGCCCCGGGATGGTCCTGCTCAAAGGAAAGCAGGGCCTGGGGATAAGCCGCCCGGAAGCCGTAGATGCTCTGATCCTCGTCCCCCACCAGGAACAGGTTGTCCCGGCCCCCTGCCAGCCTGCGGATAATCGCATGCTGGATCCTGGAGGTGTCCTGGGCCTCGTCCACGCAGATATAGGGATATCTTTTCCGGAAATACGCCAGCGTCTCCGGGCTCCTCGCCAGGATGTTGCCGGCGTAGAGCATCTGGTCGTCATAGTCCATCAGGCCCCGGGCCCGCAGCTCCTCCCGGTAGAGCCTGTATATCTCCGCTATGCGCCAGTCGCTCTCCTGCTCCAGCTTTTTGATTTCCGTCTCGTCCAGCATGCTGTTCTTGATGTAGGTAATCAATGTCCGGATTCCCTTCAAATCCCCCTCCGTGGCATAGCCGCCCTCCACCCTCTGATAGATGGCGGAAAGCATTCCGGCGATGCGCTTTTCGTCCGTCACAAGGGAGAAGGGACTCTTTCCTACGGATTGACTGTAATAGTCGATAATCTTGGCGCAGACGCCGTTGATGGTGCGGAACTCCATGCGCCTGCCAATCTCCTCCCCGAAGCGCTCCGCGAACCGGGCCGCCATATCTCTCGTGGCGGCCACGGTGTAGGTCAGGGTCAGGATATTCTCAGAGGGTATCCCCGCGCAGTGTATCATGTAGCCCAGCCTGGTCACCAGGACGGTGGTCTTGCCGCTGCCGGGGACGGCCAGCAGCAAGACGGGGCCCTCCACCGCGCGGACGGCCTCGGTCTGCTGGGCGGTGAGTCGGATATGGAATCTGTCACGGAATTCTTCGTATGTCATCATGGGGCGTCACCCCCGGCTCCCGCGTCTTCCGCATCCCAGGAATCCTTGAATTCCATTAATTTCTCAAAAATATCCTCTGTGCTGTATCCATTGCCGACCCATTCCGCTGTCTTATCGGCGATGAGCTTCAGCTCTTCCCTGCTGCAGTTTTTGATGATCGCGTCCTCCAGCTTCCTGGCCTCCCGGCCGTACTTGTCCCTGATTTCCGCCATGGTGTCCGCGAAGATGCTCTCCTCCGTTCCAAGCGTCCGGTTCAGTTGTTCCAGATAGGCGTCCCTGTCCATATCCATGGGAGGCGTGATGTCCCCTTCCTGGGTCTTCCGTATGGATTCCTGTATGTCCTCCAGCTTCTCGTTGTGCCGCGAGGTTTCCAAATCCAGCTCCACCTGCCTATCCGCCCTGTTTTCCTCCCACATGTCCGCAACCTGCTGGTTCTTCTCGTCTTCCATCCTTTTATATTCATCGGTGAATTTCGGGTCCTTGGCATACCGATAAGCGTCATCGCCCCACTTTACGTCCCCGAAGCTGTCCCAGTCGCCGCAGAAGCCGTAGATATCCAGCCCCAGTCCCAGCGCGTCCATAATCAGCGTCCCGGCGCCCACTTTCTCGTTTCCCGTAATGCTGTTCGCCAGATCCATGCCCATGGTATAGCTGTCCGCGCCCAGGGAAACCACATCCGTGACCACTCTCCCGCCATAGAACACCTTCGTCGCCTTGCTGCCTGAACCCACAGCCGGATGCAGGAAGCCCGCCACGAAGTTCGCTACTTCCGTAGTCATGCACAGAATCGTCTTGCTCTCCCCGTCCTCCGGCCCGAAGAAGAATTGTCTCGCCGACTTCCTGACATAATCCCCGGCCTCGCCCTCCGAGCAGCCGATGGCGAACATCCCGGCTCCCCCCAGGGCTCCCAATGCCGCAATCACCAGGCCTGCCGTACCTCCCAGCGCCAGCCCGATGGTCAATATGCTCAATCCAAATATGGTGGAGAAGCCCGCGTTCTGCAGGAATCCCCCCAGTGTCCTCCCGGACTCCGACCATCCGCCGTCATCGGCCAGCACAATCCCATAGCGGGAGCTGAACCAGCACGCCGCCATCCCCCCGACGATGATCAGCAGAAGGGTCCTGGCTCTGTGTGCCTTCTCCGGATCCGACAGCATGCCCGGCCAGAATATCTGCAGCAGCGCAAAGATGGCCATGAGCATGGTGACGATGAGGCGTATCCAGAAGTGGTATCCCACTACATGCCACAGCGCCAGACTCACCAGCCCATAGATAAGGAACCCGCAGCCCATATGGAAGACCATAAGTCTGTATTTCTCAATCTCAGGCTCCCGCCTCTTCCCTGCCTCCACCTGCTTCCGGCTCCCTGCGCACCGCCAGAGCAGGCACAGCCGCACCAGCCTGTTGTCCTTCTGGGCGAAGACAAGAAAGCAATACAGGGCGGCCAGGAACAATGTGACAGGATTCATGATGAAAAAGCCCGCCGTCCAGACTACCAGAAAGGGAACCCACATCTGCCGCCCTCTTCCGTATCCCAGACGCCGGCACGCGTCCACATCCCCCGGGATGCCCAGAAGGCTTGCAAGAAATCCAAGCTTCCTGTTTTTTATCTGAAGCACCACATGCCTTCCGATTAGTGTAATCAGCATCATCAAAGGCCACACCAGAAACACCGTGTCGATATGGCCCCAGGCAGCATTGAAGCCCTTTAAGGGATTGGGCGTATCCATGGTTCCCGCCATGAGATAGGGCGTCAGGTTCCCCCATACGGCTCTTCTGTCCAGCATGAAGGTATCGTTCAGGTAGCAGGTGGCGTACATATTGTAGAAAAAGAGCGCCACGGCCCAGGCCAGATAGAGCAGGAGCGAGCGGAACCTCTTCTCCGCCGCCCCCTTTATCATGACAGGGAACCCCGCAAGCATCTTCCGCAGGACCCAGAACCAGAAAGTCTTCCCTGATCTGGGGAAACCCTCTGATTCCACAATCCGCTGATATTCGGTTTTCTTTTTGGGAGGCTCCTTTTCCTCAGGGGCCATGCCGTCCGCGGCCTCCCCCTCCTCCTTCAGCCTCTCCAGCTCCCGCAGAACGATTCCGAACCAGTTGGCGGCAGCTTGGGTATCCCGCCCCAGGTCCTCCCGCCTCTGGTCATCCTCCCCTTCGAGCAAGTAGATCCTGCGTTTGTCCGATACCATGGCCAGAGTCCGTAGCTGTCTCCAGCGCCGGTTGCCGGTATGCACGATGGCCGCCTCCCGGACAGGCTTTGCAATCTCCTCCCCGTATAGTTCCGTCCACCTTGCAGCATGAAAGTCGGCACTGATTCCTTTCGCCTCCAGGATTTTCTCAAAAGCCATATAGACGGCTTCCCTGTCGTCCGTACATACCAGCAGGGAGTTCCTGTCGTCCTGCAGGACGCCCGCGAACCTGCCGTCCGCATAGTAGAAGGAAAGAATCTGGCCTTTTTTCTGAAGGGCCTCGTTCCGGAAGCTCATGCAGTGGGCAGAGTCCAGAATGACGTCCAGCCCCTGCAACAGCCCCTGGCTCAGCATCAGATTTCCGTCCTGCTGCTCCAGAAGCTTTCTCCTGGCCAGGGATTTCAAGAGCTTTTCATGCTTTTCATAAGTCTCCGGCTCAAGGAAAGACTTCTTTACCCCGTTGACATTTTTCCTGCCGGTCTGCTCCATGCGGATCCGCAGCAACAAATATAGCTCCCGCAGCCCCATGCGGTAGACCGGTATCCTTACTTTTTCCTTCTTCTCTGCCATCTTGCCGTTCCCCCTCAGTCTACTGTACTGAACTTATGAATTTCCCGGCGCTTCCCCTGCCTCCAGCAGCCGCTCCACCGTCTCCTTTTCAATCCTGGTGAGGCCGTATCTGCCTGCCAGGAAATAATATTTATCGGACTCCACGATTTTCTTGATTTCATTGTCTGACAGCCCCTCCTTCCAGGTAAGGCATACGCCTTCAAGGGGATGCGGAAGGGCGGTGTCCCTGCACAGGATCAGCCCATCGCTCTCCGTGGTAATCCACAGGTGCCCTGCGCTGTCCAGATAGAGCCAGCGCACCTTCTCCCCGGGAATGCCGTCCGTCAGGCCGAAGCTGTCCGTCACGGCATATCCCCGGGGCGAATCCGTCAGGACGTTCAGGCCTCCTGCCGTCAATTGGCCGCAGGCCGCCAGCGCCTTATCCTCCAGGAGCAATATGGCATTGATATAGGGATGGGCCAGCCCTTCCCCGGTGGTCAGATACTGCCAATGCCTCCCGCCCTTGCCATCCTCCTCCAGGATGCTGATTCCGCCGGGCTGATTGGCCAGATAGGAGCCGAACCACAGCGTACCGCCCTGGGCCGCGATTACGTTCACCGGATCCGCTAGCAGGCCTTTCTCCTGGTCATACTGCTCCGATAGCTGCCACCTGCCGTCCCGCAGCACGAAGCGGTTCCCGCCCTCCATGGTTCCCACCAGCATCTCCTGCCCATGGCACAATATGGCATTGACCCTTCCTCCGGTCAAAAGCGGGGCCCCGTAATCCTCCCTGGTTCCATCCGGATACAGCACGCTGACTCCCTGGTTGTGACCAATCCACACCGAGCCCTCAAAGGAACGGCAGATTTCCGCCGCATAGATCAGCTCCAAATCCTCCGCCACATACCCTGTCACCTGGCCGGTCTCCATGTCCAGGCTTTTGACGCCGTCCCGACCGCCTACCCAGAGGCTGCCGTCCTGGGCCACATAGAGGGCGGATATCTCCTCCCCTTCACAGAACACCCGGACCCCTTCCAGCGGAACGGCCGCTTCGTCCCCCTGCCCCTCCCTTGCCCGCCAGACCAGCAGCGCCGTCAGGACAAGGGCGATGCTCAGGAACATCGAGTTGACCGCTATCCTGCGCTTTCTCATAGCTCCACCACCCGGGAGCACAGATATGTGACCTCTTCTCTGTCATGGCTGACATATACCATGGTGTTCCTTCCCACATATTCCCGCCGCAAAAAGTCCATGACCTTCTCTCTCGTCCTCTCGTCCACATTGCTCAAGGGCTCGTCCAGCAGCAGGATTTCCTTCCCGGAGGCCAGCGCCCTGGCCAGAGAGACCCGCTTGGCCTGGCCCCCTGAAATCTCGCCGGGATAGCGTGCCGCCAGACCGTCTATCTCCAGTTCCCGGCAGATTTGCGCCACTGTCTGCCCTGCTGTCCTCCGCGCCTTCCTCCCCAGCGGGAACAGAATATTCTCCTCCACTGTCATATGATTCCACAGGGCCGGTTCCTGGAACACCATGGCAAGTTTCCGCTCCCAGGGGGCCTTCCGCTCCGCAGGCTTGCCATCAATGAAGACATTTCCGTCATACTCTCTGTCCAGGCCCGCCAGGATCCGCAGCAGTGTGGTCTTTCCGCAGCCGCTTTTCCCCACTACCGCAACCGCCTCCCCCTTCTCCACATGCAGGCCGAACCCCTCCAGAACCCCATTGTCCCCGTATCGCCTGGTCACATTCTTCATCCTTATCATCTGTCGCGTTCCTCTGTCCGCCTTCCGTTCCCTTATCCTGTATTCCTTCTTCTGCTCTCCTACCCGCTTTTTCCTGCCGTCTCCCCTGCCGCTTTGGGCCTCTGCCTTCCCGATTCTTCCTGCCCGGAGCGGATTTCCTCATTTCCACTTCCTGCTCAAAAGCAGGAGGAAAATCCCTGCCGTCAGCAGCACCGTCAGCAGGCAGAAGCCGCTGACCAGCTCACTGGCCCCGTAATGCAGATAGTTGTACACCTTCACCGCCAGCGTCTCATACCCCGGCGGCATCAGCACCAGCGGAATCCCTTCCTCTCCCACAGTCAGCAGGAACACCACTGCCCCGCTGCCCCAGATGGCCGGGCGGTACAGGGGCAGCAGAATCTTCCGGAAATACTGCCATGGGGACGGCATATGGATCTGGCCCGCCTCAAGCTCTTCCCGGTGGATCCTCCTGTGCCTGGCACAAAAGAGCAGAAAAGCAAAGGGCATGTACTTCACCGCACAGCCCAGCGCCGGGAAATACAGCGTCTGGCTGATGCCGTGAATCGGACTGCCGTTGACGGCCTTCAGCATCCCCATTCCAATCAGGGAAGACGGGACAGCGATGGGAAGCAGCGCAGGCAGCCGCCAGTACCATTTCTTCTGCCCCAAGCACACCGCCGCAGGCCCTGCCAGCAGCACCGACGTCCCCGCCGAAAGGGCCGCAATCCCCATGGAAACCGCCAGCTCCTCCCAGCACAGCCGAAGGGATTCCCACAGCCCCTCGAAGTCCGTCACCTGCAGGAAGAAAATCGCCGCAGGCACCAGGACCTGCATCACGCACAGCGCCACGGCAAGGCCGCCTGCCAGCCTCAGTCCCATCGCCAGCTCCAGCCCCTCCCCGTCCAGCGGGGACTTCCGGACGGGAATGGTGCCAAGTCCCCTGTCCGCCAGCGCCAGAAGCCCCAGGACGGGAAGAATCATCGGCAGCGCCAGAAGCCCTGTCTGTCCCAGGTTCCCTGTCCTGTTGTACTCCGAGAAAATCTCCAGGGTGTAGGTCTGGTACTGAAAAAGGGAAGGCACGGAGAAATCTGTGGCCGACAGGATGAAGGCCATCGCCCCCGCGGCCAGCACTGCCGGAGCGATATCCGGAAGCACAATCCGGAAGAACACCCTGTCGCCGTCTGCGTATATGCTGCCCATCTCCTCGGCCTTTTGGTCATGGTGCTCCATAGCAGACAGAATCACGCCTGTAGTCAGCGGGAGAAATGACAGGATATTCACGAAGACACAGGGCAGCAGGCCGCTTGCCAGGCTGCGCATAATGCTGCGGTCGATTCTGCCCAGCGCACGAATCAGGTACATCCATGTCAGGGCATAGACATAATAGGGCACCGGTGCCAGAAGCAGGAAGAACCACCTGGCCCGCTTCCTCCGAAGAGGGCCATTGTGGAGCCACGCCGCCGCGGCCAGGCCCACCGCCATGCATCCCAGCCCGGCCAATGCCGCCAGAAGGAAGGTATTGCCGGCCAGGCCCAGCCGCCTGCCGGCTCCCGGCACGGCCTGCTGTCGGCCTCCTCCCTGCCAGAATCCCGCTGCCGGAAGCAGCAGAAGCACAAAGTAAAGCGTCACCGCCGCCTTCCGGAGCAGGCTCGATACGCTGTGTCCTTTAACGGGCATCTAAGAATATCTCCTCCATGTCCTTTGACGAGACATCCAGCATCAGGTAGATGTCCCGCAGGTTCAGATCCATCCCCTTCACCTGGAAGTCCCCCTGGTTTTCCCGTACCGATACATCGAAGAATCCTTTCTCAATGAGGAACCGCTCTGTCTCGGCGGAAACCAGGAAGTCCAGCAGCTTCTTCCCGTTCTCGCTGTGCGGCGCGCCCTTTACCAGCGCTGCCGTGGACGGCGTGATCAATGTCCCCATCCCGTCCTCTCCCTGGTCGGGAAATATCATGACGACAGGTGCACCGTCCTTCAGGGCATCCTTCGCGTCATCCGTATCCGTGTATCCCACCATGACCTGGCCTGCCGCAGCCATGTCCTTGGTGACCGAGTTGCCGTCCACAATCTGGACACCCCTTGCCCGAACCTGCCGAAAGAATTCCCTGGCCGCATCCTCCCCGAGCTGCGCATACATGGCTGCCGCCTGTGTCCTGGTGGTGCCGAACATCGGATAGGCCAGCGCCAGGTCTTCGCCCGCAAAGCTTCCGTTCACGAAATCGTATACGCTCTCTGGATAATCTTCCTCTTTGGTCAGCTCCGTGTTGACCAGCATCACTCTGGCCCTTCCCCCGAAGGCGATCCAGTATCCCTCCGCGTCTCTGTAGGCCTGGGGGATATCCTCCGTTCCTGCGGGCACGTAGCGCTCCAGCAGCCCCTTCTCCTGCAGGTCGATGGTCTGGATGAACTCGTTGTTCCAGAACACATCGCAGACAGGTTTGTCCGCCTCCGAGATGACCCGGTTCACAAGGCCTGTGGTCTTGTTGGCCTCTGTATCATAGACTGCCCTGACCCGGATACCCGTCTCCTCCTCGAACCGCCCGAACAGTTCCTCGCAGTACACCTGCTCCACCGCAGTATACACCACGACTTCCTCTTTCCTGCCGCAGCCTGCCATGCACAGCGCCGCAGCAGCCAGGACAAGGCACCCAAGCATCGCTCTCTTCATTCGTATCGCCCCTTCCTCTTCGAAGCTTTGAAAGCCCTTCTATCATCATATCATGTTTTTCGGTAATATCAATATTTTAGTATCATTAATCCTATTTTTATGCTATACTAATCCAGACATGAATGCACTCAGACAGTACAGCAAAGGAGGCCCGCGGGCCGATACGGGACGATCAGATGATACAGAAAGAAAAACTGTCGCAGTTCTACTTTTCCCAATACAAGGACTGCGCCAAAGTTCTGAAAAAAAAGAACAATGAGGGAAAAAAGACATATGTGGAGCGCCTTGACCGCCTGCTTGGTGAGTTGAAGCGGTCAAAGGAAGGGAAGGTGAGCCAGGCCCACCTGGAGGAATACCACAGGCAGCTGCGCAACCTGGCCTATTTCGCTTTCCGGGAGAACAACCAGATTGCCATCATGAAGATCCGCGATCTCATCGTGGGCGAGCTGGCGCGTCTGGACGTGGCCAGCCTGAAACCCGAGGAGCAGGAGCTGGTGACCGCAAAGCTTCTGGAATTCCTGCGCGCGGAACAGACTTTCGATATCTGCCAGAAAAGTCTGCGCTCCATTTTAGGCCAATATATGAACGTGGAGCTGCGGGGCCAGATTATCGACCTGGTGCCCACCAGGCCGGAGACGGAGTTCCCAAAGGCCCTGGAGATGTCCAGGCGGTTCGTCCTCCACATAGGCCCCACCAACTGCGGAAAGACCTATCAGGCCCTGGAAAGGCTGAAGGAGGCGGAGAACGGCGTCTACCTGGGCCCCTTAAGGCTGCTGGCCCTGGAGGTCTATGAGAAGATGAAGGATACAGGGATTCCCTGCACCATGCTCACGGGGGAGGAGCGTATCTACGAGGAGAACAGCCGTATCATTTCCTCCACGGTGGAGATGCTGGACCTGGACCAAAGATACGACGTGGCCGTCATCGACGAGGCCCAGATGATCGCGGATTCCGACAGGGGCCACTCCTGGACCAGGGCCATCCTGGGCGTACAGGCAGCAGAAGTCCATGTGTGCCTAAGCCCTTCGGCGGAGGAGGTCGTCACCCATTTGATTGCGCTGTGCGGCGATTCCTTCGAAGTCCACAGATATGAGCGCAAGACCAGGCTGCTCTGCGAGGATGTCCCCTTCTCCTTCCCGGACGATGTGCGGGAGGGGGACGCCCTGATCGTTTTTACCAAGCGGATGGTGCTGGACATCGCGGGGCGGCTGGAGCGCAGCGGCATCCAGGTCAGCGTCATCTACGGAAGCCTCCCCCCTGAAATCCGGCGCAGACAGATCCAGATTTTCGCGGAGGGCAAGACCCGCATCGTCGTGTCCACGGATGCCATCGGCATGGGGCTGAACCTTCCGGTGCGGCGAATCGTCTTCATACAGACCAGCAAGTTCGACGGCAAGCAGAACCGCCCTCTGATGACTTCAGAAATCCGCCAGATTGCGGGACGGGCAGGGCGTTTCGGACTATATGACACCGGGTATGTGAACGCGGTGGGGGAAGAGGGCCTGACGTTTATCCGAGAGCGTTTTTACGAAGACGAGCCCAAGGTGGAGCATGTCAGCCTGGGCTTCCCCCAGGTGCTCCTGGACATGGACGAGCCCCTGGACGCAGTGATGAAGATTTGGAAATCCGTGGAGATAGAGCCGCCCTTTGAGAAAATCAGCATCGAGGAAGTGCTTTTCCTGTATGAGCGGGCCTACAAGGACAGAAAGGAAATCGACGGGTTCGAGGACAAGCACATGCTCTACCGCATGCTGACCTGCTCCATCGACACCAGGAACCGGGACGTAGTGGCACTGTGGCTGTATTACTGCAAGACCTATACGGCGGATGTGTCCCTGCACTTCCCGGCGCTGATCATGTGTTCCGATACGGGGCTGATGCGCTATGAGACCTTCTATAAGCTGCTGGATCTGTACTACCAGTTCTCGGTGCGGATGGGAAAGGATGTGGATCTGGCCCGTCTGGACAGGGAGCGTTCAAAGACGGAAGACACCATCATGCGGTATCTGACCAAGGACAAGAAGATGTACATCCGCAAGTGCCAGGTCTGCGGAGCCCCTCTGTCCTTAGAGACATCCTTCGGCGTCTGTGACAGTTGCTTCGCCCTGGCAAGGCAGGAGGGCAAATCCATCGCGTCGCTGTCCGCCAGGAAGCGGGGCGATGGCAGGTCCCGTGAAGGCGCCCCGGGCCGCGCCCGGAAGGACGCGCCCCGC
>OFFF01001459.1_pt1 | contig 15093 bp, 9 predicted proteins | sample 1521301 | NCBI WGS metagenome assembly OFFF01 (sample SAMEA3504101, study PRJEB24116) | mouse gut metagenome | biome: mouse gut; feature: mouse-associated habitat; material: faeces | place: Denmark | collected 2011
TCGGCCGCCCCGCCAAGATTCAGGAAGATCCAATCAGCCGTCAGAAAGCTGGTGAGATGATCCTGATAGATTCGATAGGGCTCTGTCCGGATGGTTGAGAGAGCCTTGTCTCCATATGTTATATAGAGCGGCAGCGCCAGACGGCAGTCCCAGTTCCGCTTTGTCAGGAATGCCAGGAGGTTGGCAAAGCCCCGGTTTTCTGCAATGGTGTGGTAAATCCTGTCCTTGCTGTTTTGCTTGATTTTGAGAAAGTCCAGCGCGGAACGGTCCGCAAGGATAGTATCCAGGGTTTTTGCACCGTAGGCGTTTACCAATTCACTGCAACTCTTTGATGTGATATATCGTCCTTTGACCTGCATCAGAAATTTCCGGATCTCATGAACCATCGCTGACTCTATACGATCAGCCGAAGCGATCCGCCATTGATGCCCATACGCAGAGTCCTCCTCTGCTGCGGTGACCCGGTATATATCTCCGGGGCTGGCCTCCGCCAGCCCCGGGATAGATTCGTACACAAATGTATACTCTATCTCACTTGCAAAGTACATCCTTTGATTTCCATCAAATAATGCGTCTGCTCCAACAAAAATGTTCTTCTCATCTGATTTTCCGGCGTGATAGATCCACCTTTGGATGAAAATGATGATTTCTGTTTTTGTACTGTCCATGATTTGCTACTTCCTCTTTTTGTTTGTCCAGCCGTTTATCCCTGAAGGGCATGGAACCAGTCAGAATCGAACGGACCGCACACACGCTTAGCAGCTGGTTCAGCCGGCAGGGCAGAGACGGTATTGCCCCGTACGCGGAATTCAACGATACTTTGGGAAAAGCCTTCATAGCTGTCGCGGCATACTGGCTCCTGGAAGGTCCAGGTGAGGATGCCGCATTCCTTCAGGGTCTTCATTGCTCTTGTAAAGGGAAGGATAACCTTCCGTTCCAGGGCGCTGGGCGTCCGCATCTCCTGGGAAGCCGGCCCGGGAATACGCGGACATGCTGCAAGCAGGATCTCCACGCGGATGGTCTGCAGTTTCCGATCTTTGTTGGATTCATTATGTACCAGGCAGCGCCGCCCAAGAAGGTAGCTGTGCCGGGACTTCCCGCTGATATTGAGCAGAGAGAGGGGCAGGCGCATAATGGGGCAGTTGAGCAGATACTGAGCCATCTCGCCGCTGAAGCAGGCATACACACAACTGTTCCGGTAGGTGATCTCACTGAAGAACCGTACATCATGGTAGGTGTACTGGTCTTCCTGCCAGTCCACGCTCAGCTTCCCCAGGAGCGCTATGCTTTCCTTCAGCCGGTGCCGGACGAAGTCCTTATTCGTGTCAGTGACGGCGTACCCGGCAAGACGAAGGAACTCCTCAAAGGGAAGTCCCACCCGATAGGAGCCTCTGCTGTCCCCCAGTTTACAGACCAGAATGTCCAGGAGTTTAAGCGTATCAGGTTTCAGCAGGAGACTGTCGGGGGCCCTTTCGGGAATGTGCAGGGCGTAGCCCTTCGGTCTGGCGGCGGCCTGGAACAAGCCGTTCAGCCCGGGGCCTTGGTGCAGTTTCAATGATTCAGTCATATAGCGGTCATCTCCAATCATAATAGCATGTTTTTTATTTGTCAACTGTCAGTGCCTAAAATGTGTATTTCTACGGCATTCGACATATTTTATGCTATAGGGGCTGAAAATATCGGCTTTATACAAACAAAAGTTTTGGATAAAACGAAAAAGTCCCCGCAGAAGGTTTTCAAAGGAATACCTTCTGCGGGGATTCTGAATAGGTGCGTTCCATACGGAAGCTGCTTCTTGGGTGATTCATGTTGCCAGGCACGGCAAAAAATGATATACTACAGGAAACGACAGAGTGACTGGGAGGAATTTGATGATGGCTTCTGAATCTGCCGGAATGTTGGCATCCGGGAAAATAACCCCACAAAAATGCCTCAATATGAAGCACCCATACGAGCATCAGGATGAGGCGATGATGAGCTTGGACAGGATGGAGAAAAAATCCCCATCTTACAGTACCCTCGTCGTACTGCCCACCGGAGGCGGCAAGACCTACACCGCCGCAACCTGGCTCCTGCGGACCGCGCTGGACCGAAAGAAGAAGGTCCTCTGGATGGCGCACCGGCATCTGTTGCTGGATCAGGCAGCAGCGTCATTCCGGCAGTACGCCTATGAGTCTGTTATCCCCCACATTGACTCATTTCAGTACCGGGTCGTTTCCGGGGCCGCAAACCATGACCGTGTGGCGAACATTACACCGGAAGACGACCTCCTGATCATCAGCAAAGACAGCATTGCCCAGCATCCGTCCTGCCTGGATGAGTGGCTGGAGGGAGTGCGGGAACTCTACTGTATCGTGGACGAGGCGCACCACTCCACGGCCAAGTCATACCGTAAAGCGATTGAATACCTGCAGAGCAAGATCCCGGAACTGAAATTGATTGGATTGACTGCGACTCCGTTTCGGAAGGATATCGACGATCCCGGCCTGCTGGGCGAGATATACCGGGACGACATTGTCTACCAGATCGGCCTCAATGCCCTGATTGCCCGGCGCATCCTGGCAACGCCCTATTTCAACGACTGCCCGACGTCTCAGGATTATGGCCAAGAACTTGGCCTGAGGGCGCTGGAGAGCATCCAACGTTCTGATCAGATCCCTGATGAGATCGCCGGGCAGATGGCGAAAAGCGTGGCGCGGAATCAGTGTATCGTGGACGCCTATCTGGCAAACAAAAAGATGTACGGGCAAACCATCGTGTTTGCGATCAATGTGATCCACGCCGTCCAGCTTGCCGGCGCATTTCTTGATGCGGGAATAAAAGCGGATTATATCGTATCTGGTGTGCGTGACTCCTCCACCGGCGCAATCACGAAAACCTCGGAGAACGAGGAGAAGCTGGAGGCGTACCGCCGGGGAGAACTTAAGGTTTTGATCAGTGTCAACATTTTGACGGAGGGGGTAGACCTGCCTTCCACCAAGACAGTCTTTTTGACCCGGCCCACCGTTTCTGCTGTTCTGATGACGCAGATGGTGGGACGCGCCCTGCGCGGCGTAAAGGCGGGCGGAACGTCAGACGCGCACATCGTCTGCTTTATTGATAACTGGGGGAGCCGGATTGCCTGGGTCAACCCGCAATCGCTGTTCCAGGGGCTGCGTGATTCAGAGGACGAGGTGGAGAACCGGGCGAAGAGTACCATCCGCACGATTGCCGTTGCGAAAATTGAGGAATTTGCCCGGATGCTGGATGAATCCGTGGACACAACGGACCTGGAGCGGCTTCCGTTCTGTGAGCGAATCCCGCAGAAGGTGTACTTCATCCGTCTGGAGGAGCAGGGAGAGGATGGCGCCGACATCTTCTATCAGGTGATCGTGTACAATAACTCGGTGGAGGCGTACAACCAGCTGATGGAGGATTTGCCCGTCCTGTTCGATTCCTATGCCGCCACGGAAGAATTTTTGCCGGAGGAACTTTTACAGGAAATGGAGTGGCACTGCTATAACACCTACTTCACCGGGGAAATGGTGCCTCCATATCAGCAGCAGGATGTCATCAACATCCTCAAATATTATGCGCAGTATGGCAAAGCGCCGCGTTCCTACACGTTTGACGAGATCGACCGGGGCAAATTGGACGTGCAGAAGATTGCCCAGCACATCTGGGACAACCGCCTTACCAGGGAGGAGCGCTGGCAGTACGAAAACGCGCTGTGGGAGGATAGCGATGATAACCTGCTCCAGCTCTTTTTCGGGAAGAAGCTCTATTTCCTGCGGCAGATCGATTTGGAGTACGCCAAGCTCGCGTCTCCGGAGCTGTACGCCCCACAGAATACGGTGCGCTATGGGGACAAGGAGCTGGAAGATCTTCCGCTTGCGCAGGTGCGGGATATCGCCCCGGATACGGAGCAGAAGCTGCGTCACGCGGCGTTTGAGAATTTCAAGCGCGAAGATGGACAGTTTCGCTGTGCGAAGTGCGGAACCGTCTACGCGGAAAAGATACGCTTCCATGTGACCCACATTCTTCCGATGGAGCAGGGTGGAAAGAGCGTCCCGGAGAATATGCAGATCATCTGCTATAAGTGTTATGAGGAATATGGAAAGTAAAAAAAGAAACGAAGAACTCTACTATACCGCCCGTGACTTGGCTGTCATCTTTAACAACCTGGCACTGGACTGTCAAAGCGAGGCGGAAATCCTGGGGAATATCTGGGCAAAGGAGCGGGCCTATCTCCGAGAGCCGTACCGCTCAGACAGGCGCAGACTTTATCTGGACACGCTGTACTGGGAGAGCTATTACTACCACAAGGACTCCCTTGACAAAGAACTCAAGACAATCAGTAAGGATTGCCGCGACGTCGGCGGCAGCCTGAAGGAAGAAGACTACATGAGCGATTTTGCAGATGTCGATCTGTTCTTTAAAACCCTCCGTATCCGGCTCTTATATGGGCCGGGTGGAGCATATGTCCGGCTCAAGCGCCGGACGCTGCTCAGCCAGCTCAACGCACAGCGGCTGCGCCCGCAGGTGGCACAGCGCATCCAGACCTGCCTGCGCTTCTACAGGATCGGTATGTTCTCCCGTGGAGAAATCCCCTGCCGGCTGGAAGAGACCAAGCCGGACGACCTGATCGTTCTGCGGATTGTCGCAAAGAAGCCAAGCGTACAAAAAGCCAGACCGGGCAAATGAGCTGTGGTAGTTCATGATGCTTGTTTATTCATAGAGTATTCACTGGATGATGTGCCTGCAGACCGTTTTTGAGACCGGCGGGGGCCTGATTGCAAATAACGTAGGTCTAAAAATTTTTTTATTCTTGCGGATTTCAGATGATCAACTATCTGACCGGTGGGTTTTGATTGGGAAAAGTTGAGAATCTCTCGAAAAGCCCCGGAAAAACTCGATTGCCCAGAACCGCCAAAATTCGATATTTTTTGTCGAAATTGCATGTCGGAACAGTTGTTCTAAACGGTGCAAAAACTACTTGTTTTTGCCATTTTTGATAACTTTCTACAGCCAAACTTTTTTGAGACAAATGTTCTTTTTCGGCTCGCGGATGTGCTCAAAGGCCCTCTTCCCGGCTGAACACACGAAAATTTCAGGCTTTTTGCGGATGTTAAAATACAAGAGAAATTGCCGAAATATGCATAAATATGATTAAATATTCACTTTGGCGTATATATACTCTGGGGGAGGATCTGTATGGAAACGAGGCTCGAAGAAGGTTTCCTCCGCGAAGTTGTCCATTGTTTGCAGCAGGTCCACGGCGGCGATATGGTGGTTTCCGCTGCCAAATGCTGCGTGGACGGACAGGTGTTGACTGGCGTGATTGGGCGGGTTCCCGGGCGGCGCATCGTTCCGGTCGTATACTTGAAAGACATCCCTGCCGGCGTGTCCGCCGAGAAGGCGGCAGACAGCATTGCCCAAAAATTTCACACCATGCTCACCGGCAGACCGGTACAAATGCCGCCAGGCCGTGATGGTCAGGCCGTTCTTGCGGAAGTCATTTTACGGGCAGCCGGCAGGAGAGCTGTCCGCCTGACACAGCGTGATAGCGCTTCTGTCAGTCGGGGCGGGATTGTGGGACTCTTTTACATCCCAAGCCGGGATGCCTATCTCTCAAAAGGCGAGCAGAAGGAACTGGACACCGGCATGGATGAACTGTTTGTCGCTGCCTGCAAAAACACGCTGGCGCAGTTTGGCGTTGTCCTGGCAAATACATCGGAGTTTTCCAGCAGCCTCCCAGCGGATACGATTTTGCAGTCCGAGCCATTCTCCGCCGTGCGCTTCGATCCGCAGAGCCTGTACGTGCTGACCAATGATGCGCCAACAGGCGGCGCGGCCCTCATGTTGATGCCGCCGGTTTTGGAGGAGCTGGGACGCATCGTTGACGGCGACTACCATATTACCCCCATAAACACGCGGGAGGTAATGATTTCCGGCACAACGAGTATGTTTTCTCCGAAGATACTGGCGGCTTTGCTGCGGAACGGCAATCAGGAAACAAAAGGGACTTCCGGGGAAGGCGCCTTGTCTGATTTCGTTTTTCGCTATGATTGCAACGCAAAAAGACTGATAACAATTCAACAATAACGAGAAAAAGGCGGAGACATTTTGCGTGTCTCCGCCTTCATCAATTCTCTATTCCGGGACTTTTCCATCCTCCGCATTGATTTCCGGAGCTTCGTCCTCCTCGTCAGACAAAGACATACAGTATTCCTCCACCAGATTGCCTAGCTCCTGCATATGGTTTCGCTCCGCCTCGGGAGTATTTGCCCTGCTGTCGGCTGTCCCTATTCCGGCTTGGTCGCACAGAGCAGCGAGCTGCTGATACAGACATGTCATGCGCCGGCTCTCTGAAAAGGTGAACGCACCGTCATACTCCCCGCACAGCGTGAGGACCTGGCTTTGCAACTCCATAAACCTGCGGCTGTGGACAGTATCCGAAGCTCTGTCAAATGCCAGCATCCGGCGGAAGAAGTCCGGGATGCCAACGGTATCGTCGGGGGTAGAGCGGTAATGGCTGATTTGGTCTTCAAACTCCCACTGCGTAAGCTTTACCAGGGAATCTGTGTATAACAGATTGATTCCATCAAAGATCCCCTCGGGCTGCCCACTGGAGGCCCAGAGGTACACTGCGCAGGAGCGGAAATACGCATCTATCTCCTCAGTGGTAAGTTGGAGTATTGGCGGTATGCTCCTGCAAAAGCTGCACACACATTCCAAGTATTTGTGATGGATCATGTTTTGGATCATCAGTGCTGTCCCCCCTTTTTATATGATCCTATGATAGCACAGTTTGGGGACAAAAGAAAGTGAATGCTGGGAAAATCGAAAGGGTCCTAAATTGGAGGTCATATTGCCGCATCCTGAGAGACCATCAATGGTTCCCAAGGCGTGGTGGACTTACGGCTTTTGCATCATATCCAGCAACACTGATGTTATATGTGTCCACTCTATAGGGGCCTGAAAATACAACTGTCTAAAATTATGGCCTGTACTTTTTAATTTGTCCTTGACATGGGGGACAGTTCATGTAATGGGTCACTCGGCGAAGAGTTCTTTTCTGCCGGCAGAAAACAGCGACTAGACATTGCGCTTCATCCTGCATGATGCGAAGAGTCCAAGCAGTTTTCAACCGCGAAGTTGGAAGCTCCCTTTTTTTCTCCACGATCTCTCCCCCTTCAGCTGTATCCACAGTTCAACTATGAGGCCGTATCTTCCCGCCGTAGATCTTCTCCCCCGGCATCCCCCGTGTGTTTTCCCTCTCCACTGGAGGGCCTTCCGGCAAAGAGCAGGCATTTGGTTCAGAAGTCCAAACTTTTCAGGGAAAACGGTGGATTTTGCTGTGTTTTTTCCGTATTTTTGCCATCGTCTTGCCGTACATTTTCCGTACGATTGCCGCCCTTTTTCCATAATCGCTTTGCAGCTCGATTCGGCGGTGCTTGGCGCTTCAGCTCGGAAATCCCAATGCTTTTAAGAAAACAGCGGCTCTTTTCCGTACATTTTCCATACGTTTTCCGTGCTTTTTCTGCCCGCTTGCCATACTTTTTCCGTACGTTACTTGACCGAACAGTGGACCAAGAATATCCAGACAGCTGCTATCTTCCGCGAAACACCTTCTTTCCCTGACTGCGTCCCCAGTCTCCCCCCGTTCCAGCCCCATGACTGGGGAAAAGCACGGGGGATGTCTGGGTACAACTTCCGGAGCATCAAGGATAAAACACTTTCCTGCGAAGGATACCCTTATGGGGAAAAGATCGAGGAGAGGGGAGGATGGTTGGGGACTGCTCAATACTCCCTCCCCACAACCATACTCGCGCCGAATCAGTGTGTTCTATCGAAATATGCTGCTTTTTACAGATTTAGCTCGATGAAACTCCGCATGGCGTAGGATAGTGTCGTGCTTCCTGCTCCCACCTCGCATTCCAGAGGTTAGAGCATATTTCATTTTGAGGTCTGTGCTATGGCAAAACGCCAGGAGCCTGGGCCGGAAGGTGATTATCATAGATCCGGTGGCCCGCCTCGTCCGGGGAGCCGTTAGGTCGTGATGCTCGCCTCGGTGCCGAATGCGGCTTGTCATTTTTCCGCCGATATGGTATTCTTATCACATATTCAGTCAAAAGGGAGGCCGGCGATATGGCCCAGTCGATTCTTGACGACTTATCCGAGATAAACCAGGCGCTGGGGGACATGGGCCCCGGCGACGGGCGGGCCCGTCCGTACCTCGACAGGTGCGTCGACGGCCTCCTGAACGTCCAAGCCGCGACGGAGGGCGAGCTACGGGACGTGCTCGGCGCGTGCCTGCCCGTCCTCAACCGGCTGGCCGCGCTCCTGCCGGACGGCGACGCGGACGCGCCGTTCTACCGCTCCATCGGGGCCATAATCCGGGGCGACTACCGGAGCTACCTGGCAGAGACGGAGCGCTTCTACGCCGCCAAGAGTGCCGAGGATCCCGGCTGGCTGGATTGGTTCACGGCCGACCGCTACTTCGTCTCCATCGTGGCGTGCCTTCCCGTCCTCGGGAACTGGGACGGCCGGGTCGAAGGGAAAATCATCCGTGCGCACCAGAAATACGCGGCGAGATATTTCCCGAAGTCCGCGTTCGACCTCTACTGCAAGGCCTGGGCGTCCAAAGGCTCGGACCAGCATCGGCTAAGGCTCCTGCAGGACGTGCTTGAAAAGGACCCGCGATGGGCCTGGGCCTGGGCGGAGACGGGGGACATCTGCTATAACCTGAAGAAATGGGATCAGGCCCTGGACGCCTATCGGAAAGCCATGGAGGACGAGCGGACCCACACACCCGCCCTGTTCTTCTGGGCGGCCCTTGCTGCTGACCGCCTCAAAGACGCGGACGCGGCCGCCGAATACTACGGCCGCTGTGCGGAATTGGACCCGGACTACCCGTATGCCCAGAACAACCTGGGCTGGGCGCTGATCCGCCAAAAGCGCCATGCCGAGGCGGAGCCGTACCTCCGGTACGCGCTGGAACACGACGAAAACAAGAGATATGCCGCCCGGAACCTGTTCGACGTCCTGGAGAAGCTGGGGAGGACAGGGGATCTGCTTGCCCTCGTCCAGGGATACCCGGAGCATTTCCGGACGAAATACTACCGGGAACGGGTCGCAAAACTATCTGCAAAGGATGTAAGCGTGGACATGGAAGAACTTCAGAAGCTGTTGGAAAAGACGACGACCAACGAATACGCCGGGACCATCACCGTCTCCCAGGAGCAGAGCGGCATCCGGCTGTACGAGCACCAGAAGCAGGCCGTGCGGGAGCTCGACAAGTGGAAGGGCGCGGGCAGCAGCGGCGCGGGGCTCCTCGTCCTGCCCACCGGCGGCGGCAAAACGCTGACCGCCGCCTACTGGCTGATGAAGAGCGTCCTGGACGGCGGCGGAAAGGTCCTGTGGGTCGCCCACCGGCACGAGCTGCTGAACCAGGCCCTCCGCGCCTTCGAGCGCGTCTGCTACCGGGACCTGTCTCCCAACAGGCAGGAGTACCGCTACCGGATCGTCTCGGGCCAGCACGACAAGTCCGTGCACATCCGGCCGGAGGACGACATCCTGATCGCCAGCAAAGGCAGCCTGGCCCACGACCCGTCCCATATCCGGAAGAAGTGGGTCGAGCCCAACGGGGGCCGCATCTGCATGGTGGTCGATGAGGCCCACCATGCCCCGGCCAGCGAGTACCGGAAGCTGATCGGCGTCCTGCGGGAGTCCGGCGGGGACTTCCGCCTGCTGGGCCTGACGGCCACGCCCTTCCGCACCGTCGAGAAGGAGCAGGGCCTCCTGGGCAAGCTGTTCCCGGACGATATCTTGTTCAAGACGGACCTCCGCACGCTGATCGAGCAGGGCATTCTTTCCAAGCCGATTTTCCGCCCGGTCGATACCGGGATCAAGATGGCCGACTGGTTCCACGCGGAGGACGCCGACACCATCCTGGACAAGATCGTCAACGAGAAGGGCTTCGACTTCGACAGCCCCGGGTCGCTGGGGATGGAGGCCGCGAAGCTCATCGCCGCCCACAGCGAGAGGAACCGGCTGATTGTGGATACCTACATGGCCGACCGGGAGACCTACGGGAAGACGCTGGTGTTCACCATCAACGTGGACATGGCCGTCGCGCTCAACGCCCTGTTCCGGGAACGGGGCGTCCGCTCCGACTACGTCGTGTCCAGCCTGCGCGACAGCGGGACCGGCGCCAGCCGCTCGAAGGAGCAGAACGACGCGGCCATCCGGGCCTTCCGGGACGGCGAGCTGGACGTCCTAGTCAACGTCAACATCCTGACGGAGGGGACCGACCTGCCGCAGGTGCAGACCGTCTTCCTGACGCGCCCCACCAAGTCCACCATCCTGATGACCCAGATGATCGGCCGCGCCCTCCGGGGCGAGAAGGCCGGCGGCACGGAGAAGGCGTACATCGTCAGCTTCGTGGACGACTGGCAGGAGCATATCGCCTGGGTCAACCCGGAGAAACTGTACATCGACCTCAACGCCGACTTCGGCGACCATACGCCCGAAAGCAGGGCGTTCGCCACGCGGCTCGTGTCCATCGCCAAGCTGGAGGAGTTCGCGCGCCTGGCCGACGACAACCTGGACGACGAGGCCGGCGAGCTGTTCCCGTTCCTGGAGCGCGTCCCGGTCGGGCTGTACCAGTTCTCCTACCTGCCGGACGGCGAGGACGAGGGCCGGAACTGCACCGTGCTCGTATACGACTGCATGCAGGAGGCCTACCGGGAGCTGATGGACTGGATGGAGACCGCCGACCTGTCCGACCTGGACGCCGCCGCCGGCCACGTGGACCGGACGCTGTTCGGCGAGCGGGACCGGCTGCTGGGGTACCACGCACGGGACGTGTACGACATCCTGGCGTATTATAGGCAGACCGGCGCGAGGCCCCAGTGGATCCTGATGGAGGAGCGCGCGGAGTACGACGTGGCGCGGCTCGCGAGGCACATCGTGGACAACGACCTGCGGCGCACCGAGACACGCCGGTATATCGAGGACGAGTGGAACCGCGCCAACGGGAAGTGGATGGCGTTCTTCGGGTACCGGAACGAGAATGCCTTCTACCGGGCGGTGGAGCTGGAATGCAGCCGCCTGGAGCGTCCCGTCCCGCCGCCGTCCGCGGCGCCGCTCACGCAGAAAGAGGAAATCCAGGTGCAGGACCTGCCGTTAGAAGAGATTCGCCGCCGCTTCCCCGAGATCGGGGAGAAGCTCCGCGACGCGGTGTTCGCCAGATTCCGGGACGGCGACGGATACTTCTTCAGCGCCGGGAGCGGCTAACGCAGCCGGAACAAGCTGGACTTCCAGGTCGACCATATCAAGCCCATGTCCCAGGGTGGCAAGACCACGCTGGGCAACCTGCAGCTGCTGACCCGGCAGGAGAACGGCGCGAAGGGCGACAGCTGGCAGGGGTGAGCACCTGACGGGTATAAGAATACAGGAGGCACGGGAACACCATCCCGTGCCTCCTGTGCTTGTGCGGTTCCATCCGGCCGCTGCCGTCATAAACTCCAGATCAAATCGTTGAACGCGTCCTCGATTGCTTCGAACACGAAGTCCGCGTTGTCCCACTCGAACGTCTTGCCGAACAGCTCTGCCTTGTACCCTGCCGAACCATCGCAGCCCTCCGCGATGTACTTGTCCAGGGGCAGGTTCGAGAACCCGCTGACGGATTCGGCGAAACGCCTGATGTCCAGGTGGCTGACGGCGACTTCCTCCAGAATGGTCCCGTCGGGGGACGTCTTCCGGCATATTCTCTTGTCGAGGCCGAACCAATGGGTAATGCCGTCGGGATTCCGTTCCCGGAGGCCGCTCCTGTAACTGCAGACGGGGTTGCCCAAAAGCGCCTGCAGGGCCCGGTCCGCCTCGAAGCCGCCCGAATCCCTGTAGGCTTCCGCGAGCCGCCCGAGCTCGTTGCGGTCCCATGGCAGGAACGGTATGGGCTGCACGCCGTACTGCGTCACCATCACGAACAGGAAAAGGACGTTGCTTTGGAGGGCGTACCGCAGGAAGTCCTGCTCGAACTCGGCCCTGAAGGTCATGTCGCGCCACATGTCCGTGATGATCAGGACGGTCTTTTCGACATCCGGCCCAAGCGCCCTGCACGCCTTCCAGCAGTAGGCCTCCGCGCTTTCAAGAAGGGTGCGCTGGTGCGCCTTCGAGCCGCAGGTGAAGCCGATGTAATCTGGGTAGACCTCGCCCTCGGAGGCCGCCAGCGGAAATACGTTGACCTTGTGGCGCGGCCCCGGATAGATCCCCTTCCGAAGTAAGGTCCCGGCACCGACGAGGCCGACGTCGTCGGATAGCCGCAGAATCTCGTGCAGCTCGCCGGAGCACTCTTCCGACAGGACCCCGTCCAGCTTTTTCACGCAATCCTGCAGCGACCGGCGGGAAGAGTCGCCCAGCATCGCTTTCGTAAACTCCCCGTAATCCATGGATCACTACCTCCGTTCAAATGTCTTCGACCATAAAATCAAGGCGCTTCCTGCTGCCGTCGGCGTCGGGATAAACGTAGTTCCGCATGCCGAGGCATTCCAACAGCTTCTCGATCGTCGGATTCCCCCAATACCGGGCGACGAAGACGAAGTCGTCCACCCAGCCGTCGACCCGGATTGCGCCGAAGGCCGTATTCGCCTTCACGCGTTTCCTTCCCGACCGCTCTTCGAGGACCAGGGCTGCTTTTCCGTCCCGTCCCCATTCCTGTTCTTGAAGCAGCTCCTTCAGCCCGGAGACGAAAAAGCCGTCCACGAAGTCGTAGAAGCAGGTGCAGCACTGGCTCTGCATACCCTTCGGCTCCTTGTCGTAGTACCAATGGAACAGTTCCGCGTTCGTATAGCCGCTGAACTCCCGGCGCAGCGGGCAGCCGTGTGGCTGGCCGGTCCAGAGGGGATCCTTGCCGGCCTTTACCGGGTTCTTGGAATTCTCACTCAGCGTGCAGTTGGGCCAGACGCCGTCGTCCTCCTGTGCTCCGAAGTACCGCAGGCATACCGGAACGCCCGGTGCCTGGCGCTCCTGGACCTGGAGCCAGGCCTCGGAAAGCTCCCTGAGCTGGTCCGGGCCGACGAGCATCCCGCGGAGCCAGCCGTGCTTGATCCCGGCGAGGCGGCCTTTGATCCGTTCGATGGGCTCGTCCTTATGGTTCAGGATGTACTGCCTGATGATAACGTAGGCCAGCGCCCCGAGCGTGCGCCGGTTTCCCTCGGCGGACGTGAAGCCCCAGGCGGTCCCGTCCTTCTGGACGACCGAGTAGCTGTAGCGCCTCATTCCGGTCTGTAGCGAAAGCCTGATTTTGGACATCTCGGCGTCTTCTGCCTGTTCGGCATCGGAGAGGGGCTTCCCGGCTTCCCTGTGCTTGGTCCGGTCCTCGTAATCGGCCAGCACCGAGGCCAGCACGGTACGGAAAAATTGATTGTCCGCCGGGTTCTGCGTCAGGAACGGCGCTTCCGTGCCGTCCAGTTCCCTGCAGGCGTCCATCAGGACGTCCTGGTGGTCTTCCCAGAGCTTGCAGCTCCAGGCCTTCTCGTCCTTCCCCACGGCCATGACCGAGGCGGAAGAATCGTCCTGTGTCTTTTTAGTCGGCTCGTCCGCGTTCTGGATGGACTTTCCCAGGCACGAGATGTAGTCCCGCAAGATCTCCCCGGCTGCCGTATCCCGGTAGGCCGCATGACAGGGGGAAATCACGCCGTCCAGCAGGTATTGGTAGTTGAGCAGCAGGAACAGGTGGTCGATGCAGGGGAACGCCTTGTCCTCCGCTTCTGCTGCCGCGTGCCGCTTTATTTCCGCGTTCGTGGCGGGCGACAGGAAGATCGGGACGACGTATCGGAAATCCCGCGTTTCCGCGTCGCCCAGCATGTAGTCCATATAGGCAGCCGTCTGGTTGTCGTTCTCGTCGCTATGGACCTTGTTTTCGATGAAGACCAGCAGGCGGGCCGTGGCGGGCTCTTCCTTTTCCCTGTACTGCACGGTCAGGTCCATGTAGATGTCCGCCCGGCGCTTCCCCTTCAGGATGCGCTCCCTGGAAATCAGGCAGGACGCGACGTGGAAATCGCCGCTCATCAGTCTTTTCATGAGGCCGGACCTCTCAGCGTCCTCTTCCGCCGCGTCCGCGCCGAAGAACAGCAGCCGGTTCCGGGCCGCGTCCCGCTTGGTCTGGCCGTACTTGGACAGGGTCGTATTGGCTTCGTTCAGGTAGGCCTTTCCGTAATTCAGGAACGCGAAACAGACCGTCTCCATAAACCGCTTCAGGGGGAAGTCGTTCATCCCATGGCCGCCGGCGGGGTCCAGCAGCCACGCAAGGAAGCTGCTGTGGGGATTTTCCTGGCGTGACACGCCTAAGATGTCGAACAGGGTCTCCCGGTGGTAGAACTGCTGAAGCAGCTGGTACTCCCTGCTTCCGCGCATATCCAGGTACTTCTTGTAATCATGGTGGTCCGACAGGTTCGTAAAAACACCTCCCAGGTAGGAATGACGCCGGCCACGGGATCCGCGGCTTTGGCCTAAATCTGAAGATATTCCCTGATCTGTTTCCAGTCCCGCATCTGCATCCGCAGCCCCGCGTCCGTACCGGCGCCCTTCCGGTTCCCCGCGCGGTTCATGCAGCCCAAGGTCCCGCAATGCCCCATACCGAAGAAGCGGACGCCGTCGATATCCGAAACGGTCCTTCCCGCGTCCAGCGCCTGTATGAATTTGCCGGAGTAGGGGAGTGGTTCCCCGTAAGCGGCCAGGGCCGCGTCGAACGTCGCGCCGCCCAGGCAGATGACCGCTTTGGGGCGCAGGATGCCGACGAGCTCCTTGAAAAAAGCCTGGTCTTGGCCCATGGGCGTATCCAGGCTTCCGCTGGCGCTGCCGGTCCGGTAGCCCAGGACCAGGTTCGTGAAGAACAGGCCGTTCCTGCGGTTGAGGTCGATGCCGAACGTCTCCCGAAACAGTTCCATCAGGTTCCGGTCGGTCGGGAACACCCTGTCCACGTCGTAGGGAGGGCCGGCCTTGATCTCCTCCACGGACAGGAGGGCCTTTCCCGCCTTCGGGCGCGGATTGCCCCAGTCCTGGCCGACGAGGAGGATATCCGGGTCCAGGTTGCCCCGTCCCTGCCAA
>OFFF01001460.1_pt1 | contig 15068 bp, 12 predicted proteins | sample 1521301 | NCBI WGS metagenome assembly OFFF01 (sample SAMEA3504101, study PRJEB24116) | mouse gut metagenome | biome: mouse gut; feature: mouse-associated habitat; material: faeces | place: Denmark | collected 2011
TCTCTGTTTTGACCAAAAATCAATATGCACTAAACGGGGTGCTGAATAGTTACACAAAATCGTAAAAATGTAAGAAAGTAACCGTCTTCCTCAAAGGGAACAGGTTACTTTCTGTTATTACCGTGTATGATTGAAATTCAAGGCAGTACTTTTACGATTGTATAAGTATAATATATTTATTATATTCATTCAAAGCAGGCGATTTATACTGCGCCGCATTGACTGCACAGGTATTAACTTAAGGAATTTCGGCTATAAAGCATACCTGAAAAACCTCATATTTCAGTTGCATAATATATTCTTCTGAGGTTTAAGTTAATGACATTGGTTCACTCGTCAATGTCAGTTCGTTAAGAACATCGGCTATCGCTTATGCGATGGCGCAATCAAATCACCTTCCATTATTTTACTCCACAATCTGCAGGTCCTTGGAAGCCTTATTCAGTACTTCGCAGCCGTTTTCTGTCACAAGTACCAGATCTTCGATACGAACGCCGAATTTTCCGGGGAGGTAGATGCCCGGCTCTACGGAGAATACCATGCCCGGCTCCAGGGGAAATTCTGAGGCGCTTCCCACATCGGGCGGCTCGTGACATTCCAGGCCGACGCCGTGGCCCAGGCGGTGGGTAAAATAGGGGCCATAGCCTCCCTCGGTGATTATGTCTCTGGCCGTTTTGTCAAGCTCGGACAGGAATACGCCGGGTTTGATCCGTTGGATAGCCGCCAGGTTCGCCTTTTTTACCAGATCGTAGACCCTGCGCTGCTCCTCTCCCGCTTCCTTATAGAAAACAGTTCTGGTCATATCACACCAATAGCGGCCAAAAGGGATGAAAATATCGAAGATCACACTGTCTCCCGGCTTCAGCACCGTGCCGTCGCCGTTGTGGTGGGGATCGGCCCCGTTTGGGCCAAAGCATACCAGCTGCGTGCCCTCACAGTCGGCCCCCCGCTCCAGATAGAGGCGGTTTACCTGGGCGGCAAGCTGATTTTCCACAGCCCCCTCCCTTACCCGGGAAATCATAAGCTCCACAACCTCGTCATTCAGGGAGGAGCTGCGGCGAAGGGCTTCGATTTCCTGTGCATCCTTTAACATTCTGGCCCTGTCCACAGGCGCGGAGCCATGAACCGGCTTCACATCCGGGCGCAGATCCATAAGGCTGATAAGGAATTTACTGGACCAGAATTTGTCAATGCCCAGGGAGCCTGCTTTTACGTGCTTTGCAAGCTCTTCCACGGGATTTTCCCCGTCCTTGTGGGTGTAAAGAGGCAGACCCTCTTGAGGCGCAATGCCGAAGATCTCATTTCCAAATAAGATTGACTGTCCCCCATCGTCCAGGTACAGGGCTATCATCCGCTCGTGGGGTTCGATCCACAGGCCCGTCAGATAATAGATTGAGGCCGTAGAGGATACGATGAGCTGGGATAAGCCTTCCTGCTTCATATTGGCGATGATACGTTTTTTTCTGTCTTGATTCATATTTTCACTCTTTCCTGATAGCCTGCTTTCCCTGCCTGTTCCTGATATGGGCAAATGAGGCTATCTATGTTGTGCTTTCTGTATACAAAAATACTCCACTGAACAGTGGAGCACAAATTTTGTATTTACACCTTTTTCTGCAAATAAGGATATTTTAGACCGTTTTTAATTCCTGTTCATTCTGCGGCCTGGAATAATGTTTTCTTAAGAATCAGATAATAGGGGCTGCCGCAAAATAAGACAGCCCCTTTAAATCCATATTTAATATTCTGTCTGCTTATCGCTTACTTATAGTTTACGATCTTGCCAAAATCCGGTTTCAGAGCCGCGCCGCCTACCAGACCGCCGTCGATGTCTGCCTGTGCAAACAGATCTGCTGCGGTGTTGGCATTGACGGAACCGCCGTACTGGATGCGGATAGCCTCTGCGGTTGCCTCGTCGTAAATCTCAGCGATGCACTTACGGATATCGGCGCATACTTCCTGTGCCTGCTCGGTGGTTGCGGTCTTGCCGGTTCCGATAGCCCAGATCGGCTCATATGCAATCACGGCTGTCTTAGCCTGCTCTGCAGTGATTCCCAGGAAGCCTACTTTTACCTGCTGACGGATGAAATCCATTGTTACGCCCTGCTCTCTCTGTGTCAGAGATTCGCCGCAGCACATAATGGGAGTGATGCCGTGCTCAAATGCCTTGTGCATCTTCTTGTTGATATCCTCGTTGGTCTCGCCGAAGTACTCTCTTCTCTCGGAATGTCCAAGGATAACATATTTTACGCCTACGTCTGTGAGCATTGCCGGAGAAATCTCGCCTGTATAAGCGCCCTTCTCCTCAAAGTACATATTCTCGGCGCCTACCTGGATGTTGGAACCCTTTGCTGCTTCCAAAACCGGGATAATGTCAATTGCCGGTACGCAGAATACAACGTCCACTTCGTCATTTGCTACCAGGGGCTTTAAGGTATTCACCAGCTCTACTGCCTCGCTGGGGGTCATGTTCATCTTCCAGTTGCCGGCGATGATTTTCTTTCTTGCCATTGTTCTATTCTCCTTTTTGTCAATTCTTATTCCATATCATTCACTTTGCAGTGCCCAATTTGGGCTATCGCCTGTTCCCCGCAGTGCCCAACTCGGAAAATCAAAGATTTTCCTCATTGTCGGGCTGTCGCCCTATCGGGACAGTCATTGACAAATCTGCCTGCCAGCAGTCAATTTGTCACTGCCTGCCCCGGCACTGCTCATAGCTATCACATATCGTCTGCTGCCGCTACACCCGGAAGCTCTTTGCCTTCCAAAAATTCCAGAGAGGCGCCGCCGCCTGTGGAAATGTGGCTCATCTTATCCGCAAAGCCCAGCTGATTAACGGCTGCTGCGGAATCGCCGCCGCCGATGATGGTGGTTGCGTCTGTCTCAGCCAGGGATTTTGCTACGGCGATGGTTCCCTTTGCCAGAATGGGATTCTCAAATACGCCCATAGGTCCGTTCCATACAACGGTCTTAGCGGACTTTACTGCCTCTGCGTACAGCTCTGCGGTTTTGGTTCCGATATCGAGACCCATCTTGTCTGCCGGGATTGCATTGGAATCCACTACGGAAACCTCGATCTCTGCGTCAATGGGGTTTGGGAACTCAGCGGCAATGGTAGTGTCAACCGGAAGCAGCAGCTTCTTGCCAAGCTTCTCGGCCTTTGCAATCATTTCCTTGCAGTAGTCAAGCTTTTCATCATCCACAAGAGAGGTTCCGATCTCGCAGCCCTGTGCCTTTAAGAAGGTGTAAGCCATACCGCCGCCGATGATCAGGGTATCGCACTTCTCCAGCAGATTTGCGATTACGTTCAGCTTGTCTGCAACTTTTGCGCCGCCTAAGATGGCTACGAAAGGTCTTACGGGGTTCTCCACCGCATTTCCAAGGAAATCAATCTCCTTCTGCATCAGGTAGCCAACGGCACACTCGCCGCCCTTTGCGCGGACTACGTCGGTTACGCCTGCTACGGAAGCATGTGCCCGGTGGGAGGAACCGAATGCGTCGCATACGTATACATCGCAGAGATCGGCAAGCTCTTTGGAGAAGTCCTCACCGTTCTTGGTTTCCTCTTTGCCGCGGAAACGTGTATTCTGAAGGAGTACTACATCGCCCTCGTTCATAGCTGCTACGGCTGCTGTTGCGGCCTCGCCTGTTACGTTGTAATCGGATACAAAGTTTACCGGCTTGCCGAGCTTCTCAGCCAGACGCTCCGCAACGGGCGCTAAGGACTCGCCCTCGTTGGGTCCGTTCTTTACTTTTCCCAGGTGGGAGCAGAGAATCACCTTTCCGCCGTCGTCGATTAATTTCTGAATGGTGGGAAGGGCTGCTTTGATACGTGTCTCGTCTGTGATTTTGCCGTCCTTTAAGGGTACGTTGAAATCACATCTTACCAGGACACGTTTTCCCTTTACGTTGATATCGTTTACTGATTTTTTATTTAATCCCATGTTATCTGCCTCCTGCTTTCTTTATGGTTGGTAAAGAAGGTACTTCTCTACCCATCATACGGGCGCCGTACCGCATCCGCAGATGCGTTCCTTCTGCGCTTTTTGTATGTTGGAAAAAAGGGTCCGGTCCAAAGACCGGACCCTTAAAGGTCTTAATTCGTTACTGGCCACAATGTGAACAGTAATCTTAATTCCCGTACATCTTCCGTCTGCTCTAATCTGCCAAACCGCCTGATTATGCTAACTCAGCGAAGTACTTAATTGTACGAACCATCTGAGAAACGTAGGAGTTCTCATTGTCATACCAGGAAACAACCTCTACCTGGGTCTTTCCATCGGGAAGCGGAGAAACCATAGTCTGAGTTGCATCGAACAGAGAACCGAATCTCATGCCAACGATATCGCTGGATACGATCTCATCCTCGGTGTAGCCGTAGGACTCAGTGGTTGCTGCCTTCATAGCTGCGTTGATCTCTTCCTTGGTTACGCTCTTGTTTACAACTGCGAACAACAGAGTGGTGGAACCTGTGGGGGTCGGTACACGCTGTGCAGCGCCGATGAGCTTGCCGTTCAGTTCCGGAATAACCAGACCGATTGCCTTAGCTGCGCCTGTGCTGTTGGGAACGATGTTGATAGCTGCCGCACGGCTTCTTCTAAGGTCGCCCTTTCTCTGCGGTCCGTCCAGAGGCATCTGATCGCCTGTGTAAGCATGGATGGTGCACATAATTCCGGACTCGATGGGAGCCAGGTCATTCAGAGCCTTTGCCATAGGAGCCAGGCAGTTTGTTGTACAGGAAGCTGCGGAAATTACAGTATCCTCTTTCTTCAATGTCTCATGGTTTACATTGTAAACGATGGTAGGCAGGTCATTTCCGGCCGGAGCGGAGATAACAACCTTCTTAGCGCCTGCGGTGATGTGTGCGGATGCCTTGTCCTTGGAGGTGTAGAAGCCTGTACACTCCAGAACTACGTCAACATCCAGGTCTCCCCAGGGAAGCTCTGCTGCGTTAGCCTTTGCATAGATCTTAATCTCTTTTCCGTCAACTACGATAGAATCTTCTGTTGCAGATACGCTGTCTGCCAGAGCGTACTTACCCTGAGAAGAATCATATTTTAATAAGTGTGCAAGCATCTTGGGGCTTGTTAAATCGTTGATTGCAACTACTTCGTAGCCTTCTGCACCAAACATCTGTCTGAATGCAAGTCTTCCGATACGTCCGAAACCGTTGATTGCTACTTTTACTGCCATTTTTCAATTCCTCCTAAAAATAAATTTTATTTATTTTTTTCCTGCGGACCCTCTTTTTGGGAAAAGCCCGCAATCTGGTATTAATTGTACCGAATCCCTTTAAAAATTTCAAGACCTAATTGAAATTTTATGCTTACTTTTTGGATATGCTCTGATTGGCTTGTGGGGAAATCAGAAAAAGCAGGAAAATAGTTTGAAAATTCAGTTATTTTTCTGCTTTATCGATGCAATGTTTGCTTTTTTCTGTTCTGCTGCCTCCGTAAATGAATGTGAAGTTCTGTCTTGCCTTTTTCCGGTTCTTCCACTACTATTAAGAAAAACGCGGATATGCCGGAGGCTGAATTTATGCTTTGCGGACTTCTTGCTGATGCATACTTCGGGTTGGCGGGCTTTGTTCAGATACAGGTAGGATTGAATTTTTCTTTGGAGGTGGATATGTTGAAGGCGGATTTTCATTTACATTCTTCTTTTTCCGGGGATAGTGATACTGCGCCGGAGCAGATCGTTGAGACCGGGCTTCTTAAAGGGCTTTCTGCGGTCTGTTTTACGGATCATTTTGATGCGGATTATCCTTATAATAATGTGTGTTTTGTGCTGGATACGGAGGCTTACCTGGAACGTATTTTGGAGCTTCGCTCCGCTTATGAGGGAAGAATTGAGATTGGGTTCGGGGTGGAGCTTGGGCTGCAGCCGCACCTTGGGGAGCTTTACCGTTCTTATGTGGGGCAGTATCCCTTTGATTTTGTGATTGGGTCTACGCATTTGATGGATGGGAAGGACCCTTATTATGCTTCGTTTTGGGAGGATTGTGCTCCGAAGGATGGGATTCGGAGGTTTTTGGAGATTACGCTGGAGAATATGAAGGCTTTTGATGATTTTGATGTTTATGGACATCTGGATTATATTGTGCGGTATGCGCCTTTGGAGCCTAAGCGGTTTTTTTATGGGGATTATGGGGATTTGATGGATGAGATTCTGCGGTTTTTGATTTCGCATGGGAAAGGGATTGAGGTGAATACCGGGGGGTATAAGGCGGGGCTTGGGTGCCCGAATCCATGTCCGGAGGTTTTGCGGAGGTATCGGGAGCTGGGCGGGGAGATTGTGACGATGGGGTCGGATGCTCATGCGGCGGAGTATGTGGGGGGATTTATGGATGCGGCTCGGGATGTGCTGCGGGATTGTGGGTTTCGGTATTTTACTGTATTTCGGGGGAGGGAGGCTGTGTTTGTTGCGTTAGATTGATTGGGGACGGACGGTGAGGACCGAAAGCATGGCGGCAGCCTTTTCCATATCTGTGTTCGGACGGTTCTCATACACGCTGTCTGCTCTGAACGTACATTATTTTTGCAGGGCTTGGCTTTGGGAATGTTTTGTAATAATGTACGCTCATATCAGACAGCGTGTATGCGAACAGCCGGACACTTGATATCGGAAAAGACTGCCGCCACGCTTTCGGTCCTCACCTGGTTGTGGTGGGTATTTATGTGGAGGTGGTTTTAAAAGCTTTTGGAATTTTGTTTGTTGATGTTGGATGTGGTGTGTGCTTCAAATGGTGGATTTGCTAGTAGTCCATATCGGAAATATGCACAAGGATTTCCGGTACGGACTACTAGTTGGGGTGTTTTCCGATTAGTACTTGTTTTCCGCAGAAGGCAAAGCCGTATTTTCGTATTTTTTCTTTTGGTATTCCTTTTTCTGTTAGGATGGTTTCGTATTTTTTGTTTTCTATTTGCTGTAAGGAGGCTTTTACTGTGTCTGACAGCTCTTTTTCGTCGTCAGGGTCCTGGACTTTAAATTCCAGAATGATTCCATCATCTTTTTGTTTTGGCTCCAGTATTACATCGTAGCGGCCGAAGCCGCTCTCGCGGTTGGAGGTTACGGTGTAGCGATCAGACAGCTCTACTAAGAGTCCCAGGACGAAGCCATGATAGAATCGCTCGGGTTCGGCGGCTTCGGAGGGCTTTTTTCCGGTATCAAAGGTGCTGAAGGTGGTGAGGGCTACTTTGTTCATATAGTGGTTCATGGCTTTTAAATCATCTGTTAACAGTGCTTTGATGAAGCCGTTGTACTCACTTCTGCTCTTTCGGAACCATCCTCTTACCATTGTATGGAACATCCGCTTTACTTCACGGTTTGTAAGTGTTAATTCATAGTCCGGGGCGTCTATGCTGTTCCAATCTTCTTCATAGTGAAGTACTTTTAAGTATCCGCTTGCCAGTAAAAGACTCCAGATTCCTTCTTCGCTGCCGTCCAGTTCTCCGTATACGATCTGTTCGTCTACGGGTGTTATAATGGATTGACCGGAAAGCAGTTCTTCAAACTCCTGCTTGATGTCTATACTGCTTTCCCGTATCAATTTTCCTACCAGGCTGTTTGAACTTGAATTTGCCCAATAAATTCCCAACTTTCCTGCATCCAGGTAATTCAAAATTGACCAAGGGTTATAGATATCTGTTTTGCTGCCGAAAGTAAAACCATCATACCATTTTTTTACTTCGGACTTTCTGTCAGGTATTTCAAATTCATCTAAGGCCTTAAAAACCTCTTCCTCCGTAAATCCAAAACAATCCGCATACTCATCGGAAGTCGTCGTTATCACCTTCAAATTATTCAGATCGGAAAAAATCGATTCTCTGCTTACACGTGTAATTCCCGTCATAATTGCCCGCTCCAGATAAGGGTTCGTTTTGAAAGCCGCATTGAACATACTTCTGGTAAAAGATACCAGTTCTTTCCAATATCCGTATGCGTAAGCTTCCTGCATAGGGGTATCGTATTCATCCAGAAGAATAATCACTTTTTTTCCATAATATCGGGACAGATAGCCGGATAATTGATGGAGCGCCAATGTAGCTGTCACATCATCCATATCGATTGATACGGATGCAAAAAAGCTTTTTTCCTTTTCATCCAGTAATTCTGTCTCTAATAAAAAGCGGCAGTCGGAATAGAGGTTTGTCAATATCTGGCATATCTTTCTGCGTACTGTTTCATAATTGGAATCCTTGATGCTGGCAAAGGAAAGACTGATTACCGGATAGGTGCCTTGAAGCTTCCGGTATTTTTCCTCTTTCCAGATGGCAAGGTTCTCAAACAACTCTTCACGGCCTGCATATTTTACGGAAAAGAACTGCTCGGTCATACTTATATTTAAGGTTTTCCCAAATCGCCTTGGACGTGTTATGAGGGTTACAATATCTCCTTCTTCCCACCACTCTTTTATAAATGGCGTCTTATCAATGTAAAAGTATCCTCCTCTTTGAAGGGTCTCAAAATCCTGACATCCGATGCTTATCGTTCTTGCCATGCTCCGCACCTCCCATCGGTTTCTTTCATACTCTATTTTATCTTATCACACTTCTGGTAATTTACAACGAATTTTCTTTTACTGCCATGCGTTGCTGACTTAGAAATCAACTTTCATCAGCAACAGGCATCCGGCCAATCGCTATGCAATTCTGGTTCCCGGATGCCTGTCATACTTCTGGCATTTATATAATTTTATTTCAGAATGGTTCCGCCGCCCAGCACGCAGTCGCCGTCATAAAAGACTACGGCCTGGCCCGGTGTTACGGCGCGCACCGGCTCGTGGAACTGAACTCGTACCTGATCCGATGCGGTTTTTTGAAGGGTACAGGGCGTTCCGGTATGGTTGTAACGAATCTTGGCTGATGCTGACCGTTCTTCCGTAAGATCCGGAACGGACATCCAGTTAAGCCTGTCGGCAAGGAGATGGTCGGTCCATACGTCTTCCTGTTCTCCGATTACGACCTCGTTGGTTTCGGGGCGTATCTCCGTAACTACCACCCGGCGGCCCATAGGCAGTCCCAAGCCCCGGCGCTGGCCGATGGTGTAGTGGATGATTCCCTTATGCTGGCCCAGTATGGTTCCGTCTGCCTGTACAAAGTTTCCCGTTTGGGAAGGCGCTCCCGTGGTGCGTTCGATAAAACCTGCGTAGTCTTGATCCGGTACAAAACAGATCTCCTGGCTGTCCGGTTTGTCTGCGACGCTTAAGCCTATCTGATCTGCCATCCTTCGGATCTCCTCCTTGGAATAGGAACCTACGGGCATTAAGGTATGGGAAAGCTGCTCCTGGGTGAGATTGTAGAGGGCGTAGGTCTGATCCTTGGCCGCAGTCACGGAGCGGGTCAGGCAAAAGCGCCCGTTTTCCAGCTGCCTGATCCGGGCATAATGGCCGGTTGCAATGTAATCGGCGCCTATCTCCAGGCTTCTGTTTAAAAGGGCTTCCCATTTTACATAGCGGTTGCAGGCGATACAGGGATTTGGGGTACGGCCTTCCAAATATTCTGACACAAAATAGTCTATCACAAACCGTTTGAAATCTGCCTTAAAGTTCATTACATAATGGGGTATCTCCAATAGCTGGGCTGTGCGTCTGGCATCTTCTACGGCGCTTAAGCCGCAGCATCCTCCATTTTCTTCCAAGACTTCTTCCTCTTCGTCCTGCCAGATCTGCATGGTGACGCCGATGACTTCATAGCCTTGTTCTTTTAAGAGCCAGGCAGCCACGGAGGAATCCACGCCGCCGGACATTCCAATGATTACTTTTTCTTTTCTGCTCACTGATTTATGTTCCTTATCCTGTCTGTCAATGCTTTACGTAATCACGTTTCTAATACGGATCACATGCCTGTCCGGAATTTCCGTTCTGTCACCGGTAATCCTAGTTGTAAGAATTTTGTTGACATAGGTTTTATTGATGTTGATTTTGCTGGTATTATTTTTATTAATTTGGATTCTGTTGGTTCGGATTTTGTTAGTATGTGTATGAAATACTCGAATATCTCTGCTCCTCAATTTTCTTCATAGCGAGATACATGTATATCAATGTCGCTCCAAAATTCAGCACCCAAAAGAACGGTATATTCACGCGGAATAACAGCATATCGCACATCCGCACGACTATGCCTTTGAACATCAGGGGCAATGTTCTTCCGTAAAGAGCCAATACAAATATCTGACCAAATTTCAGGTTTGTTTTTAACAGGTTGTTTAAAATCAATCCCGGCAGGGTGACCAACAGCACGCCCAGGAAAAACAATGCGGTAATCCAGACGAAATACAACAGCAGCATAATGAAAATGATCAGATATAGCATTGGAATCAAAGCCATTATAAGCTTTTTATTGAGATAATAGTCACTGTCTATCATATCGAAATACATGGTTTCTATTTTTCCATCTTGCTTGACAATCAGCTTTTCTGCATCAATCATGATGATATTGTCGTATCTCCATGCCTGCTGATAGATTTTCTCCTCGCTATAATAGCGCTCGGCGTCCAATCCAATGTATGACTTTTCTGTTTTATAATAAAAAGGCTCTTCTATCCAAAAGCCATCCCGGGTCAATTCAAAATCCGGAAGCTCTTCCATAAATACATGCAGTACTTCTTTGCTCTGTACCCCTATAACTCCCACAGGCAGAACGGCGCTGAACAGATAATAAAAAAACATCAGCAGTATTCCATAGCCAAATACCTTTCCGCCCTTGTTTTTCAAAAATTGTAAATATGCGGAAGGTTTTCCCACAGCATAGACCATTTCTTTAAACACATTCATGCTCGTCCCCCCTCCGTACTGCCTTAGTAAACCTCTTCTTCCTCTTCCTCACCCTCGTGAATATCGGATTTTGGCTTTTCCAGCCCCTCTATTTTGATTCCGTTTTTCTCCGCATAGTCCCATAGGGCCGCGTGGATTGCCTCCTCTGCCAGAAGAGAACAATGAACCTTGACAGGGGGCAGTCCATCCAATGCCTCCATTACGGCTTTATTTGTCACTTCCATAGCTTCCCTTATGGTTTTTCCCTTCACCAGCTCCGTAGCCATGCTGCTTGTTGCTACGGCGGCTCCGCAGCCGAAGGTTTTGAATTTACAATCCTGTATCACTTGATTTTCGTCAATATCCAAATAAATCCGCATAATGTCGCCGCATTTCGCATTGCCTACGGTTCCCACGCCGCTTGCGTTCTCGATCTCGCCCACATTGCGGGGATTCTGAAAATGATCCATTACTTTTTCACTGTACATTTTTTGCTTCCTCCTATTAAAAGTCGCTGCGCGACAGCACTAAAGAGCAAAGCCGCTTCGACACACCTGTTTTGAGAGAAACTTTTATTTCGAAAGGGCACTCATAAAACTTCCTCTCGTGCGCCTTTGCGGCTTTGCTATTAAAAGTCGCTGCGCGACAGCACTAAAGAGCAAAGCCGCTTCGACACACCTGTTTGCGGCTTTGCTGTCCGGCAAAAAATATTTTTCAAAATCACTTGACATTTCTTAGCCGGACTATTCCAGTTCCGTATTATCCTGTTATTTTTTATTTTGTTTTCCGAATAAAGTCCTCATACAGAGGCGACATGCTTCTTAAGCGCTCGATAATCCTTTTTAACTGCTCCACCACAAAGTCCAAGTCTTCCTTTGTAATCTCCTCGTTCAGAGTAAGCCGCAGCGACCCGTGGGCAATCTCGTGGGGCAGTCCGATCGCCAGCAGTACGTGGGACGGGTCCAAGGAGCCGGAAGTACAGGCGGAACCGGAAGAACCGCAGATTCCCTCCATATCCAGCATAATCAAAAGGGATTCTCCCTCAATAAACTGAAAACTGAAATTCGCATTGTTGGGCAGACGATTCGTTCTGTGACCATTCAGCCGTGTATAGGGAATCTCCTTTAACACCCGTTCAATCAGATAATCACGAAGGTCCCGTTCCTGCTCTGTCCGGCTATCCATATTGGCAAACGCCCGCTCTACGGCCTTCCCAAAACCTACGATTCCGGGCACATTCTCCGTACCTGCCCGGCGCTTGCGCTCCTGTGCTCCTCCATGTATAAAGGAACGAAGCTTCAGGCCCTTGCGGATATAGAGAAAACCGATTCCTTTCGGCCCGTTCAGCTTATGACCGCTGGCGCTCAGCATATCAATATGGTACTCATCCACATCAATCGGGATATGTCCGAATGCCTGTACCGCATCTGTGTGAAATAAAATCCCCTTCTCACGGGCAAGCTCTCCAATCTCCCGAATCGGCTGCAAGGTTCCAATCTCATTGTTCGCAAACATTACGGAAATCAAAACAGTATCCGGCCGAATGGCTCTTTGAAGCTCATCCGGCTTAACCACGCCATTTTCATCCACATTGAGATAAGTCACCTCAAAGCCGTTCTTTTCCAGCCACTCACAGGTATGAAGAATGGCATGATGCTCAATCTTGGTGGTAATAATATGCTTCCCTTTATTGCGGTAACTCTCCGCCGCAGCCTTTAAAGCCCAGTTATCCGCTTCGCTGCCTCCGGCTGTAAAATAAATCTCCTCCGTTGCCGCGCCCAGAGCCTTTGCAATGGTTTCCCTCGCCTCCGTAACCGCCTTTTTACTCTCGGCTGCCAGGCCGTATACGCTGGAGGGATTGCCGAAATGCTCCGAAAAATAGGGCAGCATGGCTTCCACAACCTCCGGGGCCGTCTTTGTGGTAGCCGCATTGTCCATATAAATCAATCTTTTCATAATGCCATCTCCTTTATTCTTATTCCAGTTCCGCATCTATACATCCAGTGCATGGGGGAGAAGTATTTCCAGTCACAAGTCCTTGTGCCTGCAAATCCTTCTGTGCACTGTATGTATAGATGCTGTTTTCCAGTTCCGCATCTATACATTCAGTGCACGGGGGTAGAAGCATTTCCAGTCACAAATCCTCGTGCCTGTAAATCCTTCTGTGCCCTGTATGTATAGATGCTGTTTTCCAGTTCCGCATCTATACATCCAGTACACGGGGATAGATGCTGTTTTCCAGTCCCGCATCTATACATCCGGTCCACAATTTGAAATCTTAATTTGTACAGCAGGAGCTTACCGCACTCCCCGCCTTATTCCCCACATTTCTGCTTTCCTCTACCAGCCGGCTTAAAGAAATTCCGTCCACCGTCTGATTGATGCTGTCGTTAATCTTCTGCCAAACATACTTTGTCACACAAAAATCTGAGCTGTCACAGGTACTTTCCTCTTTCAGCCCCGGACACTCCACCGGATCTAAGCTTCCTTCTAGGGCCCGCAGAATATCACCGACCGAAATCTCCTCCGCCGGCTTTGCCAGCTTATAGCCCCCGCCGGCTCCCCGCACGCTTGTCACCAGACCCGCCTTACGAAGCTTTGCGATCAGTTGTTCCAGATAGCTCTCCGAAATATTCTGCCTGGAAGCAATACTGGCAATAGAAACAGTCTCATCCCCGCTATATACGGCCAAATCAATCAACGCCCGCAGGCCATACCTTCCCTTCGTTGACAACTTCATACAATCACCCCGCAATAATTCCTACTACTTTACTCGGATTTCAAATAGATGATACCACCGACTGCGTGTTCTGTCAAGAGCCTTCCCGGAATATATTTATTAGAAAAACAGGAACAGGAAATAACACTTCCCCATGAAAAAACAAAAGCATCCCCTCATCGCCGGAACCCTGATTCTAACGCTCACCGGCTTAGCCAGCCGTTTTATCGGCTTCTTCTATAAGATATTCCTAAGCCGTACCATCGGTGCCGAAGGAATCGGCATCTACCAAATGATTTTTCCCATCTACGGTGTCTGCTATGCCCTCACCACCGCCGGTGCAGAGATCGCCATCTCCCGATTTGTCTCCGGCGAAATAGCCCGGGGAAAAAAAGAACAAGCCCGCTCCATCCTGTGGATTGGCCTTTCCATGTCCCTGGCTCTTTCCCTCTTCACCACCTTAACCGTCTACCTGAACGCAGACCTGATAGCCCTCCGCCTGCTCCACGAAGCACGCTGCGCCAATCTCCTGCGCATCATGTCAATCACCGTCCCCTTCGGAGCCTGTCATTCCTGCGTCAGCGGCTACTACTACGGTCTCCAAAAAACAGCCGTCCCCGCCTGCGCCCAGCTCTTCGAACAGCTTGTACGCGTAGCAGCCGTCTATATCATATACCAGGTCTCCCTGGAAGAAGGCCTGACCCTCTCCCCCGCAGCCGCAGTCATCGGTCTGGTACTGGGTGAATTTGCCTCCATGCTCTTCACCCTCTTTGCCATATCCTCCGAAAGCCTGCGGACACGCACCCAAAAAGCAGCCGCCTTCCCCACCCGCAGCTACGCAAAGCGAATGTTCCGGGAAGCCGCCCCGGTCTCAGCTAACCGTGTCTGCATGAACCTCTTAGGCAGCGCAGAAGCCATTCTGCTCCCCCTCACCCTCCAGCAATACGGCCTCACCGTAGAACGCGCCTTAAGCGTCTACGGCACCCTTACCGGAATGGCTATGGCCTTCATTCAGTTCCCCAGCGTCCTGACAAACGCCGTATCCGTCATGCTCCTCTCCTCCGTGTCCGAATCCCAGGCCGCCGGCAACCAAAACCAAATCGCCCGCACCATCCGCAAAACCATCCGCTTCTGCCTCCCCTTAGGCATCGCCTGCACCGTCTTCTTCCTCCTGACCGGAAAAACCTTAGGAACCTTCTTCTTCAAAAACCCAATGGCCGGCGACTTCATCATCACCCTGGCCTGGATCTGCCCCTTTTTATACCTAAACAGCACCCTCCACAGCATCCTAAACGGCCTGGGAAGAACCGCCGCCGGCTTCATCAACAACCTAATCGGAGTCATGATCCGAATCTTCTTCATCCTCACCTTCGTCCCAAGATTCGGAATCCAGGGCTACCTCTGGGGCATCCTCTCCAACCAGCTCTTCGTAGCCTTCCTAAACGTAAACGCCCTCAAAGAAGAACGAATGCTCACCAAATAACTAATGCACCAAGTACCATTTCCCCAAAAACAAATGAAGAATATACAATCCTTTCCACGTAACTGTTCAGCACCCCGTTAAGGGCACATTGATTTTTGGACAAAACAGAGAAA
>OFFF01001465.1_pt1 | contig 15020 bp, 11 predicted proteins | sample 1521301 | NCBI WGS metagenome assembly OFFF01 (sample SAMEA3504101, study PRJEB24116) | mouse gut metagenome | biome: mouse gut; feature: mouse-associated habitat; material: faeces | place: Denmark | collected 2011
TCACCCGGGCCAAGAACGCGGGCAACATCATCATGAAGAACCTGATGGACTTCTGTATCGGCACCGTGGTCTTTATGCTCCTGGGCTACGGGATCATGAACAGTGAGCACTACTTCTTCGGCCTGATTGGGATGCCGGAGTACCAGCTGTTTACTGACTTCTACGCCTTCAACTGGTCCAACTTCTTCTTCCAGCTGGTGTTCTGCGCCACCGCCGCCACCATCGTGTCGGGGGCCATGGCAGAGCGGACCAAGTTCCTGTCCTACTGCATTTACTCCGGGGTGATCAGTGCGGTGGTCTATCCTATCGAGGCGGGCTGGGTGTGGAACGGCCAGGGCTGGCTGGCCCAGCTGGGCTTTGTGGACTTTGCCGGCTCCGCGGTGATCCACATGGTAGGCGGCATCGCCGCCCTCATCGGAGCGATGGTGCTGGGCCCCCGGATCGGCAAGTACACCAAGCGGGCGGATGGATCCATCCAGGTCCACGCCATCCCCGGCCACTCCCTGACTATGGGGGCGCTGGGCTGCTTCATCCTCTGGTTCTGCTGGTACGGCTTCAACGGAGCCGCTGCCTCCGACCCCGCCCAGATGGCCTGGATCTTGGGCAACACCACCATCGCCCCCGCCGTGGCTACGGTGACGTGCATGATCTTTACCTGGCTGAAAAACGGCAAGCCCGATGTGTCCATGTGCCTGAACGCCTCCCTGGCCGGCTTGGTGGCCATCACCGCCCCCTGCGCCACGGTGGACGCCCTGGGCGCCTTCGTGATTGGCGCGGTGGCCGGTATCCTGGTGGACGTGGTGGTGGAGTTTCTGGACTTCAAGCTCCACATCGACGACCCGGTGGGCGCAGTAGGCGTCCACTGTGCCAACGGCATCTGGGGCACCATTGCCGACGGGTTGTTCAATACGGAAAGCGGCCTGTTATACGGCGGCGGCTTTGCCCACCTGGGAGTCCAGGTGCTGGGCTTTGTGACCATTGCGGCCTACACCGCTGTGGTGATGACCATCGTGTTCAAGGCCATCAAGGCCACTGTGGGCCTGCGGGCCTCCGCCGAGGAGGAGATCATGGGCCTGGACATCACCGAGCACGGGCTGACCTCCGCCTACGCCGACTTTCTGCCCTCCTACCCCGGCACCATCGGGGGCGAGAACCCCTCCAAGGCGGTGGACGTCTCCGGCCTGGAGCCCCTGCCTCTGAACCCCCACCTGGCCACCCACACCGGAAGCGACCGGCTGACCCGGGTGTCCATCATCTGCAAGGAGGAGCGGTTCCCCGTCCTGCGGGACACCATGGCCGCCCTGGGGGTCACCGGTATGACGGTGTCCAACGTGATGGGCTGCGGCGAGCAGCTGGGCAAGACGGGCCAGTACCGGGGCGTGGAAATGAGCATGAACTTCTTCCCCAAGGTACAGGTGGACATCGTGGTGTCCAAGATCAGCCCCGAGCTGGTGGTGGCGGCGGCCCAGAAGGCCCTGCGCACCGGCGGCGAGGGGGACGGCAAGATTTTCGTCTACAATGTGGAGAACGTGGTGAAGGTCCGCACCGGCGAGACCGACTACGACGCCCTTCAGGACGAGCAGAGATAATTCCATAGATCGGCTGTCTCCCCGTTTGAAGCGGGGAGACACAGCCGGCTTAAAACAAAAGGAGGAGACCCCATGGGGCAGCAAAGATATCCAATCTACGGCCCGGAGCATGACGCCTGCGGCATCGGGGCTGTGGTCAGCATTCAGGGGATTAAAACCTATGAGACGGTGGACAACGCCCTGAAAATTGTAGAAAAGCTGGAGCACCGGGCGGGCAAGGACGCCTCTGGCGAGACGGGAGACGGTGTGGGCCTGATGCTCCAGATTCCTCACAAGCTGATGGTGAAAGCCGCCGCCTCTGTGGGGATTATCCTGGGCGGAGAACGGGACTACGGCGTGGGCATGTTCTTCATGTCCCCGGACCGGCTGAAGCGGGCTCAGGCCAAAAAGATGTTGGAGATCATCGTGGCCAAGGAGGGAATGGAGTTTCTGGGGTGGCGGGACGTGCCCACCCACCCGGAAATTTTAGGCCAGAAGGCCCGGGACTGTATGCCCTATATCTGCCAGTGCTTTGTGAAGCGGCCTGAAGGCTGCGAAAAAGGGCTGGAGTTTGATCGGAAGCTATATCTGGCCCGGCGGGTCTTTGAGCGATCAAATCCGGGTAGCTATGTAGCCTCCTTCTCCAGCCGGACCGTTGTCTACAAGGGCATGTTCCTGGTGGGTCAGCTGCGGCAGTTCTACGCCGACCTCACCGACCCGGACTGCGAGAGCGCCCTGGCCCTGGTCCACTCCCGGTTCTCCACCAACACCACCCCCAACTGGGAGCGGGCCCACCCCAACCGGTACATCCTCCACAACGGGGAGATCAACACCATCCGGGGCAACGTGGACCGGATGCTGGCCCGGGAGGAGACCATGGAGTCCGCCGTCCTCTCCCCCGCAGACATGGACAAACTGCTGCCCGTGGTGGACCAGAGCGGCTCCGACTCCGCCATGCTGGACAATGTGCTGGAGTTTCTGCTGATGAACGGGATCGACCTGCCCCAGGCGGTGATGATGTGTATCCCGGAGCCCTGGGCCAACGACCGGCGGATCGGGCGGAAAAAGCGGGACTTTTACCACTATTATGCCACCATGATGGAGCCCTGGGACGGCCCAGCGGCCATCGTATTCTCCGATGGCGACCGGGTGGGGGCGGTGCTGGACCGCAACGGCCTGCGTCCCTGCCGGTGGTATGTCACCGACGACGACTATCTAGTGCTGGCCTCTGAGGTGGGGGTGCTGGACACCGACCCCGCCCATATCGTGAAGAAATCCCGCCTCCAGCCTGGGCGGATGCTGCTGGTAGACACGGTAGAAGGCAGGCTGGTGGAGGACAAGGACATCAAGGATCACTATGCTTCCCGCCAGCCCTATGGGGAGTGGCTGGACGCCGGACTGGTCTATCTGAAGGACCTGTCCGTGCCCAACAAGCGGGTGGAGAAGTATCCCCAGGAACTGCGGGACCGGCTGTATAAAGCTTTCGGCTACACCTATGAGGAGGTGAAGGACTCCATCCTTCCCATGGCCCGTGCCGGGGCGGAGCCCGCTGTGGCTATGGGGGCGGACATCCCCCTGGCCGCCCTGGACCAGGTCCACCAGCCCCTGTTCAACTACTTCAGGCAACTCTTCGCCCAGGTGACCAACCCGCCCATTGACGCCATCCGGGAGGAGATCGTCACCGACACCACCGTCTATGTGGGCACCAGCGGCAATCTGCTCCAGGAGAAGGCGACCAACTGCGCCATGCTCCAGCTGCCCTCCCCCATCCTCACCAGCGTGGAGCTGATGAAGATCCGATATATGAGCCGGCCCCATTTCCAGGTGGAGACCATCTCCCTGCTGTACTACAAGGGCAGTCCCCTGGAAAACGCGGTGGAGCAGCTCTTCATCGCCGCCGACCGGGCCTATCGGAAGGGGGCCAACATCCTGATCCTCTCCGACCGGGGGGTGGACGAGAACCACATGGCCATCCCCTCTCTGCTGGCGGTGTCCGCCCTGCAGAAGCACCTGGTGCGCACCAAAAAGCGCACCGCCGTCTCCCTGATCCTGGAGAGCGGCGAGCCCCGGGACGTCCACCACTTCGCCGCCCTGCTGGGCTACGGGGCCACCGCCATCAACCCCTACCTGGCCCAGGACTGCGTGGAGGAGCTGGTATCCATCGGCCTGTTGGACAAGGACCCGGGGGTGGCGGTGGAGGACTACAACAGCGCCATCCTCCACGGCATTGTGAAAATCGCCTCCAAAATGGGGGTATCTACCATCCAGTCCTACCAGTCGGCGCAAATTTTCGAGTGTGTGGGCATCCACCCCGACGTGGTGGACCGGTACTTCACCAACACGGTAAGCCGGGTGGGGGGGATCGGCCTGGAGGAGATTGGCCAAGGGGTGGTGTACAACCACGACCAGGCTTTCGACCCCCTGGACCTGGGCCGGGACGCCACCCTGGACTCCCTGGGCGGGCACAAGCTGCGCTCCGGGCCGGGGGCGGAGGACCACATGTACTCCCCCCAGACCATCCTCCTGCTGCAAAAGGCCGCCCGGGAGGGCAGCTACGAGACCTTTAAGGAGTATTCCGCCCTGGTGGACTTTGCCGACAAGCCCCATACCCTCCGGGGCCTGCTGGACCTCCGCTTTGCCGAGGACGGCGGTATCCCCATTGACGAGGTGGAGCCGGTGGAGTCCATTGTCAAGCGCTTCGGCGTGGGGGCCATGAGCTACGGGGCCATCTCTCAGGAGGCCCACGAGTGCTTAGCTATCGCCATGAACCGAATCGGCGGCAAGTTCAACTGCGGCGAGGGGGGCGAGGACCCGGAGCGGTTCGACACCGAGAAGAACTCCCCCATCAAGCAGGTGGCCTCCGGCCGCTTCGGGGTGACCAGCGCCTATCTGAACAGCGCCGATGAAATTCAAATTAAGATGGCCCAGGGGGCCAAGCCCGGCGAGGGGGGCCAGCTCCCCGGCAAGAAGATCTACCCCTGGGTGGCCAAGGCCCGGTTCTCCACCCCCGGCGTGGGGCTGATCTCCCCGCCGCCCCACCACGATATCTACTCCATCGAGGACCTGGCCCAGCTGATCTATGACCTGAAAAACGCCAACCGCCGGGCCAACATCGGGGTAAAGCTGTGCTCCGAGTACGGGGTGGGCACCATCGCCGCTGGGGTGGCCAAGGCGGGGGCCCAGGTGGTCCACATCTGCGGCGGCGACGGCGGCACCGGCTCCGCCCCCCGGAACTCCATCTACGGGGCGGGCCTGCCCTGGGAACTGGGGGTGGCCGAGGCCCACCGGGCCTTGGTGGCCAATGGCCTGCGGGGCCAGATCGCCATCGAGGCGGACAGCAAGCTGATGACCGGCTGGGACGTGGCCATCGCCTGTATGCTGGGGGCGGAGCGGTTCAGCTTTGCCACCGCCCCCCTGGTCACCCTGGGCTGCTGCGTGATGCGGGTGTGCAACCTGGACACCTGCCCCGCTGGCATTGCCACCCAGAACCCCAAGCTCCGGGCCAGGTTCGGGGGCAAGCCGGAGTATGTAATAAACTTCATGGCCTTTGTAGCCCAGGAGTTGCGGGAATATATGGCCAGGCTGGGTATCCGGAGGGTAGAGGACCTGATTGGCCGGGGAGACCTGCTCACCGTCCGGAAGGAGCTGCCCGTGGACCGGGCCAAGAAGCTGGACCTCAGCTTCCTCCTCACCGATTTCCGGGAGAACACCCACTTCGATCCCGCCCAGGTCTACGACTTCCACCTGGAAAAGACCCTGGACATGAGGATTCTGCTGGAGAAGCTGGGCAGGAGCCTGCGGGGAAAGAAATCTGGATCCCTGGAGCTGGAGGTCTCCTCCACCGACCGGGCTTTCGGCGCCCTCTTCGGTTCGGAGATCACCCGGGCCTGCGGCAATTCCCTGCCCGACGACAGCTACGTCATTACCTGCCACGGGGGCGGGGGCCAGTCCTTCGGGGCTTTTATCCCCAAGGGCCTCACCCTCAAGCTGGAGGGGGACTGCAACGACGGCTTCGGCAAAGGGCTGTCCGGGGGCAAGCTGGCCCTCTACCCTCCGAAAACCGCCAGATTCAAGGCCAGCGAGAACATCATTGTGGGCAATGTGGCTCTGTACGGAGCCACCTCGGGCAAGGCTTTCATCGCCGGTATGGCCGGGGAGCGGTTCTGCGTGCGCAACTCCGGGGCGGTAGCCGTGGTGGAGGGCGTGGGCGACCACGGCTGCGAGTATATGACGGGAGGCCGGGCGGTCATCCTGGGCAAGACCGGCCGCAACTTCGCCGCCGGCATGTCGGGGGGCATCGCCTATGTGCTGGACGAGGACCACGACCTGTACCTGCGGCTGAATAAGGACCAGGTCATTATCGACAGCCTGACCGAGAGACAGGACATCCAGGAACTGCGCCAGCTTATTGAGGAGCATGTGACCGCCACTGGCTCGGAGAAGGGCCGGGAAATTCTGGCGGCGTTTAAGTCTTATATCCCCTGCTTTAAGAAGATCATGCCCGGGGACTACTTCCGGATGATCCAGGCCATTGCCCAGCGGGAGGGCCGGGGCATGAGCCGGGAGCAGGCGGAGATCGAGGCGTTTTACGCCAACACCCAGGGCTGAAAGGAGGGCGGACAACATGGGTAAAATCACTGGATTTATGGACTACAGCCGCCGGGACATCTCTGAGCGGGAGCCCGTCCGGCGGATCCGGGATTGGGAGGAGTTCCACCTCCCCCTGGCCGAGGAGGCCCGGGAGGAGCAGGGGGCCCGGTGCATGAACTGCGGCGTCCCTTTCTGCCAGGCGGGGATTGAGTGGGAGGACGCCCCCTTCGGATGCCCCCTCCACAACCTGATCCCCGAGTGGAACGATATAATCATGTCGGGCAACTGGAGCCACGCCCTGGCCCGGCTGCTGAAGACCAACAACTTCCCCGAGTTCACCGGCCGGGTGTGTCCCGCCCCCTGCGAGAGGGCCTGCCTGTGCCATCTCTACGAGGACGCCGTCACCATCCGGGACAACGAGCTGTGCATTATCGAGAAGGGCTTCGAGCTGGGGAAAGTGAAGCCCCGGTACGCTCCCCACCGCTCCGGCCAGAAGGTGGCGGTGGTGGGCTCCGGACCCGCCGGGCTGGCCGCCGCCGACCAGCTCAACCATCGGGGGCACAGCGTCACCGTCATTGAACGGGAGGACCGCCCCGGCGGCTTGCTCACCTACGGCATCCCCAACATGAAACTGCCCAAGGAGATCATCCGGCGGCGCATCGACCTGATGACGGAGGAGGGGGTCAACTTTGTCACCGGAAGCGACGCCTCCGACCCCAAAATTGCCAAACGGCTGCTGAAGGAATATGATGCTGTGGTGCTGTGCTGTGGTGCGGAGGAGCCCCGTCCCCTGGGGATAGATGTCCAGGGGATGTCCGGGGTGTGTTATGCCGGGGATTATCTGAAAGCCTCCATCCAGCGCCAGCAGTTCGGACTGGAGCCGGAGCTCCCCACCGCTGCCGGGCGGGACGTGGTCATCATTGGCACCGGCGACACTGCCAGCGACTGCGTGGCTACCGCCCTGCGCCAAGGGTGCAAGTCAGTGATCCAGCTGGTCCGCCGGAAGCGGGAGGACTACCTGGACAGGGCGGGGAATCTGCCCTTCGGCTACGCCCAGGAGGAGGCCCTGGCTATCTTTGGACAGGACCCCCGACGGTTTGCCGTCCAGATAAAGGAACTGGTGCGGGACGAGGGCGGCGCTCTGACCGCAGCAGTGACCACTGACGGCGACACTTTGCCCTGTCAACTGCTTATTGCCGCCACTGGCGCGGCGGGCTGCCGGGAGGACGTGTGCAGGGCCTTCGGCGTGGAGGCAGACAGCACCGTCCGCACCGAGGAAAGATCTTACCAGACCAGTGTGGAGAAGGTGTTCGCCGCCGGAGATATGCGCCGGGGCCAGTCCCTGGTGGTGTGGGCCATCGCCGAGGGCAGGGCCGCCGCCGCCCAGGTGGACCGGTTCCTCTCAGGCTATACCAATTTGAAGTAGTAGAGATTCCACCACGGGGCGGTGCATCTTTTGCTAAAATTTAAAAATGGAAGGATGAATAAAATGTCTGCAGTACCGGAATATTTTGGGAGTCTCGTCTTTGACGACCGGGTGATGAAAGCCAATCTGTCCACTGACGTATATCTGTCCATGAAAAAGACCATTGATGAAGGGGCCAAATTAAATATCGGAATGGCAAATGCGGTAGCCCAGGCCATGAAAGACTGGGCAGTAGCTAATGGAGCTACCCATTTTACCCACTGGTTCCAGCCCCTCACTGGTATTACCGCCGAGAAACACGACGGGTTTATCTCTCCTTCTCCCGATGGCCGGGTCATTATGGAGTTCTCCGGCAAGGAATTGATTCAGGGGGAGCCGGACGCATCCTCCTTCCCCTCCGGTGGGCTGAGGGCTACCTTCGAGGCCCGGGGCTACACCGCCTGGGACCCCACCTCCTACGCTTTCATCAAGGACCGGACCCTGTGTATCCCCACCGCCTTCTGCGGATACAACGGTGAGGCTCTGGATAAGAAGACCCCCCTGCTGCGCTCTATGGAGGCTCTGAACCGGCAGGCACTGCGTATTTTGAGACTGTTTGGCAAAACGGACGTGAAACGGGTAGCCCCCTCTGTGGGGCCGGAGCAGGAATATTTCCTGGTAGACGCCAAGATGTGGGAGCAGCGCCAGGACCTGCGCTTCACTGGACGGACCCTTTTCGGTGCTAAGCCTCCAAAGGGTCAGGAGATGGATGACCACTACTTCGGCACCATCAAACCGCGAGTGGCTGCCTATATGTTTGAGCTGAACGATGAACTGTGGAAACTGGGGATTCTGGCCAAAACACAGCACAATGAGGTGGCCCCCGCTCAGCATGAGCTGGCCCCTATCTTTACCACTAACAACATCGCCACCGACCACAATCAGCTGACCATGGAGATCATGCAGAAGGTGGCCGCCCGCCACGGGCTGGTCTGCCTGCTCCATGAGAAGCCTTTTGCGGGGGTGAACGGCTCAGGCAAGCACAACAACTGGTCTCTGTCTACTGACACCGGTATCAATCTGCTGTCCCCCGGTGAAACGCCCTATGAGAATGCCCAGTTCCTGCTGTTCCTCTGCGCCGTCATCAAGGCAGTGGACGACTACCAGGACCTGCTGCGTATGTCGGTAGCCACCGCTGGAAACGACCACCGCCTGGGGGCCAATGAGGCGCCTCCCGCCGTGGTGTCCATGTTCCTGGGGGATGAGCTGGCCGCCATCCTGGGCTGCATCGAGCACGACGCCCCCTATACCGGCATCGACACCGGAAAGGTGAAGTTGGGGGTGGACGTACTGCCCAAGTTCCGTCGGGACACCACCGACCGCAACCGCACCTCCCCCTTCGCCTTCACCGGCAATAAATTTGAGTTCCGTATGGTAGGTTCTTCCGACTCCATCGCCTGTGCTAACATCATGCTCAACACCGCCGTGGCTGAGAGTCTGATGATCTATGCCGACCGGCTGGAGGGAGTTGAGGACTTCGAGAGTGCCCTCCATGAGATGATCCGCAAGACCATCAAGGACCACAAGCGGATCATCTTCAACGGAAATGGTTATGATGATGCCTGGATTCAGGAGGCCACAGAAATGCCAGCAGGTCAGGGAGGATATTGCCGGCGCCTACGGAGAGCAGCTGGTAAGGGTCGCCGACTAGGACGACCCGACAGGTCCCAGGGACCCGTTGAAGAATGCCCGCCAGCATTTCCAAGGTCATCATGCTGGCTTCATCTACCAACAGCAAACTGACATAAGGCCATTGGACAGGTTCCAGGAAGTCGTCGTCCGGACGGAGACCCAGTGCACTGTGGACTGTCCGGGCCTGAAAGCCGGTGCGGTCAGTCAAATTTTGCGCCGCTTTACCAGTAGGACTGCAAAGGACCCATCCGTTTTTAGATGGACGGTGGTCCATGATCGCCTTGACCAGGGTAGTCTTCCCAGAACCTGCGCCGCCCAGGATAAGAGACAGACGGCTGGACAGTGCCAGCTCCACGGCGGAGCGTTGCTCTCCGGCCAACTGAACGCCGTTGACCAGTAATGTGTCTGGCAATTCCGGCTTGTCCAGGCTTGGCGCGCGCAGGATATTGGCCAGACTGATTGCGGCGGACTGCTCACAGCGCCAGTTGTAAGTGGTGTACAGACGCTGGCCTTCCAGGTGGAGCAAGCCCTTGTGAAGCAAAAAAGCAAGGTCTTCCCGGAAAGCGGAGTAGGAGAGCCGACGATCATTGCGTTGGCAGACCCTGAAGAGCGCTTCAATCGTTGTATAGGCGTCGCCGTTGAGCGAGATGTCCTCCATGGCACGAAGGATATATATCCCTCGTTTATCCTTTGAATAATACAATTCTATTCCTCCTAATTTTTCGGCCTAAACATTCCAGATGATCTCAGCGGAATTTTCGGCTACTTCTACCCGGCGGATAAACTGTGCGGCAACAGCCTTTTTCTCCTCAAAACGGAGGGAGGGAAAGTCCAAAACCGCGGGCATGACCGGACGCTTTTGTTCCCGGCGCTGCGCCTCCATAATCGTCTGGCGCTCCTGCTCCAACCGGGCCAGTGACCGCTGGAGATAGGCAGACGGCATATCCGCGCTCTCGGCAAAAGCGTCGATCAGGCGGTCCGCCTTTCTATCCAGCTCCTCCAGCTGCCTGGCATAGATATCGTTCTCTTTTATCTCCAAGGCTTCTGCAGGGCATTCATCCAGCATTTTTGTGATTTCTGCTGTGATGATCTCTTCCAGCTCTGAAAGCTTGACGTGGATGCTGGCGTCACAGCGGGAAAGGTTGTACCGGCCGCTGCAGGCCAGCCAGCGGTGGGACTTGTCTGAGATGACCTTGAGGCTGTAGCCGCATTTGGCGCATTTCAACAGGCCGGAAAGCCAGGTATAGGTGCCCTTTCCGCTGTTTCCAAGCTGACGGTTGCTGTCCAGCTTGAGCTGACAGCGCAGCCAGAGGTCAGCGGGAACGATTCCCTGGCTGTTCATGACTGAGACGGAGTGGTCCTTTAAACTGGTGTATTTTCGGTCAGAGGCCTTTCGCTTACCTACCAGCAGGACGCCATGAACTCCGTCGAAATGCTCGGGTAGAGAGGTGATATTCGCCCCCTGCCCCAGGAGATAGAGGCGTACCTGTTCATCGGCCATAGCGTAGGCCGGATTGTGCAGGATTCGGGAGAGAGTCACATTGTCCCAGGTGTTCCGTTTAGGGCCGCGGATCCCCTGGTCGGTCAGCTTTCTGGCCAGCAGACCCAGTGACATCCCCTCGACGGCATATTCCTCAAAGATACGGAGAACGATGTCCGCATTCTCGTTTGCGGTCAAGGTGGGAACGGAACGCCCGTCCGGAGCCTGCAAGCGGCCAATACTGAAGCCGTAGGGCGCGGGGCCGCCGGGCCAGGAGCCCAGAGAGGCCCGACGGTAGTAGTTGTCCCGCACCCGCTCGGCGGTCGTCTCCCGCTCCAGCTGGGCAAATACCATAATGATGTGAAGCATCGCTCTGCCCATAGGGCTGGAGGTGTCAAAGTTTTCACTGACTGAGACGAACTCCACATTGTGTTCCTGGAGAATCTCCCACAGTCGCCCAAAGTCGGCCACAGAGCGGGAGAACCGGTCCAGCCGGTAGACATAGAGCTTTTGGACCTTATCCGCCTTGATGTCCCGGAGCAGCCGCTCGAAGTCGGGACGCTTGGTGTTTTTCCCGGAGTAGCCAGCATCCTTATAGACAGCCAGGTCCCCGCCAGCCATCTTGCGGCACATGTCCAACTGACCGGAGATGGACAGGCTGTCTTTTTTCAGCAGGGACTGACGGGCGTACGCTGCGTTAAATTTCATTGCCGCACCCCGGACTTATGCGCTCTGTTTGGACGCCGCTTCTTTCCGGGCCAGAAGTACGGCAGTACAGAGCCGTTTCGTATCAAGGAGTGCCTGCCGGCGGTCCTCCGGGGTGGCGTACTCCGGGTGAGTGTGCTTGACGTCCATGAACATCCCTCCTCGGGACATCCTATGAGCGGCCGCCGGAGGAAATGTCTGGGGTTCGGGGAAGGAAATGATCTTGGTTTTCGCTGTCATGTTAAGACTTCCTTTCAAGTTGTATTGAAAAGAAAACACCGTGCAGGTTGTAGAACCTACACGGTGTCGTTGTCTTACTGAGACAAGCGAGGGTACTTCTGTCCACTTTCGGGAAAAAGGACTTGAAAACAATCGTCCTTGACGGTATAATATCCCTGCGGTGCGGACGAAGTCCGTTGTGTAGGTGCTGTAACCACCTATGCAGGTGTATGGGAGGGCCAACTCTCATACACTGCCGCTGTTTAACTTTTCTGATGGCATTATACCATAAATGGGCCCATGTGTAAAGCGGCATAGTGCTCAAATATTGAGGAGGATTTTTGTGCAAAATATGGGCCCATTTATCGAAGTGAGTACTTGCATTGAAAGTTGCATCGGGATATACTATTTATAAATAGGAGCTTCCTGTATACTACAAAGCAGGAAGTTGACGAAAAAAGATACCTCAGGTAGATTTGAATCCTTACTGACCAGACCGTTAGTAAAATTCAAAACCAAGAGAGGTAGCTGACAGAGGGAATACGGCCTTCACAAGCGGGACGCTTGGCTTGCCATACCCTTAACAGCTATTCTGTATCAGATACGATTGATGTTCATCACCAACTGACTCTGTTCTGAGAGTTATCTATTTAAAAAAGCCTTGAATATCAACAAGTTGGGGCTTGACAAGAGAGGAAGGGGATTGGTATGCCGACATCGGAAGCGCAGCTCAGAGCAAATAAAAAGCATCAGCAGGAAAAACTGGAGGAAATCAAGTTCCGTGTTCCGAAAGGCAACAAGGCTCGGATTCAAAAACACGCGGCTGCCAGAGGCGAATCAACAAACGCTTTTATTTATCGCGCCATCAACGAAACAATTGAACGGGATAGTGAAGAATAATATATTATGACGGGGCTTGATGAAAAATTCAAGTCCATGATAGGGGAACAACTGGATATTCAAGGGAAACTGAAACCCGTTGAACGGCGGTTAGGCACTCTGAAAAAGCACTTAGAGCAAGCCGACATTTATTTCAAGTGTAAGGGAAAGAAGCCGCTGACCGAAGCCGAGCAAATCTTATTCACAACAGCGAAAGATTATCTCAAAGGCGTGATGAACGGCAAGACCACAATCCCGACAAAGACATGGAAAGAAGAATACACCAAGCTGACCGCCGAGAGGAAAAAACTCAATCAGCGGTATCTTGCATTGAAAGAGGAAGTGAAAGAAGCGGAGAAAATCAGAAAGAGCGTTTACAGTATCTTGCGACAGGAACAGCGGGAACAACAGACCCACAGAAAACAGGATATGGAGCGATAACGGACAGGGTGGCATAGGCATGGACATTTTGAACGCTAAAGCCTTTGTGGACGGGCGTTTACGGAGAGACATCAATAAGGAGAGATTATCAAAAGCCCATAACAATGAGCATTGGAAAATTGTTTTCAGTCCAATTCCCAAATAAGGTTAGTGCTGATATTGTCATATTTCAAAAAATGTTGTAATTCTTTTATTGCGTCTTTATAAGGGATTAACAAATCTCTCTCCCACTCACAATCATAAGAATCCATCCAAAACACAATGCTACCCAAAGTATGTTCTTTGATTTGTGAAACAGGATGTATAGACCCCAAGCCATCAGCAGTAGGGAAAAAATCAAGACAGCAAAGTTCGTCTGAGCTTCCGACCCCTATACATAGGGTCTTTGAAGTTTCTGACTCAATTTCAACTATTACGGGCTGTTTTTGCTTATATTCTTTATCTATTTTTTCAATAAGTTCGATTATTTTTTTCGAATCAGCGCATTTTACCTTATTTGTCGAATCCCAACAAATGCTCCACATATAATTCCCCCTTGAAACATTGAATTTATATAACAACAAGCCAAGTATAGCACACTTTCCCGTTGAAAACAATCTTCGTTCTATATCCGTTCTGACTATCCAGACCGTCAAGACCTGCTAACAAAAGTCAAGAGTAAAATCGAGTGAAAACGCTATTTTTTAAACACCGCAAAAAGGGTACACAAAACCAAACCACCGCCGTTGGAATTTTTTGGCGCTGGCCTGAAGCGAGTGGATTTAGGGTTGGATGATTATACTTCGAGGCTGTTCAGATACTGCTTCACAGTGGCATAGTAGATACGCAGGAACTTGTTGGCGGATGCCATCATGTAGACGCGGTAAGGCTTACCCTCGGCGCGTTTCCTGTCCATGAACTGATATACTGGTTCATCGGCGGGTGAACGCTGGAGGATCACGCTCATCACCAGGAACAGCGTCCTACGCAGGGCAGAAGAGCCGCGTTTAGAGATACTACGGCTGCGAATCTCCATCTGGCCGGACTGGTATGGCGGAGCGTCAATGCCCGCAAAGGCCACCAGGGCCTTTTTGGAGTGGAAGCGGCGCACATCGCCGATTTCGGCCATGAGCTGGGGGCCGAGGGCCGGGCCAACGCCGAACATTCCCATCACAACAGGGTACTCTGGCATCGATGCCGCCAGGGACTGCATTTCGTTTCTGAGCGCGGCCAGGGCGGTGGAAACGGCCCGAAGCTGAGACACGGCCTGCTCCACCAAGAGCTTGGCAGTATCGGTCTTTGGCATGACGCTGAAATGCCCACAGGCAGAGGCATAAATGTCCAGCGCCTTGTCCTGGCTGAAGTTGTAGCCATGCTTTTTACACCACTTCTGATACTTGGCTGCAAACGCCTTTTCGGACAGTCCGCAGATACATTCACAGTGCGGAAAAGCAGCTACAAAGTCCACCCATTTCTCGCTGCCGTCCGCCTTGGCAGGGCTGGCAAACAGGCGGTTTGCGCCCGGAAAGGCAGTGTCAAGCAAGGAAATCAGGTTATTTTTGAGCATGGTCTGCACTTTGGCACATTGCTGGTACTGCCGGTATGTGGTTTTCAGCATGAGCCGCGCATTATCTTCCGGGATATACTTGGGCAGAGCCAGCCAGCGATCAAGGCCATAGTTGGCCAGCTTGATCGCGTCCTTCTTGTCCGTCTTGGCCCGCCGCAGGCTGTTGTTCCCATAGCCATGTACCAGCATAGCGTTCACTACGGAAACGTAAAACCCGGAATTGCAAAGGAAATTGGCTATCGGCAGATGGTAGTTTCCCGTAGCCTCCATCACCACACGGGTTTCACCGCCCAGTTGTCCCAACCGTCGGGACAGTTCGCTCAACTCGACATCAGTGTGTCCAACCTCGAAGGGCGGGATCACCATTTCTCCAAAAGGCCGCATGACAGCGATCATGCTCTTGCCTTTGGAAACGTCAATGCCTACACAGCTCATGTTCCTTCCCCCAATACAAAATTTGCAACCGGAACCCATCTTTTTCTCGCTGCCGATTCA
>OFFF01001467.1_pt1 | contig 15002 bp, 10 predicted proteins | sample 1521301 | NCBI WGS metagenome assembly OFFF01 (sample SAMEA3504101, study PRJEB24116) | mouse gut metagenome | biome: mouse gut; feature: mouse-associated habitat; material: faeces | place: Denmark | collected 2011
ACCACCACCCAGGAGATGAAGTAGGGCAGGAACATCACGGACTGGGTGATCCGTTTGAAATATTTCCCTGCCAGTTCGCTGAGCAGTATGGCACAGGTAATCTGCAGCAACGTGTTCACACACAGGAATGCCGCATTGTATAGAATGGTATTCCTGGTGGTGGTCCAGGCTTTGCCGGACTGGAAAAAGTATTCAAAATTCTTAAATCCCACCCAGGGACTGCCGAAAATCCCGTCATGATAGTTGAATTCCTTAAAGGCCAGTACGATTCCAGCCATAGGGATATAGCACATCAAAATGACCACAACAGCAGCCGGCAGAATCATAAGCCACTTGGTACGGTTTTTTTTCAAATCCTCCCAAAACGGGTGTCCCTTCTTTTTCATCCCTTTCCCTCCCCTGCTCCTGCCTGTATCCTCCGCAGATCTGATGGTTCTATCCTAACAGAAGAATGGTTCGGAAACAACGGGACAGAATTTCGAAAAGAGGGTATTCTTATGGTCTTTATGCAGTCAAAGGCCGGCGGAATCCGCTTGATTTTTTGTGAGATTTGCTATATTATTATAGAAAGAAAGCGATTTTTGAGGTGAATATCATGAATTTTACCGTTCTGATTGCAGACGATGAGGCCATGCCCCGCAATGTCTTACAGAACTATATCCCCTGGGAAGAGCTCTCCGTAACCCGGGTCTATCTGGCCTCCGACGGGGTGGAAGCCGTGGAGCAGGCCCGCAGATACCGTCCTGAACTCATCATCAGCGACATCAAAATGCCCTATCTGAACGGATTGGAAATGGCTGCCGCGGTCCGGGAATTTCTGCCGGACTGTCAGTTCATCTTTTTGAGCGGCTATTCCGACAAAGAATACCTCAAGGGCGCCATCCGGTTAAAAGCAGCAAACTATGTGGAAAAGCCTCTGAATCTGGAGGAGATTACGGCTGCGGTCAGGGAGATTACCGCACAGCTGCTCAGCCAGGAAAAGCCTACGGCAGAGGAAATCTTTTTCCTGGGCGGGCATTTTCCGGACAGGCCTTTAAATCAGGAGGTGTTCCGGGACGGGGAGCCCCTTCTTGAACAATTGGAAAATCTGATCCGCCACAGTAAAAAGGAAGAGGTGTGTTTCCTGCTGGACAGAGTGTACAAAACCATGATGCGCTGCCAGGGCACGGCGCCGGAGGAGCTGCGCCTTGTATACTGCCGGATTCTTTTTCTGTTTTTACATGCTGCCGACACCCGCAATATCCGGACGATCACCAATCAGACAGACCGCCTGCTCTATTCCATGTCCAGACAGGAGACCCTTGCGGGACTTCAGGAAATTCTGCTGCAGACTGTGGGGGAATATTTTGGCGCCCTGCAGCCCGCCCTGCCGGATATCGCCTCACAGGTGGAGAGCTATCTGGAAAGCCATTACCAGGACTGCGCACTCACCGTGCAGACCATTGCCGGAGACCTGGGCTTCACCAATACCTATCTCTGCGCGGCTTATAAGAAGTCCTGCGGCAAGACCGTGAATCAGCGGCTCACGGAAATCCGTCTCTTTCATGCCAAAAAACTGCTCGTCTCCAGCGACCGCAAGCTTTACGAAGTGGCCAACGCCGTGGGCTATGGGGACGCCAGATATTTTGTCAAGCTATTCACGCGGGAGATGGGGCTGTCGCCCAAAGAGTACCAGAAGAGGCATTCCTATGAAGAATAAGTTTATGCGGTGGCTGGCCTGCGGAAAGCTTGGCAGCAAACTGATGTGCATTTATTTTCTGCTGATCGTCCTTCCCCTTGGGCTGTTTTCTTTCTATGCCTATCTGCGGGTCAGGGCCGTGGTGCAGGAGCAGACCTTTTCCGCTGCCCGAACCGCATTCGATGATACCTGTCTGTCCCTGGAGGGCCTTCTGGGACGCCTGGACGGGGTCATCGACATCCTGTCCACGGATTCCCTGGTCTACACCATGGCTTCCAACGACTCCCGGGACTATACCTACATCCACCGCCTGGAGGATTCGGATCAGCTCGCCACCACCTTTGAGGATCTCTGCATGCTTGCGGACATCGATCTCATCCGCCTCTATGTGAACAATGAATATTCCTACTCCAATACCAGAAACAATATCATCCAGATCAGCGATGTGGCATTAAACGCCTGGTACAAAACAGCCGCAGAGAGCAGCGGCCGCCTGTGGTGCGCTCCCGTTGATTTTCAGGATGCCTCCGATGAATCGCTGCAGAATTGTTTCTCTTCCGTACAGGTAATCTATAACCCCAACAAGGTGAAAGAACCTCTGGCAGTCCTACGTGCGGATATCGACGCAAGCCGGGTGGAACAGATTGTGTGCGGAACCTCCATTACGGAAAACGGGATGCTGCTGCTGCTGCGTAAAGGCCAGATTCTGCTCTCTTCGGATTCCGGTGCTTCCCCCATCCCTCCGGAAACACTGGTCAGCCAGGTACAGTCCCTGATTCCCGGCACCTGGGAGACCATCTCCGCAGAAGGGCAGGAATACTATGCCCGCTGCGAACAAATCGGCCCGTCGGGCTGGCTGCTCGCCAGTATCCTGCCGCACAAGGACGTGTTTCGGCTAAGCCGGGAAATGAGCGCAGAGATGCTGATCATCGTAGTGGCCGTCGGGCTGGCCGCCTACCTGCTCGCCTATCTGATCAGCCAGTCTACCCTGAAACGCATCGCTCAGCTCACCAGTACCATGCAGGCTGTGGAAAACGGCAATGTGGCGGTACGCTTAGAGCCGTCGGGGGAGGACGAAATCGCTCAGCTGATGGACGGGTTCAACCAGATGATGGATCGGGTGGACATGTTGATGGAAGAGCGGGTGGAATACGGACGTCAGATCAAGAACCTGGAGCTGAAAGCCCTTCAGGCTCAAATCAACCCGCATTTTCTATATAATTCCCTGGATCTGATCAACTGCACCGCCATCAGCCGCAATGTTCCGGAGATCAGCCGTATGGTCAACGCTTTGGGGCAGTTCTATCGTCTGTCCCTCAGCAGCGGGCGGGAAGTGATCACTCTGGCGGAAGAGCTGAGGCACGCGAAGCTCTATGTGGAAATCCAGAACCTGCGCTTTGAAAACAGGGTGTCCGCAGAATGGGATATGGATCCCTCTGCGGACTGCTGCCAGATTATCAAAATCGTACTGCAGCCCATTATTGAAAACGCGATCATTCACGGAATATTCGAAAAATCGTCAAAAACAGGCCATTTAAAAGTAAGCATCCGGCGTCTGGACGGTGATATTCGGATCACCGTGGAGGATGACGGCATGGGAATGGATGAGGAAACGGTTCTGGCCAACTTTTCCGTACATGAGACCCCGGAGCGCAGGATAATCTCCAGCGGTTACGGAATCCGCAACATCCAGGAGCGGCTGCTCCTGGCCTATGGCGCCCCCTATGGTTTATCCTGCAGGAGCTGTCCCGGAAAAGGCACCGTGGTCACAGTCCTGATTCCGGCCATACTTACGTGAAGCCCCCGGCCTGCCCTTGTACAGGTCGGGGACAGCCTTGTCCAGCCGTCTGCGCAGCACCTCGCCGGGGCCTGCGCTCTTCCACCGGGCTCCCAGCACAATCAGGTAATCCGCACACGGTGCCTCCCTGCTCGGGAAGGCCGCTTGTTTGCGGAAATTCAAGGTTTTTTATCTCGCATTTTTTCCATTTTTTTAATCCTTTTTTAATTGTAATGGCGCAAATCGCTCACTATAATGTAAGAATCCGCCGCACGGGAAGAATCTGGAAACTCAGCCGGGCCTTCGAGCGTCGGCATAATCAGGGCATATCCGAACATGTGCTCTGGAAAGGGAAGGAGACCTATATGCTGAAAATCTTCAAGTACTTAAAGGAATCCAAGTGGTCCGTGCTGGCCATCATCGCCCTGCTGGTAGTGCAGGCCTACTGCGACCTGGCGCTGCCCCAGTACACGGCGGATATCGTGGACATAGGAATCGGCCAGAAGGGAATCGAGAATGCCGTGCCCAGACGGCTAGGAGCAGAAACCTACGCCGGGCTGATGAGCCTCATGACACAGGAAGAGCGGGCTTTGATGGCATCCGCCTATGGGCAGGAAGATGACGGCGGCTATGTCTTTCAGGGAGATAAGGAGACGGAAGAGGCTCTGGATGAATGCATCGGCATACCGATTCTGATCCTGTCCGCCATGAGGGAATCCGGCGGCATGCCCGGGGCAGGTACTGCCGTGGGCGGGCCAGAGGCGGCAGACGCAGCGGGAACCGAATCCGGCGGCATCTCAGGGGAAGCCGGAAATCCCCCCGCAGACCTGTCGGCCTCAATCCTTGCGCCCACGGACGACCAGGTGCTGGCGCTGCGGGATCAGGTGCTGGAAAGCCTGGGGGAGACAGGGGAGACCGTCATCGCCCAGCGGGCCATGCTGTTCCTCCAGGCGGAATATGAAAGCCTGGGGATGGACCTGGGCAAAATCCAGCGAAGCTACCTCTACAGAACCGGCGGCATGATGCTGGCCTATTCCGTGGTGATGATGGCCACGGCCATCCTGGTGGGTTTCCTTGCGTCGCGCATCGGGGCGAGGCTGGGCCTGAATCTGCGGCAGCGGGTGTTCTCCAGGGTAGTGTCCTTCTCCCACGCGGAGATGGAACAGTTCTCCACCGCCTCCCTGATCACCCGCAGCACCAATGACATCCAGCAGGTGCAGATGGTGGTGGTAATGATGCTGCGGATGGTAGTGTACGCGCCCATCATCGGCATCGGCGGCATTGTGAAGGTACTGGGCACCAGGACGGGCATGGGATGGATCATCGCGGTGGCGGTGGCCCTCATCCTGGCTTTGGTGGGCGTGCTGATGGCAGTGGCCATGCCCAAGTTCAAGAAGATGCAGGCTCTGGTGGACCGCCTGAACCTGGTGTCCCGGGAAATCCTCACCGGCGTGTCGGTAATCCGCGCCTTCAGCAGGGAACGGTTCGAGGAGGAGCGGTTCGACAGGGCGAACCGGGATCTGATGCGGACCCAACTGTTCACCAACCGGGTGATGAATATCATGATGCCCATGATGATGCTGATCATGAATGGCATCAGCATTCTGATCGTCTGGTTCGGGGCAAAGGGCATCGACCTGGGCAACCTGATGGTGGGCGACATGCTTGCCTTCATCACATATACCATGCAGATCGTCATGTCCTTCCTGATGCTCACCATGATCTCCGTGATGCTGCCCAGGGCCGGGGTGGCCGCAGGGAGAATCGAGGAGGTCATAGGCACCCGCCCCAGCGTCACGGACAGGGAGCAGGTGCAGGACGAAAAGCTCCGGTCGGCAAAGGGCGTGGTCAGCTTCGAGGACGTGTCCTTCCGCTATCCGGGGGCTGACGAGGACGCCCTGGAGAACCTCACCTTCACGGCCGGGCCCGGGGAGACCACCGCCGTCATCGGCAGCACCGGCTGCGGCAAGTCCACGCTGCTGAACCTGATTCCCCGGTTCTACGATGTGACGGCGGGCCGCATCACCATAGACGGCGTGGACATCCGGGATTTGTCCCAGCACAAACTCCGAAGCCTCCTGGGCTATGTGCCCCAGAAGGCAGTGCTGTTCTCCGGGGACATCGCCTCCAACCTGAAGTTCGGCGGCACATGGCAGGACGGCGCTTCGGACATCACAGACAGCAGCATGGAGGAGGCGGCCAGGATAGCCCAGGCCACGGAATTCATAGAGAGCAAGACGGAGAAGTACCACAGCGGGATATCCCAGGGCGGAACCAATGTGTCCGGCGGACAGAAGCAGCGGCTCTCCATCGCCCGGGCTATCGCAAAGTCGCCCAAAATATATCTGTTCGACGACAGCTTCTCGGCCCTGGACTACAAGACGGACGTGACCCTGCGCAGGGCCCTGCGGGAGAAGACAGGGGACGCCACTGTAATCATCGTGGCCCAGCGCATCAGCACGATCCTGAACGCGGACCGGATCATCGTGCTGGACGATGGGAAAATAGCCGGCATGGGCACCCACAGGGAGCTTTTGCGGGAATGCGAGGCGTATCGGGAAATCGCTAGGTCACAGTTGTCCGAGGCGGAACTGAAGGGAGGTGCTACAGTATGAGCGATGAAAAGAGGACGAACACAGGCGCTGCGGCCGACAGCGCGGCCCGGAGCGGAAAAAGCGCGCCGCAGAGCAATGCTGTCCGGGCTGAAAATTCCAGCACTGGCGGCAATGCGGCCCAGGCTGAAAACCCTGGCACTGGCGGCAATGCGGCCAAGAACGCCAGGCCAGGCAGACGGCCCCACGGGCCCCATGGCCCTCACAGCGGCATGATGCCGGGGGAAAAGGCAAAGGATTTCAAGGGGACTTTCCGGAAGCTCCTGTCCTACATGGGCAGGTACAAAATTGCACTGATCGCCGTCATGATCTTCGCGGCAGGCAGCACAGTCTTCAACATCATCGGCCCCAAGGTGCTGGCAAAAGCCACCACGGAGCTGTTTGAGGGCATGATGGCCAAGTTCGCGGGCACAGGCGGCATCAATTTCCAGCGCATCGGCCAGATCCTGCTGCTCCTTCTGGGGCTCTATGCCCTGAGCGCCCTACTGTCCTTCGTACAGGGGCTTTTGATGACCGAGGTCTCCCAGAAGCTCTGCTTCCGGTTCCGCCGGGAGATTTCGGAGAAAATCAACCGCATGCCCATGGCTTATTTCGAGTCCCGCACCGTAGGCGAAGTGCTGTCCCGAATCACCAATGACGTGGACACCCTGGGACAGAGCCTGGGGCAGAGCATCACCACCCTGATCACCTCGGTGGCCACCATTGTGGGCATCCTGATCATGATGCTGTCCATCAGCCCCCTGATGACGCTGATCGCCCTGGTGATCCTGCCGGTGTCGGGCGGGCTCATCGGCGTGGTGGTGAAACATTCCCAGAAATATTTCACGGACCAGCAGACCTACCTGGGCAAGATAAACGGCCAGATTGAGGAAGTCTACAGCGGCCAGAACATCATCAAAGCCTTCAACAGGGAGGAGGCCGCCCTGGCGGAATTCGGCGAGACCAATGAAATCCTCTACCGCAGCGCCTGGAAGTCCCAGTTCATCTCCGGCATGATGCAGCCCATCATGACCTTCGTGGGCAACCTGGGGTACGTGGCCGTGGCCGTCAGCGGCAGCATGCTGGCCATCCGGGGCATCATCGATGTAGGCGAAATCCAGGCCTTCATACAATATGTGAAAAATTTCACACAGCCTATCACACAGGTGGCCCAGGTCTCCAACATGTTCCAGTCCACGGCCGCGGCGGCGGAACGGGTATTCGAGTTCCTGGAGGAGCCGGAGGAGGACGCGGAAGTGCCGGATTCCCTGAAGGATGCGCCTGCCCCGGGGCGGATGCAGGGCGCGGTATCCTTCCACCATGTGCGCTTCGGCTACCGGCCGGACAAGACGATCATCCACGACTTTAGCTGTGAAGTGAAGCCGGGACAGACAGTGGCCATCGTAGGCCCCACCGGCGCCGGCAAGACCACCATGGTGAAGCTCCTCATGCGCTTCTATGACGTGGACAGCGGCTCCATACAGGTGGACGGCCATGATGTGCAGAATTTCAACCGCAGCGAGCTGCGTGAGAACTTCGGCATGGTGCTGCAGGACACCTGGCTCTTCCACGGGACCATCATGGAGAACATCCGCTACGGCAGGCTGGATGCCACGGACGAGGAAGTCATCGCCGCGGCCAAAGCTGCCCATGTCCACCGCTTCATCCAGACCCTCCCCGGCGGCTATCAGATGGAGCTGGGGGAGGACGCCTCCAATGTGTCCCAGGGCCAGAAGCAGCTGCTCACCATCGCCCGGGCCATCCTGGCGGACAATCCCATATTAATCCTGGACGAGGCCACCAGCTCCGTGGACACCAGGACGGAGATTCGGATTCAGAAGGCCATGAACAACCTGATGAAGGGCCGCACCAGCTTCGTCATCGCCCACAGGCTCTCCACCATCCGGGACGCGGACGTGATTCTGGTCATGCGGGACGGGGACATTGTGGAACAGGGCAGCCATGACGAGCTGATGGGAAAGGGCGGCTTCTACGCGGAGCTGTATAACTCCCAGTTCGAGGGGCAGGGGGCTGTGGAGACGGCTTAGCGGAACCTGCCTGCGCAATCGACGGCCATCCGAATAACCGGATGGCCTAAGCTCTCCTTCCGCATTCTCTCAGCGATTCCTTTTCTGCCACAGCATGCATCCCGGCGCGATGTCCCCTCCTCACCCGATGCACAGTTCCTCATACAGCCGTAGCCTCACCTGTCTGTCGTCCAGGGCCAGCCTTGCGTCCTCGTCCCGCCCCAGGGAATACAGCTTTGTCAGCAGTGCAGCCAGCCTGTTCTCACCCTTTATCACTCCCCGTGCCTCCAGCATATCAATATACTCACACATGACAATCTCCTCCCCTTTCTCCTGTCTGTCCTGCAGCTCCTCCACCAAATCCGTGAATCTTGTGTCCCCAGTAAGGGCCTCCATCATCTCGCACAGCGCCTTCCCATGGCAGATCCGCTGCCCTCTACGGCCTTCAAAATTACCCTCATTCAGATAGTCCACTACAAAGCCCAAGTCGCTGACAAATCTATTCCTTACCTCCCGGGAAAGGTTCCGCATATGCCAGACTGCCAGCTTCATCTCATCCACCAGCTCCAGATCCTCCCGGGACGCACCTCCCTGAGCCAGCAGCCTGTGCAGGCTTAAGGGTATCCGGCTCCTCTTCCCCGTCCAGTCCAGCACCGTCCCTATCACAGGATATACCTCTCCCTGCCCTTCCATCTGCAGTCTGTAGATGCCGCCCTGATAGGATGCCTTGCGCAGAATCTGTCTTTTTCGCAGCCTGGTCTCGTTCCCTATGATATATTGCAGGGCTATTCTGTCTCCTTCCATAAGATAGAAACTCACATCGCAGAACTGATTACGCATCCCCCTTCTGCCACGGTAGAAGCTTTCCGTGGGCGCGGGGCACAAGTCCCCGGCCTTAACCCTGTTCCTCCCGCCGTAGTCAAGCGCGTTCACACAGTCCGCGAACACATCCGCATGGGACATCAGGATTTTCTCCAGTATGTCTTTCTCCGCCACCTATGCCATACCTCCCTCTTCGATTTTTGGGGAGGTTCCTGGGAAACTCCCACTATTTTTCCGGATATACAAGCAGGAATTTTCCGATTTACAAGAATAGCCGAAACTGCATTCAGAACTTTTACCGAAAGAAAATCTGCTCTGTATTTAGCATAACACAGGATGAGGCACTTTGCAAATCATTTTTGTTTTTCGGCAAAATCTTTTTGACAAAACAGACAGAAAAACGCCTACCCCCGGCAAGCGCTTTCCCTTATTTTCTCAGATTTCTAAATTTCCTGCCACAGCACGAATCCCAGCGCTGACACATCCCTGGTCATTGTCCAGCCATCTCCGCAAAGCAATGAGACATCTGTAAGGGATTTCCATCTATATCAGGAGATTCAGGAGCAGGTTCACGCCGCCGCAGGCCACCATGATCAGGATCGGGCTCTTCTTCGTCCTGCGCAGCACAAAGAACGCCCCAGCGGCCAGAAGGATTCCGGACAGGTTGATGCCGTTCACGGACAGACCGCCCTCCGATGCCACTACCGTCTTCAAAATGGACAGGGCCGCGGCTGCAATCAGCGCGATAATCACAGGCCGAAGGCGGCCTAAGATATTCTGGATGGCATCCAGGTTCTGGTATTTGAAGTACAGCTTTGCCAGAATCGACACAAGAATCAGGGAGGGCAGGATGCACCCGAAGGTGGCCACCAGCGCCCCCGGAATCCCAGCGATCCGTATCCCAACGAAAGTGGCGGAATTCACGGCCATGGGCCCCGGCGTCATCTCGGCTATGGTAATCAGGTCATTGAACTCGCCAGCGGTGAGCCAGCCGTGGCGCTCCACCACCTGGCTCTGTATCAGAGGCAGGACCGCGTAGCCTCCGCCGATGCTGAACATCCCTACCTGGATGAAGCTCCAGAACAGCTCTAAATAAATCCCCATGACTCTCCTTTCCAGACTTCCCGTCCTGCCGTCTGCAGCGGCACATACGGCAGGACCGATGCAGAACGCTTTTCACCCCGGCAGCCGCCTCACGGCGTGCCAAGGGGCACGGCTTCCGTTCCGCGCCCCTTGCCCTGCACCGGCTCAGGGCTTTCCTTCTCTCCACTTCGCATATCCCCGGGACAGGATGCCCACGGCCACCGCTGCCAGGATGATGTATACCACATTTATCTTCCACACTGCCGTGGCCAGGAATGCCGCTGCCATCAGGCCATAGTTCAGCCAGGACTTGGCCTTCACCACCCCGGCCCCCATGGTGTACACCACATCGAAGAGCACGGCCACCACTCCGGCCTGCATCCCTTTCAGCACGTAGCCCACGTATACGTTGGAGGCAAAGGCCTCGTAGATATAGGAAATGGCCGACAGGATGGCGATGGGCGGGATAATGGTCCCCGTCACGGCCACGGCCATGCCCGCTGCCCCGGCCAGCTTCCAGCCCACCAGGATGGCAGCGTTCACCGCGATGGCCCCCGGCGAGGACTGGGCCAGCGCCGTGATGTCCAGCATCTCCTTCTCCTCGAGCCACCCCAGCTCGTCGCAGAATTTCCGCTTCATCAGGGTGATGATGACGAAGCCGCCTCCGAAGGTGAACGCGCTGATATAGAGCATATTCAGGAACAGTTGGAGCAGGGTGTTCTTTTTCCTCACGAAGATGGTCCTCCAGTTAAGTTCAATAGGATTCTATTAACCAAATTCTACAATAGAATCCAAATGCAGGATTCTATTGTCTAAGATCCATTATACAGTAAATTCCGGAAAATGGAAACTGCTCTTTTGAGGATTTTCATATATTGTCCTTGTCATCGCCCTCCTCTTCAACCGCTTCTTCGCCTGTCTGCCGCCTCCTCTTTCCCGCAGGCTTTTGCCGGCGCTTTTTCCGCTTCCTCACGGATTTCTCCTGCTGTTCCATCCCCTTTCTCCCAGGCTTCCCGCGGCGCTTCCTGGCTTTTCCAATCAGCAGAATCAACAGCGCTGCGGCTGCCGCGCATCCTCCGGCGCAGGCGATTGCCACAAGCTTTCCGTTGTCCTTCTCCGCAGCAGTCAGACGGAAAGCCCTCTCGGCATTCGAGGAGGATTCTCCTTCCAGGGCGGGTCCTCCCTCCATGGGGAATTCCAGGTAGCTTCCCACCGTGCTGCTCTCAACCGCCTGGTAGCCGTTCCCTGTCCAAAGCTCCACTGTAGTATGCTCCGCATCCTCACAGAGCGCCCGCACCAGAAGCCCGGATTCGTAGACGCTGTCAGGCTCCCGGCCGTCCAGCCACACGGAGAGCCTCGTGCCGCCCTCCGGCCCCTGCTCCAGCTTCAGCCTGCTCTCCGGCAGGAACTCTCCCTGCACCAGCACCAGCGGCCTGCCCTCCGCATCCTTTTCCTCGCTGGCCAGGGAAGTGACCCATCTCTCGTACCGTGCCTCCAGCACCTGGTTCCCGGTGACGAAATCCCAGTCAAAATCAGGCCATGTGCCGTAATATCCCTCCTTTTCGGGCACCTGGGGAATCAGGCTCCCGTCGATGGCATCGCCGTAGGCGCATCGGAACGAGGCCAGCTCCCGGCCATCCGCCTGCAGGCTCACCGTGAATTCCGAGAACGCCTCCGGCACGCCCTCCAGGCGGCAGAACTCCTCATAAGGCAGGGGCGCAGCGCCGCTTTCGTAGCCCACGGAATCCACGCCGGGCACGTTCCCCTGGACATAATAGTTCCCCCAGAGGATTCCCTCTTCCCGAAGCCACCCTGCCACAGAGCCTGCCCTCTCTCCGGAGCAATCGATTTCCGGGTAGGCATAGCTGTAGAAGATGTCGCAGCCCCGGCCCGCGATGCCGCCCACATAGGTCTCCCCGGACACAGGGCCCATCGCATAGCAGCTCCTGACGCAGTAGTCCGAGGAACCGGCGATGCCGCCCACAAAGCTCCCTCCCGTGCTCTCCACCGCCCCGTAGGACTCGCAGGAGACCACCGCGCCGAAATCCGCCTTGCCCACGACTCCTCCCACGTAGTCTTTCTTGCCCGTTATGGTGCCCAGGTTGCGGCTCTCCCGCACCACGGCCTTTACGGACTGCTCGATGCGGAAGCTCTCCGCTCCGGTGAGGGTGATGTCGTCCTCCGGGTCGAAGTCGTATTCCGTGGCTATCAGCCCGGTGATGCCGCCCACATTGGTGTCCGCCTCCACTGTCCCCTGGTTGATGCAGAGGGTGATCTTCCCCTGCTGGAAAGAGGTGGTGTCATAGTAGGCCTCCTGGGGCTGCTCCGCCCCCAGGTTCTCCAGGTCGCCGCCTGCGGCCTCGTCCGAGGCGTCCTCCACCGTGATGCCCTCATAGCGGAACAGGTCGTCCCGCAGCTCGTTGATGCAGCGGCGCACCACCTTGGCCTGGGCCAGCAGGGCGTCCACATCGGCGGAAGTCCTGTCCCCGCCCTGCTGCAGCACCTCCGCCAGCCGGAGCAGGTCATTCCCCGCCGCTTCCAGCTCCTGGTTCAGGGTCTGCAGATTGTCCCCAATGCCGCCGCTGCGGTCGCTGGTGGCGGAGGTGATGGTGCCCAGATGGGTGCCCACGCCCTCGCCGAACCTGCGCAGGGCCGCCATGTAGCTCTCTATGTCCTTTCCCAGCTTCTCGATATCTGCCTTGTCGATGTCTGTCTTGTCGAAATCGGGGAAGCCAAAATCCGGCTTATCAATGTCCGGTTTGTCGAAATCCGGCCGGTCAGGATCTGTTTCGTCAGAGCCGGGCCGGTCTGCATCGCCCTCAAAGATATGGCTTCCGTCAGCGCCTCCGTCGGGATTCTGCCCTCCGGCCTCTTCGCCTTCTGACGAATCCTTTGGCTTAACTTCCTGTTCCGCCGCATCCTCCGCTTCTGTCCGTGCAGCCGAAGCCTCCTGCGCCTGTCCCTCAGACGGTACCCCGGCACTTTCCCCGGAATCCTGTCCTCCGGCTCCCTCCTGACCGGCCGGATTCCCCTCTCCGGATTCCTGCTCTGTCTGCATGTCTCCGATGTACACCTCTCCGGTGAGGTTGATTCCGGACGCCTCCGTCCCGGATTCCTCTATTCCGGATTCATCCGTCCCTGTTCCTGCTGTTCCTGCCGTCCCGGCCTCCGCCTGGTCCCTGTCGTTCTGTGCCTGGCCCCTCCACTCCCCGTTCAAACGGCTCAAATCATCGCCTATCCCCGTCAGCTCCTGGTTGTAGATGTACCACAGCTCATTAGCCGTCCCGGTGAGGCCTGCGCCCGCCGCGGAAGCGGTGTTGAGATGGCCGCTGATGCTCCTTGACAGCTCCGCCGCCTCCTCGCCATAGCCGCTGATGTCCTCATGGGCCGCCTCCAGCAGGTTGAAGAACACCTCCGTCTCCCTGTCCAGCTCGCCCAGCTTGTCGTTCAGGTACTGGATCTCCAGGAAAGGCTCCAGCTGCCCCGCGATGCCGCCCACGTCCTTCCTGCCCAGCACATGCCCCGTGTTGGTGCAGTTCTGCAGATAGCCCTGGTGGAGCCTGCCCACGATGCCCCCGGTATTGTAGCCCACATGCTGGTAGCCCACCGTGCCGGAATTGGCGCAATAATAGATTTTTCCATCCGAGTAACCGGCAATCCCTCCCGTGTCCGTGTGCACCGCCACATTTTTCGCACTGTTAATGTCCTCAATCCCCTCCATGGTGATGTCTTCTATGCTATAGCTCACCTCCGTGCTGTGGGTATTGACGCTGCCCAGGTTCTGGCAATTGTTGATCGTCCCCTGGTTGCTGCCGCAGATGCCCCCCGCGCAGTGGTCGCCTGTGACATAGGCCGCGGATTGGCAGCGGCGGATTTCCCCCGTGGCCCTGTTGGCCCCGGCGATGCCGCCCACATCCTCCGCCCCGGCCACGTTCCCGGAGACGCTGCAGTTCTCGATTCTGCCGTAGTTGATCCCGGCCAGTATCCCCACCTGGCTCTTGCTGCCGCCGGGAGCCACCGTTCCTGACAGGGCAAGGCCCCGCACCACGCCGCCCTCCTGCACATAGCGGAACAGCCCCACCGCGGAGCCATCGGCAGCAAGCTCCAGACCGGAAACCGTATGCTCCCCGCCATCGAAGATGCCGCCGAAGCTGGGGATGGTCAGGCCGCGGTGCTCCCGCAGGACAATGTCGTTCTCCAGGGTCACATACTTATCCCTGGACCAGGCGTCCACCTGGCAGTCCAGGGCCAGCCGGGCCAAATCCTCCTCCGTGGCTATGGATATCCTAATGTATTCGCTCTCCGGCTTCTGCCCCTCCCCGGCGCTGTCCCCGGAAATCAGCTGTCCGAATGCCGTCGGCTCCGCGGCCCATACCGGCAGCGCGTCCTGTAGGGCCAGGATGCCCGCCAATGCCATCCATGCCATCCGTCTGCTTCTGTTGCTACGCTTCATGATCCGCCGCCTCCTGTTCTCCGTCTTCTTCCGGCTCTCCGCCTCTGCCTTTTCCGCTTCCGTCTACTGTCCACGCAAAGCCGTCCGCTCCTACGCCATCGGGCCCCCGCAGGTCTTCCTCTGCGTCTCCCTCCGGCAGGTCTTCCCCAGGCTCCCCGGCGTCTCCGTCCTCCACCGCCAGCCTGGGCTGCGCCTCCCCGGCCTCCACTTTATATTCCCGAAGCTGCTCCACGCTGTCCTTCGCCCGCACCACGGCCCCCATCTCGCCGTCGATCACGCCGGAGAACTCCCCGTCTATGACACCGTTCACATAGCCCTTGATGTGGCCGCTCATCCGTATCCTGCCGCCTGAGGGCAGCGGCTTGATCGTCTCACGCTTCAAGGTGAACGCCGTCTTTTCGATGATGATGTCTCCGATCAGCAGCGTCTGGGGCAGGGCCAGCAGCACCAGCGCGATGGACGTCAATGTCCCCCGGCCCAGGGCAAGCCCGATGGCCGCCACCACCGCGTTGCTGGACACATTGCTGATGATGAAGCCCGCCGCCACCAGCATGGAGCCGCTGGTGACGAT
>OFFF01001476.1_pt1 | contig 14944 bp, 13 predicted proteins | sample 1521301 | NCBI WGS metagenome assembly OFFF01 (sample SAMEA3504101, study PRJEB24116) | mouse gut metagenome | biome: mouse gut; feature: mouse-associated habitat; material: faeces | place: Denmark | collected 2011
CTATGATAAATATCTCTATAAGCTGCGTCATTTGGTAGAAAACTGCTTCCTTACCTTGAAACGCTGGAGAGGTATTGCCACTCGTTATGCCAAGACCTCTGATGCCTTTATCGCTGCGGTACACGTCCGTTGTGTCGCTATTTGGGCTGCTATTCGTACTTGACTCATGTAGACGCTATCTAGCAGCTTATACTATCGCAGTAATTTATCAAAGCCTCTCGATGCTATAGTAGAACGCTGAGAATCATTCTTGAATCCTTCCCGTTTCGTCTTCTTTTTCAGCAGCAATATTCCATATCGATGAGATTTTCCTGTTTCATATCCTGCGCTTTTTTTTGCCGCCCATGTCTACCAAAAGTCTACCAAAAAAGCCTCCAATCTCCTGCGGCGCAGGAGGTTGGAGGCTTTCCGGTTTTCAGGGAGTCTACCGGATGTCTACCGACCCTACTTTTTGACGCCAAAAAGGGCCGTTTCTCCCAGTTTCCTCCCGTTTTTCAACCTTTTCCCACACATCAGGGGCGTGACACAGGCGCCCTGGGGCGAAAAAGTTCAAAAACTTCGAAATATTTGGTGGAAACAGAGAACTTTGTTACAGAAATGTGAAATCTTCAAGGCTACCACGGATGTAAAAAGGTCCTCTGTCAAGCCAAACCCGGCCCCTCTCAGGCCGAAAAATCAAAAAGGAGGAAACACTCTATGAGAAACCTGAAGCGGGCTCTCAGCCTGGCTCTGGCCTCCGTCATGCTCCTGGGCATGATGGTCGTCGGTTCCAGCGCCGCGAGCTACCCCGACATTGACGACAACGACAATGTCGAGGCCATCGAGGTCCTGAACGCCGTCAATGTCATGATCGGCGACCGGGGTAATTTCCGGCCCGACGCGGCTGTGAACCGTCACAAGATGGCGGTCATCATGGCCAAGCTGGTGCTGGGCGTGGAGACCGCCGACAACTACGTCGGCACTCACCCCTTCACCGACGTCTTCCCCTGGGCTGACAAGTACGTGGCCGTCTGCTACGAGAACGGTCTCGTGGCCGGCACCTCCGCCACCACCTTCAGCGGCAATCAGCCCCTGACTGCCTTCCAGGCCGCGGCCATGATGCTGCGCGCCCTGGGGTACAAGGACCTGTCCAAGGGCGCCAACGACTGGCGCGCCCCCGCGACCGCCATGGCCAACCAAATCCGTCTGTTCTCCGGTGTGGCGTCCAACCCCAGCGAGCAGCTCACCCGTAACCAGGTGGCTCAGCTGGCCCTGAACACCCTCAAGTCCCCCATGGTGAACCTGAAGGACAACACCTTCGACGTCACCAACGGCGACGGCCAGGTGGTCATCTCCGGCGGGGCCGGGAGTACATCGCTCTCTCCAGCAACGAGGCTTATGCCCGCGCCATCAACCGCACCGAGCGCGCCGGCACCTCCGCCTCTCAGATCAGCGGCTACACCGTGGAGCTGGGCGAGCATCTCTACAACGGCAAGCTAAAGCTCAACGACGTTACCGATGACTTCAAGTGCCCTGCCCGTGAGTGGGAGTACGACGGCAAGTAGATCGGCACCTACATCAAGGACGAGCTGCTGAAGCTCGAGAAGGTCGGCGAGGTTACCGGTAAGAACCTGTATGACCTGCTGGACAAAACCGTCATCGACGAGTACGCCCTCAGCGTGGCCCTGGACGGCGTGACCGAGCCCGCCATTGTCCGTGATGCCCGTATCCGCGACGGCTTTGACGGCTATGACGGCGACACCAAGCTGGGCACCAAGCACAATCAGGAGTTCGTCTTTGACGCCGCCGACATGAACCGCAGCAACGAGGGCTTCGTGGGGGCCACCGGCGCCGGCGTGCTCACCCAGGTCTTTGTCGACCCCACCTATGACAACGGCAGCGGCCGGCTGGACGGCAAGGTTTGGATCGCCGTGATTAACACCTACCTGGTCCGTGCCAAGCAGGACTACGACACCCGCCGCGAGGAGCTGGTCCTGGACGCCTACTCCGTGGACAAGTACAACGACGAGTATGTGGCTCTGCCCAAGTCCGGCATCTCCGAACAGATCCGTCTGGGCGTGGAGGACTACCCCATCGTCAAGGACGCCAGCGAGAAGGACGCCTTCCTGGTGACCTTCGCTGAGGGCGAGGTTCAGACTATCGTCCCCGCCGAGGTCATGGACGCTGTGACCATCAGCTCCTTCAAGAGCAAGGACAACCTGGTGGTTGACGGCACCAAGTACAACTTCACCACCACCACCGGCTTTGATGCCGACACCCTGAAGATCTACACCGGCGGCAACATCACCAATCTGAAGGACCGCACCTACAATGTCTTCCTGGACGCCTACGGCAACACCATCGGTGTGCAGGAGGTTGACGCCAAGAAGAACTACGTCTTCCTGGCCGCCATTGACATCAACGACAGCAACCTGGTCAACAGCACCGCCAATGCCAAGGCCATCTTCCTGGACGGCACTGTGGACACCATCCAGGTCAACCTGGACAAGAGCACCCTGGATTGGTACAAGAACGGCGACGAGCCCGGCGGCTACAACAAGAACTCCATCCTGAACACCTGGTGCACCTACACTGTGAACAACAGCAGCGTGTACACCGTGAAGCAGGTCATGGATATCAACGCTAAGGGCGACAGCTATGTGCCCGGCACCAACAACGGTACTGGTTTGGCTCAGTATCACCAGACCGGCTTCACCAACGACTACAAGATCGACAAGAAGCACATCACCCTGCGCGGCACCAACGACGAGGGTGTGGGCAACGCCTATTACTGCGTCTACGGCAACGAGAAGACCGTGTACCTGACCGCTGAGCTGGGCAACCTGGCCAACGACGGCGGCAAGTGGGGCGTTGTCAAGGATGTGGACTCCGTTACCACCGCCGCTGAGAACGTGAATCTGACCGTCTGGACCGACACTCAGGCTCAGACCGAGGCTGAGAACTCCAGCTCCCCCAGCGTTGCGCTCTCCGGAAACGCTTACGCCACCAAGGGCGTGTACACCCTGTATGATGACGACGGCATCGTGATCGCCATCGTGGTCGTGGGCGAGGATGACGGCTCCACCCGGAATCTGGTCTATGTCCACTCAGGCAGCATCGAGTCCGAGACCTACAATGGCGACGGCCTGTGGACCTGGACCTGCAAGGTCATTAAGAATGGCGAGGAAGTCACCCTGACCGAGGTCTCCGACGGCAACAGCGAGCTGGACAAGATACAGCAGTATCACTGGTATCAGATTAAGACCAACGCCGACGGCGAGGTCACCGGTGTGTATCGTCTGCGTGATGACAACCGGACTACCGGCGATTACGCTGCCACCGCCAAGCACCGCTCCCTGACCATTGCCAATCTTGACCGCTATGACGATTACGCCCTTGATTATCACTATTATGATATCAACGGCAACGGCGTGCAGAACCTGCCCGACGAGACCGGCGAGATTGCTTATACCGTCCAGAACGGCGCCGGCACTGTCCTGTACTGGAATGAGAACCTGATCACCTCCCGCCTGCGTATGAACGGCCGTACCCTGTACGTCGCTACCGGTGACCAGACCGGCTTCATCGTGAACAGCAACGTGAAGTGGGTCGTCCAGCAGTGGGACAACAACAAGAAGGAGACCTACATCGACGAGGGCTCCAGCGCCTCTGGCCTGAAGAACATGATCGATGAGGTCAACCGCCGTTATACCAACAACGAGAACTACACCTACCAGGTGAGCGCCGTAATCGAGAGCGGCATTGCCTCCTCCGTGGTCATCTACTTCAACGAGAACTACTACAACCGTCCCAACACCGGCAACCGCCCCACCGGCGAAGCCGTTCTGGACTGGGACCGTATCAGCGAGAACTGGACCCTGACCGTCCCCGCCGGCGTGGACGTGGACAACCTGACCACCACTCAGGTCCGCGACTATCTGACCAAGGTCAGCTGCTCCAACATCTCCAAGACCCGCGACAGCTGGACCTTCACCATCGACGGCACCCGCTACGATGATCAGATCGTCAAGGTCGTTGCCAAGGCTGGCCCCACCACCTATACTGTCACCGTGGGCGCCGCCGAGGGCGACACCGTCACTGTGACCGCTACCCCCGAGGACGGCTATAAGCTAGGTACGGTCTCCGTGAAGGAGACTGTCAGCGGCAAGACCGTGACCGACGGCAAGTTCACCATGCCCGCCGCCGTCACCGTAACGGCTGAGTTTGAGAAGATTACCTACAAGATTACTATTGGAACGATTACCGGCGGCACTGTTACGGCCAATCCTACCAATGCCGTCATGGGCCCTAGTAGTCTACCAAGTTAGGAAACAGAAGAAGATGGGTTAAAGCTTCCTGAGTTTGCATCTGGCATCATCCGAGGAGAATCTCCAATGGACAGTGGAACAAACGGTATTTCTGTTCAGCGTCCATGCATTGACCTGGCGGTGCATCTCCTCAAAAGAGGCCAAGGATTGGGACAGACACTGCCTGGAAAGGATGCCTATTTCAATCTCTGCCATATTCAACCAGGAAGCATGGATGGGAGTGTAGTGGATCTCCAACCGCTGTATGATCCGTCTGGCCTGGGCAGGCTCGAAAGCCTTATACAAAGACGCAATTGAGTGAATATTCAAATTGTCCATAACCAGCACGATTTTTTCACAATGACTGTAATGGATATCCACCAGTTCACGCAGAAAATGGGCAAAATCTACTGCAGTTCTGGTGTGTGTAAGTTTCACAACCCTTTTGCAGGCCAGCGGTTCAAAGGCAACAAACAAGTCCACTACACCACAGCGGCAGTACTCGTAATCCTCCCGTTCCACGCTTCCAGGCTTTGCTGAGATGCTTCGTTTCTCAATCAACTGCCGGTTCGTTTCATCCAGGCAGACTACCGGGCGCAGCGGGTCGTAAGGCTGCTGGTATACATCCAGAACATCCTCCATCCGTGCTACAAATTCTGCTCCCGGCTTGGGGATGCACCATTCCTTCTTCTGCCAAGGCTTAAGGAACCTCTGAAAAATAGGCAATATCAGATTAAAAGATGAGGGGAAGGGCCCCCCCGGCCCAATTGGGTCGGGGGTTGGGCAATTATCTGTGTCTATTTCTCGTATTTTGCACCATTTTTCCGAAAAAGGGCGCAAGGCCCCCTGTCATGCCGCCTGCGGAATTCTCTCTGCCATTGCCAACAGGTAGAGATTTGCGCAGGCAAACATGGCATATAATCGGTTTTCATTCTTCTTCAAACCCCGGTATCGAACCTTCCGATACCCAAACTGGCATTTGATGATGCGGAAGATATGTAATAAGTGCGATCCCGGCTATCCTTGTACCACAATCGTCCGCATTTGATATTAGCAAAATTAAGGGGGTGTTTTTTTCTCGAATTAGCAGGAGGATGGTTTTTGGCCCTGAAAAAGCAAAATCCCTGCTAATTTTATTAGCAGGGAGCCGGAAACAGATATTTGTGGCAAAACAGAGAGGACTTACCCTTTTTTGATGCGCTTATGGGTTGGGTGAGGTCTGCTAATAGGCTTGCTAACAAGCCTTATCGTCAAAGTGCAGGTTTCCTCCAAAATGCCAATTTATTTTTAGAAACGAAAAAGCGCCAATTTCTTGATTTTCAACCTGAAAATTCAACGAAATTGACGCTCTCTCTGGCACCCCGAACTGGATTCGAACCAGCGGCCTACCGCTTAGGAGTAGGTTCCGCAGGCTTGCGGCGGTTGCTCACAAACCATCGCAAAGCCTTGCAAACACTCACTTTTTTCAAATTTTATTCCCCACGATTTACCACGGTTTCTTGCTAATCACGGCCATTTTTCGGGGCCGCAATTAGCAGGCGATTAGCAAGGGGGCGAAAAATCGCTTGATGGTTCAGAGTTCGATTCATTTCAAGTGCGCAAAAAAAGTGGCTTTCGATTGGGAGGAACTTCGTAAGGAAGTTCCTCCCAAAACTTTTGTAAAGTCAGTCGAGAGTGATTGAATTGCATGGAATATCAATCTATCGGAGGACTATATCATGGAAAAGTCGTTTTTGAGCAAATGGGCGGCACCTATCATCAGGAGGGCGATTATCTCCTGCCTGATCTGTCTTTGCCTAAAACTGTTCCTGTTGGTATTTGGGGGCAACGGCGGAGACACTACCTGAAAACACAGCGGGGGCCATTCTACAATGCTCTACTTCTCAATGGCAAGTTGGACGATCATTTGACTGAGGTTGATACCCAGGCAGAAGCCATGTTTTTTCAGTTGGTTAAACGACTGGCAGAACAAGAGGGTATCACAGAACATTTCAAGGTTGAAAATCAGATAAAATGGGTTAAGCGAATGAACAATATCCGAAATCGAGCATTAGAAATCATTCGCAGTGAATTGATTTACGCCTGATACGATAAGCGCCAGGGGGCATAGCGCAAACTGCACTCCCTGGCGTTGCTATTGATAAACATATCATTTGTCTATACTGGAAAAGTCATCTTTTAGGTGTTCTGAAACTGTAATAGCGTTTTTATAAATTTCGCTTTTTTCCAGTATTGCTTGCCGTTCAATCTCGGCTTCTTTTTCAGTCTTAAATCCTGTGTAAGAGATGTACATAGGCCGGCTATCGACATCTCCGTACAGTATTTTTGTGGCATCATTATTTTTAGTTAGAATTTCTTGAACCACAGCATTAAATAAAAAATTAGCTGTATATACCGATATGCTTTGTCCGAAAAGGGAGTATACGCTTTTGTCAGAATAATTAATGGCGATTTGTGCACCTATCTTCAAATCTTGCAGGGGTTGTTCTAAAGTAATTCCAGTAGACTCAATGGACGTAAGCTTTGCGTTTAAGCGTATAGGAATTTTCCTAACTAAAAGCAAGTATAATTCTTCGACTTCAGTAACGTGGTTATCAATGCTATCTATCTGGGCCGGGTCAAACGACAATTGAAGTTCTTGCTCAATTGCAGCCAATTTATCAAAAAAGGAAAATGTTTTTTGAAATGATTTTCTGATGCTTTCTAAACCATTTTTGTCCTTGGATTCTGCTAAATGACGGCCTCCTTTGAACCAAGAGTTTATAATGCTTATTGCTGTACATAGATCTTCGGCAATACTTTTAATTTGAGTGGCTTTATTGAATTGCATTCTGTATGTGAAGTTTGCGGTGTGGCCCTTCTTAGCAAAAGCCAACCTTAAAAAAATTGCTTTATCTTCTCCTGTTTCTATAAAAATTTCACTTTTAGTTTGACCTTTTCTAAAGTAAATAGTCCTTTTTCCGTATTCTGTGTCCAGTTCTTTTTTTATGCGTTCATTATAAGGATACAAGACGACTTTTTCAATGCTTCCATCAATCGTATGCGGATAAACCATATCGCCAGCTTTGATGCTTGTATTTATCGCTGACACTCCAGTTATTTCGATAGGTCGTCCTTCCTCAAAAACGCTTTCCATAGCTTTTTCAAATTCAGCTTTACTTTCAAAATCTCGGAATTGCAAATTTAGTCCCATCTCAAACATCTTTTTAGAAAATACGTCTTTAAGTTTATTTGACATTTTACCAGTCCTTCTTTATCTCATCTAACACCAGAATTTTGCTGATTAGAACGTATTTGCTTCTGATAGCATTGTCTTTACAAGAAAAGTGACAGTCCGGGATTTGCAAAATAGTATCTATAAAATCGAGCCGGCCTTGTGCATCTGGGACAATAATGTATCGGATTTCATCATAATCATACTCCAGCCAAAGACGCTGATAATTTTGCGTCATGAGAGTTTTGTTTATTTCTTCAATGAGAGGTATTATATAAGGATTTGCAATAACGCGTTCAATTTGAGTTGCGGTTACGGCCTTGATGTTAGGAACATACCGCCATTCACGTTCGTCATGAAAATTTTTTTGTAATTCAACCCAGATGGTCTCACCATTTGTTCGATTATAAGACCTGCTCATTGTTCCACGCAGTGGTTTCATGAATGAAAGACGGTTGAGAATATCATCTGCATAATCGTTAGGAAGTTGTTCTGCGCTCCATAAACTCGAAAACAATTTTGAAAACTCTGTTGCATATGCAGAATCTGTGTTGATATATTGAACTGGCTGTAAATGATGGTTCTCGCCCCATTTTTTTGAAAAAGCAATTGCATATTTCCCATAACAATCAGGATGAGTATTCCGTTTCGCCAAATCCAATTTTTCGGCATCACTTAACATCTCAGCAGAATCCCCAACTATATCAAGCTCAAATGTATCAGTTAATTTATGGAATGGAATATCGCAGAAACATTTCTGTAGCACAGCAATCTTCTGAAATGAAATATCTTCAGTCACGATATTCAAATATGCCATATCTTCAACACAGTATCGAGGTGCAATAGCTCTATTTTTCAAAATCCATTCCAAGTGTTCACTTTTGCTCATAAAGTGAAACAACGTATTAGCGCTTTGAACATAGTCATTATACGGAAATGCAACAGGGGCATGTTCTATCACCTTTTTCTCCATTATTATGTATCACCTGCTTTTTGGTTAATTGCCTGATACCTCCGCATCAACTCTGCCACGCAGCTTGTCTCAGTAGTCGTTGCCACATTGAACCCATACGCCTGCATAACGGCTCTATCGTTCTGCTGGTGGGCCTTGCGCAGTTCCAGGGGCATGGCGATCTCGTCGTAGAGGTCAGCAAAGGAGCAATCCAGGTAGAGGGCGTGGGCGTCCAGGATGGCCTGGGCGGTCTGCTCAATTTTGGCTTTCTGCGCATCGGTGAGGGTAGCTAAGGGAAGCGGTAATCACTAATCTGTCCAAGTCGCTACGGCTCTTGCACTCTTTTGCCTCCTGGCTGTGGTCACTTTTTTGCGGGGGTTGCAAAGTAGGGCCTAATTAAATGAATATTGAGGGTATGGGTATAGTTCCATCAATAATTGGTCAAGTTTATTCATAATATCAGGGATAGATTTTCCTTGGATATTCTGTATATACTTTTCTCGTTGTGGATTCTTACCCCTGCCTTTGGGAACTTCATCTAAGTTCCCAAAGATTAAGTCAGGCTCTAAAAAAGCATCCTCAATAACTGGCCCATTTGGGGAATCATACGCTTTAACTGATATTTTGACAGCCGGAGGACAAAATGAAAACACAGGAAATCCTTTTTCACAATGTTTCATAGTATTGCTAATATACTTTATACCTGACATGAAATCATCCGGGTGCTTTATTTTCCGCTCATAGAGTGAAATTCCCCAATAAATTGCTTCATTCAGTGCAGCAAAGGGTTCAACGCTTTCAAGAAGCATTACTGTATTCGGCCTTGCATTCTTACAGAGCATAATATATTTTTCATAACCGTGTTGCAGTCTTTTCCTGGCTTGCATGTATGCTTTTATTGACAATTCAATATTATCCATTACAATTCCTCCACCAATCTTTGATACATCCTCATCAGTTCCGCCACGCAGCTCGTCTCGGTGGTAGTGGCCACATCGAACCCATACGCATGCATGACGGCCCGGTCATTCTGCTGGTGGGCCTTGCGCAGTTCCGGGGGCATGGCGATTTCATCGTAGAGGTCAGCAAGGGAGCGGTCCGAGTAGAGGGTGCGGACGTCCAGGATGGCCTGGGCGGTCTGTTCGATTTTTGCTTTTTGCCCGTCCGTAGGCGCAGGCCATGGGAAGTTGTTGTAGACGGCTGGAGAGTAACTATAATCACTTTTCAACCGTCCGCAAACGGCCCGCATCCAAGCCATGTGAACATTTGAAATCATAACACCAAGCATATACAAATCAGCCCTTGGCACTAAATAAAGTTTGTTGCTTGCAATAATGTTTGGTGTCATGAATCCAATTGGAATATACCGCCGCTTTTCAGAAGATACTTCTGGAATTGCCAAATAATTTGAATCAGGCTGACGAATTTGTGAAAAAAGCATGGGGGTTCAGCTTGTGTTTGAACTGCAACTGTTTTTGTTTTACGTCGAGTATCTGCAACTCCTTTTAGCCGTTCCATCACTTCAGGGATTCCCCTATACTCAGTAGGTGAAATGCCTTTTAGCCATAAACAGTATCGTTCCTTGCCATTGATAAACTCATAAGAGCCGATGAAAGGCTTTATATATTTTTCGCTTTCAGGATGTTTAGTTAAAAACTCGTTGCGTTCTTCGGCTGATAGTATTAAATACCCACCATCCCAAGGTTTGTTACCTTGCACGATAGGTGGATACCCGTGCAAAGCACCGCCTCTGGAATTGATGAACATATCTGGTGCATCGAAAAGATAGCCATTGATATGAGAAACTATTTTGCTGCGCTCAGATTCAAAAAGCAGCTTTGTTCTATCGTGTACCCTGTTCTCTGCCGCCTTTTTGTTGTTTCCGGGAGGGGATGTTCAAAAGCTCCTGAACACGATTTTCCAACCGTTTTTCCAGATAGTCCAGGTGGGTGTCCGTGACCGTTCCGGCAGGATAGCGGTGGAATTTGAAGCCAATCATATGGCGAAGCTGGGCCTTCTGAACCGGCCCCATCACCGCATGGCAGATGTCCTCGTAGGACACCTGATAGGGATTTGTCCGCATTTTTGCATAGGCTTCAAAGTGAGAAAAACTGTCAAGGTCATCCTTGCCCGCAAGGGCCATCAGGGACAAGCCATTGTCAAAAATGGGGGCTGGGGCGATAATCTGTCCAGTGTGGTTGTTCCGCAGCAGGCCAAAGTTTCCAAAGTGTCTGTCCTCGTTATAAATCAGCGCGTCAAATACCAGCATACTCCGCAGCTGCTCTCCAAACTCCCCGCCCAAGGTATCATAGTAGTCAAGGCAAGCCTGGATGCCGCCAGTCTGCACCATGCGTCCAATGGGGATAAAGGCTGTGTCGATGTCGGTAAACAGCCGGCATTTGGAGGCGGTGATGCCCTTCCAGTTTTCCAGGTCATAATGCACCGCATTAAGGCCCATGACAGCGGCGATCTGAGAAGCGTAGGCTTCACAGTATGGCTCCCGCCCACTATTGGAAGCGCCGCTTGTTCCACCCTTGTAAAGATAGATGCCATCGCCCTCGATCAGCCGCCATGCTTTGGGAAGCATACCGCTGGTAGTCAACTCGGGGGAGGTAGTAAACGCCTCATGGCTCCGGCCCACGCCGGTGTAGGCCACCAGCGCCAGAATTTCAGAAAAGCGGTTCTCATAGAGGTTATACGCTTCAAACGTCCCCTCAAAGCCCTCCGGGACGACCCAATAGCTGTCGTTCAAAGACAGGCCCTTGCAAACGTCAATGATCCCCTTGGTGTCGTTGCGGCTCAAATTCAAAGTTTTGAGTATCTGATCTACAAAGGTGCGGTTTTTGGGAATGACCCTTCTGCCGAGCCAGCGGATGATCCCCTCGCTGGTCCGCTCTAAGTCCAGAGGCATAAGCGGAGCGTATTCGTCCTGCACGGAGATAATCTCGGCAACAAGGCCGTCCAGTCCTCGCTTCTCCAAAGAGAAACGTATCAGCTCGGTATCGTAAAGGCGCAGACTATAAATATCGCTCATGGGAACCTCCTTTCCATGCAATCAGTAAAAGTTAATGCTATTTTACCATAGAAATCAATATCAGGCAAGCGGCACAGACTGATGTTTCTATGTATAGAAAAACGGACAGGAATGGTTATCATTCCTGCCCGTTGGCATTTATGCGTTTCTACCGGCGAGAGCTGTCAACAGCGCCGCCATATCCGGGGATTCCGCAAGAAGTTTGAGAAGCAACTGCTGTTTGGCCGCTGCGTCAAGGTTTTGAAGCGGGTCGGATGTCGGGGTCTGCTGTTCCCTGGGGGGACTGCCTGCCGCTGTGGTTCCTGCTGTACCACCGCCCCCATAAAACTCTTTCTGGAACCTTGCGGCGTTTACACGGCGGTCATCGTCCAGAATGTGGGCATACCGTTCTGTGACCATCGTGGCCTGTGCGTGGCCGGTGTCGCCTTGGACGGCTTTAATATCGCCGCCGCTGAGTTTGAGCTTATAGGTCGTGCTGGTGTGCCGGAGACTGTGAAAGACGACTTTGGGAAGGTCATTATCCTTAATAAGTTTATTAAAAGCACGAGTGAGATGGTTTGCTTCTGTGGGTGTCCCCTGTGTACTGGCGAATACAAGGTCATAATCCCTATATTCATCCCCCAACAATTCTTTCAGCTCGTCAACCGTTTTCTTGCGCTCTACCAGCATTTCAGCCACCGCCTTGGGCAGGAACACCTTCCGCACACTTGTCCTTGTTTTCGGCTCTTTCAAGGCCAACACGGTGGAGTTGCACCCCCGCGCTGTGGGGAATTTAAACATGATACCCTTTTCTCCGATTTGGGCCAGCGATTCCCTGGAAATTCGCTGAAGCTCCTTGTCGATGTAGATATAGGCGCTGTTATGTTCTATGCTGTCCTGGCTAATATCTACACAGCTCCATGTGAGGCCCAGTAACTCCCCCATCCGCAGGGAACAGGCAAAGGCCAGATTGATTGCCAAGGAGAGAAACGGGTCATCACAAAGGGATAACGCTTTCAAAAGCGTCTGAGCGTCCCAAATGTCCCGCTCATGCTTCTCGGCCTTGGGGACTGTGGCGTTCTGTACTGGGTTTCTTGCCATCAATTCCCACTTTACTGCCTGATTAAAGGCATTCCGCAAAAGTTTGTGTATCTCCCGTATCGTGTTTGGAGAGATAAGTTCACCCTCGGGATGTCCGTACCGGGGAACCGCTTTCACAGTTTGGAGATCTTTATAAAACTTAGTCATCATCCTGGGACTGATATCATTAAGTTTTACTTCCCCGATAATGGGTTTGATGTAATTGTCTATTAAAGCCTTATGACCATCGAAGGTAGAGGGTGCCCATGTGCTGACACCATATAGAGACACATACTCGTTCAGGAAGTCGGACAGCGTGTCGGCGCTGGGCGGAATGAACACGCCGGTGTCGATCTGATGTTCAATTTCTGCTTTGCGTTTCTTGGCATCTGCATAGGAACCACATGTTTCCCATTTTTGCTGCTTTTGTCCGTTGCTGTCTATGTAGCTATAGACAACAGAATACTTGGTTTTGCGTTTGATGATAGATGCCACGGTTGTTCCTCCTTTCAGCCGGTAACTATGGTGTGACGTTTTTGGGAGTTGTACCACGTCTCAAAGCTGTCTTTATAGATGCGGATTTTGTCGTTTGCTTTAACTGTGGTAAATAAATGTCGCTTGTTCACCATGTTATAAACGCTGTTGCGGTGTATACCCAGCAGCCTTGCAACATCGCTCACCGATAAGGTGGCGTCCAATAGCTCCTGCGGCGCTGTGTCCTCCAGCTTTTTATAGTGGGACTGGCTCTGATACCACGCTTCAAAGCTTTCTTTTAGGATGCGGGTCTGTCCATCGACTTTGATAGTTTCAAAAGGGGCGTGGTTCTTTATCAGCTCGTAGATGGTGCTGGAGTTTAGTCCGAGGATATCCGCCGCCGCTGGGACGGTCAGAGAGGGGGGGAGCAGTTGGCCCGGTTCCGGCCCGTTGACCTTTTTGTAGTGAAACTGCCTGCCGTACCATTGCTCAAAACTGTCCAGCATGATCCGCATTTTGCCGCCGACAAGGATAACCTTGAAACGTCCCTGTTTTACAAGCCAATATGCTTCAACTTTCTTCATACCAAGAAGTCTCCGCATTTCAGAAACGGAAATGCTTGTCTTTTCCATTCAGAATACCTCCCTATGTAGATTTTGCGCTCTGCCTATCGGCTGGTGTCAGAATATGTAGTTTGTCAATGCAGCCAAGGCGTTGGCCTTGGCTACATTGTAGTGGGAAGGTTCGTTGTACTCAACTATGCGATTTTGCTAACTGATTTGAAATCGTACAGTTGACAATTACCCCTTGTCCAGCCATTCATCAAAGCTGGCTTTGGAGATACGGAGCTGGTTCCCGATCTTGACGCTCCGAAAGAGATTTTTCTTGATAAGGATATAAGCGGACGAACGGCTAATATCCAGGATAGCCATAATATCGTCTACGGAGTAGGCCCGCTTTTCACTGTCAAGAATAGATGCCTTTTCTGTATTGCGGGCACTGAGTTCCGCCATGCGCTGTTCCATCAATTCATCAGTCATGCTCCGCACCCCCTTAATACCTGTCGTCGCCCAGGCGCTTTTTCTTGTGGATGATGCGGTAATCGTAGCCGTCCCGGACGTGGCAGTACATACAAGGTTCTTTTATTTGTGTGCGGTCGATCCGTCTGACGATATGTTCAGGCGAGTAAATAAATTGTTTGAGGCAGGTGCCACAAAGCGTTAACACCATTTCATCAGGCACAACATCACGCGGTTCATCGGCGGGCCGCTCCTGCATTGTCTCGCCGGGGTCTTGCAGGCCCACGCTGATCCCAAGGGCCTCGTCGATATAGTCCATCACATCATCGTCCAGACAGCCCACATAGTCCCCCAGCCTGCTCTTGTCAATCGTTCTGATCTGCTCCAGCATGGCCATAGAACTTTTCGGAAGGCCGAAGAACGGCGGGATGCCGATGTGGGTCGGCTGTCGGAGTTTCTTCACCCTGGTAGTGATGGGGGCGATGATGATAGTGGGACTGAAACAGTTTCCCACATTGTTCTGGATTACAAGGACGGGGCGCGTCCCTCCCTGTTCGGAGCCGATTACCGGGTCTAAATTGGCATAGTACATTTGGCCGCGCAGCACCTCGTCTGGCCGTTCCCTTTTCATAAAGACACCCCACTTTTATGTGATTTGCCCTTGCAGCCAAATACCCATCTGCTTCCCAGGATGTGTGCAAAACATACCTGACCGCCAATCCATCCAGAGACATATTATCTTAACTGGCGATTGGCCGTCCCCGCGTTGGCGGTCAGATATGTAATGCACACTATTTGTCCTCGACACCCCGTGTGCAGGCCGAAGCCCTGGGAAGTCGTCAAGCGGTGGCCTGCTCACCACCTCACGGGAGTTTCACCCCAACTGCCGTTCTGACAGAGCCGCCC
>OFFF01001480.1_pt1 | contig 14913 bp, 12 predicted proteins | sample 1521301 | NCBI WGS metagenome assembly OFFF01 (sample SAMEA3504101, study PRJEB24116) | mouse gut metagenome | biome: mouse gut; feature: mouse-associated habitat; material: faeces | place: Denmark | collected 2011
TTTTCCTTTTCAGTTTTTTGTTGAATACATCCTTGCCGTTTTTGTCCACGCCATGTACCTGAAAATACTCTTTTGCAATATCAAGCCCGATTTGGCATACTTGTCTCATGGCCCGCTCCCATGTTGGTTAACGTGACAGAATGTCACCTTTTGGCACATTGATGCCGCAGAGTCCATTGGCTCGTTGGGGGCGGGTCTATCCCATCAGCTAATTTTCATTCCTAAAAATTCGGTAATATATAGCCCTCAACCAAGAATATAATTTTGACTCAGCTTCTGCCTCAAAACCAACCTCTGTCATTGCTTATGCCGTACACCATAACCATATGATATTATTATTTAATCATACATGCAAAAAGTCTACAATTTGTACTTGCTTCAATACGGCACATGAAGTATACGTCTACCTAAGAGAGCATCATGCTGCAACTGGCATTTATGTATTGCAGTTACTTCAGCATAATAAGTAGGCGCATTCAAATTTTATATGGATTCCTTCGATTGTATTAAATCCATATAAGTACTCTATTTTTAGTTGCCGAATGGAGCAAAAAGCATGAAATATACCTGTAGCCGTTGCTTGTATGATACTACTATCCCGAACATCACTTTTGATGAACATGGGATATGCAACTATTGCCATCTTCATGATTCGCTTGAAATACAATATCCGAGCGAAAAGCAGGGATTCAGTATACTTCAAAATATAGCTAAACGCATTAAACACGCAGGAAAAGGAAAAAAATTTGACTGTATTGTAGGGGTTTCAGGTGGTTGTGACTCTTCATATCTTCTCTATATAGCAAAGGAGCTGATGGGGTTACGCCCTCTAGCTGTACATTTTGACAATACTTGGAATACAGAACTTTCAACACAAAATATGCATAACATTGTAAAAAAGCTCAATGTTCCTCTTGAAATATATACTGTTGACGCACAAGAATATGATGATATATATAAAGCATTTTTAAAATCTGGAGTTGCCGACATTGAATCACCGACAGATATTGCTCTTGCATCTGTTTTAAATAGAGTTGCCGACAAACATAATGTAAAATATGTTCTAGAGGGGCACAATTTTCGGACTGAAGGAATTTCACCACTAGGATGGCTCTATATGGATAACCGTTATATAGAATCAGTACATGCCAAATTTGGAACTCTTCCTCTTATCACCTACCCAAGAATGCCTTTACATACACAACTATACTGGATGATGCGAAGAATTCGTAAAATTCGTCCTCTCTGGTATTTAAGTTATAACAAAGAAGAAATAAAACAATTTCTTGAAAAAAATTTCAACTGGCATTGGTACGGCGGTCACCATCTGGAAAACAAGTTCACAGCTTTTTATCACAGCTATTTTATGCCTCGCCGTTACGGTATTGATACACGTCTGCTTGGGCTCTCCGCTATGGTGCGTACCGGCAGAATGGCGCGCGATCAAGCTTTGCAAGAAATTAAAAAACCGTTTCATATGGAAGACGGCCTGATTGCGTACCTAAAACAACGTCTTGACATCAGCAGCGAGGAACTGGAAATATACTTGACACAGCCGCGTAAAACATACAGAGATTTTACAACTTACAAAAAAACATTTGAAAGAATGCGTCCATTTTTTTGGCTCATGGCAAAACTAAATTTGATTCCCTATTCTTTTTATATAAAATACACAAAACCAGATCCTTTATGTAAGGCATCACAATAACATTTCAAAAATGATATAATTTATGTTTTAACTTTGTATCTTCAAAAAGTATCTATACATTTCACTCCAACGAGAATTATAACATGCCCTTATCTTTACTTCCAAAAGTTTTTGTAGGTGTCAAAGAAATTGCCGGAATGATGTGTGGTATTACACATTGTCTCCAGCAACATGGCTTTGAAACGGATTTGTATCTATTCGACAAACACTCTTTTTCTTATAAGCATCCAGTAAATTCCAATCCTATTTTTAACAATTTCCTGACCATTCAGGAAAAGCTGAAAACAGCACGTGGAAAGGAAAAAGTAGCTTTACTTATTAATGAATATCAAAAAAGCTTGGAACTCCTGTTCCAAGATTTATTAGGCAAATATGATGTATTCATTTTTAATGGATGGAGGACAATTTTTCCTGATTATTCAGATTTACCGCTACTCAAACGGAACGGCAAAAGAGTAATCATGTTTTTCCTCGGTTCGGAAGGCCGACCGCAATGGATGCAGGGAAACTCTCTGGAATTAAGTCTGGAGGGTATCCTCCGGCAAACGCAGACGGTTTTCAACCGGGTACGGTTCCTTGAGCAACACTGTGATTATGTTGTGTCCCATCCGCCTACGTCACAGTTTTTAACCAGGCCGTTTGTTCCGTTTCTCGGTGTAGGCATCCCTTTTCTGAAGCCTATCGGCAATGTTAAACCAATTCGTCCAGAGTCTCCTCTTGTTCTACACGCCCCCAGCAGTCCGTACAAGGGAACCTCCCGCATCAGAGCAGCGGTTGAAACGCTCAAAAAAGAAGGGCAGCAGTTCGAATACCTGGAGCTGAAAGGGGTTCCCAATGCCGTAGTTCTGGAAAATCTGGCCCGCTGCTCTTTCGTGATAGACGAACTGTACTCTGACTCTCTTCTCGCAGGCCTTGGCACTGAAGCAGCACATTTTGGCAAACCAACCCTCATCGGCAGCCTGCCGGATATCCGGGATACCATGCAGGGTTCGGCTCTGCCCCCTCCTCCCTGCGAAATCTTCCACAACGGCGATCCACTGCCGGGGATGCGTCGTCTGTTGAATGACGTGGAGTATACCCACACACTGGGCGACCAAGCGAGAGCCTACGTCAATGCGCATTGGAGCGTCGAACATATCGGCCAGAGACTGGCCGATATGGCACGTGGAGAAATGTTTTCGGGTACACTCTGTCAGCCGGAAAATATCAACTACTTTCGGGGCTGGGGCCTTTCGGACGAAGAATTTCACAGCATGGTCACCCGGTATATCAAGGCATTCGGTCATGATGCCCTGTACATTTCAGACAAGCCACAGCTCCTGCTTTCCTTGCTGCGCTGGCTGAAAAAAAATTCTTAGCGTTTCAAAATCCGGCAACATGTCATGCAGGCACTTCTTTCGTCCTCCCTCCGTGTTGCCGGATCTCTGCCCGCAGAGAGCACGGGCAGTCTTTTCCGCACTTTTTAAGGATTTTGATATAATGCATACTTTTCCCAAACGAATCACTCTTGAATTGACCAATCGCTGCAATATTTCCTGTTCATTCTGTCCGAGGCATAATATGGGCGGATTTCTCGGCAGCATGGATACAGCCTTGGCACTGCATCTTCTTGATGAAATGGCCGATCATCTTCCCGTGACACTGGTGCCTTTCTTTCGCGGTGAAAGTTTGCTGCATCCAGACTGGTGGAAAATAATCGCCTACGCTCGTAAAAAAGATATCGGCCCCATACAGTTTACCACGAACGGCACATTGCTGGACGAAGAAAACACCCGGAAGCTGCTTGACTGCGGAGTCGACTTCATTTCTTTCTCTCTGGATACCATTGACCCGGCGCTGTATGAGGCTTCACGCCGGGGAGCCGATTATGCCGCGACCATGGCCAATATTCTGCACTTTTTGGAATTGCGCGAAAAAGAAAACAGTCCCATGACTGTACAGGTTTCAGCCGTGGAAACGCCCCTTCACAAGCCCGGCATGGATGCCTTTGTATCTTTCTGGTGCCGCAGGGTGGATCGGGTGCGGATTTATGCCGAACATTCAGCCAACGGCCATCCGGGCAGCTTGCGGGAATATCAGGATATCACGACAGGGCGGCGTCCCTGTAAAAAAGTTGTCGAGGATATGGTCATTCTGTGGAATGGCGACGTCGCCATCTGTAATCATGACTGGCAGCGTCAACGCCGGGGCGAAGTCTTCGCCAATGTCTCCAACGGCATCGAAACCGCCTGGAACTGCGACGCATATCAGCGCCTGCGCGACGCGCATGAGCAAAACGCGCTCGAAGATATGTATCCATGTGCCGCCTGCGAACACTGGAAGGCATTTTACCTTCCCGAGCATCTTATCGGACGCCTGTACACACGAAACGGAGACTAACACACGATGATCATACCGCTTATCAAACCATACATGACTGAGGCCATCAAGGCTCGGGTGGCCGCGGTGCTGGATTCCGGCTATCTGACTGAAGGCCCTACGGCTCATGAGCTGGAGCGCATCTTCGCCGCCTATGTCGGAGCGCCCTACGCCATTGCGACAAGCTCCTGCACCACAGGTCTGGAACTGGCCTTGAGAGCCGTGGGGGTCGGCCCCGGTGATGAAGTCATTGTGCCGGACTATACCTATCCCGCCACGGCCAGCGCCGTGGCCATGACCGGCGGAACCCCGGTCATTGTGGATATTGAAGAGGATACCCAGCTTATCAGCCGCAGCGCAGTGGAAGCGGCCCTGTCCCCCCGGACCAGGGCCATATGTCCGGTTTCCCTCTTCGGCAATCCGCTGGATTACCACTGGCTGAACAAGCTGAAAAAAAACAGAGAGATATACATCATTGAAGACGCGGCCTGTTCCATCGGGGCGGCCTGGAACGACGCCAAAGTGGGCAGCTTTGCCGATATTTCGGTATTTTCTCTGCATCCGCGCAAATTCATCACCACCGGTGAAGGCGGCATGATTACCACTTCAAACGGCCTGTGGGCGGAATGGATGAATTCTTTCAAGCATTTCGGCATGAGTGACGGTTCCGCCGCGCGAAAGAGCATCCGGTTCGAACGCATGGGCAGCAATTACAAGCTGTCTGACATACAGGCCGCGGTCGGCCTGGGCCAGATGCAGGACATAGATATGCTGCTCACGGAGCGCCGCGCGCAGGCAGCTCTTTATAACGACATGTTTGCCTCCCTGCCCGGAGTCGGGCTTCCGACAGTTTCCGAGCGAGGTGAACATTCATGGCAGACATACTCCATTCGTCTCGATCGGCGCGACGAGATCATGCAAAAAATGCATGCCAAAAGCATTGAAGTACAAATCGGCACCTACGCCCTGCATCACCACCCGGCCTATCAATCACCCGCCTGCCGTTTGTGCGGCACGTTTCCCCACAGTGAGGCCGCGTTCGCGCGAACGCTGGCTTTGCCCATGTATCACGGCATGACACAGGAAACACAGGAAAAAGTTTTTCTCTCTTTAAAGGAGTGCCTGTAATGGAAACGGCTCCATCCTGGTTTTGCGAAATCATGCGGGCACAAAATTTTGGCGACACGCTTTCGTGCGGTTCAAAGACATATGTGTATCGCAATGGCGTATGGAATGCGTCACATCTTGACGTCAGCGATCAGCAAAAGCAAACGGAAGAAATCTTTGCATTCAAATGGAAGAAAGAAACAACATTTAACTCACCGGAGGCTCTCGGGCGAGTTCGGGACTGGCTCATTGAGCGCTATGGAACATTCAGCGCCCTTTTGCCGCTCCTCCCCCCGGAGCCGGTTGTTTTGGACGCGGGCTGCGGAGCGGGCATGTCCGCTCTGGAATATTTAAAGCCACTCTCAAAAATTCGATATATAGGCTGCGATATATCCGAAGCAATATGGGTCGCTGTAAAACGGTTCAACCTCCAACAAGAGAGAGAGAGAGAGAGAGAGAGAGAGAGAGAGAATCTTCATTCGTGAAGACATTACGCAGCTTCCTTTTACTCACGAGAGCGTTGACTGTATCTTTTCAGAAGGAGTTCTCCATCATACGGACTCCACACGCGGAGCACTCGCCTCTCTTGTTCCATTACTGCGCAGAGGAGGATATTTTTTATTCTATGTCTATCGAAAAAAAGGTCCAATCCGTGAATTTACAGATGATTATATCCGGGAAAAACTTCAACTGCTGTCGGCTGCTGAAGCATGGAATGCGCTGAAACCATTAACTTCTCTCGGAGAGCAACTGGGATGTATTGAAAAAGAACTCGACCTGCCCCAAGGGTTGTCACTCCTTGACATACCTCCCGGTAAAATTTCGTTGCAGCGTTTTTTCTATTGGCATATTTTCAAGACATTTTACCATCCAGAACTTTCTTTTGAAGAAATGAACCATATTAATTTCGACTGGTTCGCGCCTAAAAATGCTTTCAGGCAGACCCCGGAGGAAGTTTCCTCCTGGTGTAATGAACTGGGTCTGGCGATTAAACGCATGCATATAGAAAACGCGGGAATTACTATTATAGCTCAGAAAATCTGAATTCAGACTGAAATATCTGTGACGCTCAGCCTGGTCGGAACATCATGTCCCGGCCAAAAATTACCTTCAAAGCAATCCTGCGGGAGGGGGAGGAGGACATGTGCGGTATCTGTGGCATTATCGAAACAGATGGTCGTCCGATTCACGAAAGTGAATTGCAGCGCATGGTGCAGACCATTGCCCACCGGGGGCCAGACGGACAGGGGATAAAAATCGCCGGCCCAGTTGGCCTGGGACATTGCCGCCTGTCCATTCTGGATTTGAGCCACGACGGCGACCAACCCATGAGTACCGAGGACGGCTTTTTCAGCATTACCTATAACGGCGAAATTTATAACTTCAAAGAACTCAGGACGGAATTGCAACGTCTTGGCCACATTTTCCGCAGCCGTACGGATACGGAAGTGATCCTGCGGGCTTATGCCCAGTGGGGACACGCCTGCGTAGCACGCTTCAACGGCATGTTTGCATTTGCCATTGCAGACTATAAGCGCCGACAGCTTTTCCTGGCGCGAGATCGATACGGCATCAAACCTCTTTACTATACTTTTTGCGGCTCTACTTTCCTTTTTGCCTCAGAGCATAAAGCTTTTTTAACACATCCTCACTTTTCAGCAAAGCTAGATGCGCCTGGCCTGGTAGAATATTTTACCTTTCAAAATATCATTTCCCAAAAGACATTGCTTCAAGGGGTAACCATTTTCCCTCCTGGCAGTCACGCCTATCTGCCTTTGCAAGGCTGTCAACATCTGAACATAGCCCGTTATTGGGACTACAATTTCCAAGAAGACCCAGCAATTACCGATGTCACATCCTGCTGTGAAGAACTTGACAGGCTTTTCCAGCAGGCTATCAAGCGGCAGCTCGTCAGTGATGTGGAAATCGGAAGCTACCTTTCCGGCGGCATGGACTCCGGATCTATAACAGCTCTTGCTGCTCAAAATTTTCCCTACATCAAAACTTTTACATGTGGCTTTGATCTCAACTCGGCATCAGGACTGGAACTTTCCTACGATGAACGGGAGAGCGCCGAATTCATGTCGTATCTGTACAAGACCGAACATTACGAAATGGTTCTCAAGGCCGGCGACATGGAGCGTGTCCTACCCCATGTGGTCTGGCACATTGAAGAGCCGCGCGTGGGCCAAAGTTATCCCAACTACTGCATAGCCAATCTTGCCGCCAAATTCGTCAAGGTAGTCATGGCCGGAACTGGCGGTGATGAGCTCTTCGGTGGTTATCCCTGGCGCTATTACCACACGACCGGGGCAAAAAACTTTGATGACTATATCGACAAATACTACGGTTTTTGGCAACGATTACTGCCGGACGCCGAATTGCGCCAACTGTTCTCTCCTCTTGCGCAGGAAACGCGACACGTCCGAACCAGAGATCTTTTCAGCAGCATACTTCATGATAAAGCCGCTCCGCAATCAATTGAAGCATATATTAATATGTCGCTGTACTTTGAAGCCAAAACTTTCCTGCATGGGCTGCTTATCGTAGAAGACAAGCTTTCCATGGCCCACGGGCTGGAAACCCGTGTGCCATTTCTGGACAATGATTTAGTAGACTTTGCCATGCGTCTGCCTGTGCGTATGAAACTTCATAATTTGGAAAATATGTTGCGTATTGATGAAAATGATGCAGCAAAACAAAAGACGTACTTCAGCAAAACCCGAGATGGAAAATATTTATTGCGTGAAACCATGCGGCGCTATATCCCGCAATCAATGGCCGATGCGCAAAAACAAGGTTTTAGCGCACCAGATGCCTCATGGTTCAAAGGCGACAGCATTTCTTACGTGCAAAAATTACTCCTCTCCAACAACGCCCGCTTATATGAGTACCTTGATGCCAATGTAGTCAGACGCAATATTCAGTATCACCTAGATGGAAAAAAGAATAAAAGACTTCTGATTTGGTCTTTGCTCAGCTTTGAGAACTGGTTGAAAAGCTATTTACCATAGATAAAAAAGCTCAACATCCATCTCTTCAAAAAATTTTTTCTTTATACAGCAACCTTCAGAAGGCTGACATTATCGACTTAAAAAGCCTTTACCCCTCCCTTTTCCTGTCCCAACGCCCCGCATAGGCGGTTTCACTTGCCTGTATCAATTGCTCTCCCGTTTTCCAGGCTCTTTCCGCCATTTGCTCCCAGAATCTCTGTTTCGTGCAAAGACGAGACGTCAGATAAAGCGCTTCTTCCCACGAAGAGAACGCCAGTACGCCATCTTCCTCACCAAGCCCCATGCTGAGGGCCAGTTCAACATGACACAACAAGGGCGTACCGGCAGCAAGAATTTCCGCGCATATGCCGGGATTATGACAGCGCGGGGGCACAATGCACACTTTAAAGATACGATAGAGCATCTGCATATTTACGCTTTTGCAGGTCTGGATTCCCCATTGCCGTGCAATATCTGATAGAGTGGCAAAAAAAGAAAGATACAAGGTTCCTCCGGCACTTTTCCAGGCTTTATCTCTCGCGCATGCCCCCACAATATCCATGACATCTTTCATTGCGTCTTCGTGTTCCATGAATGCTACCGCATGATCGCGCAAAACAAAATCTATAAACGGTATATGACGATCCAGCGTACATAGCGTCATGGGAGGGCCGTATGCCTCCGGCGTTTCAGGGCCGGGGAGGACAGCGTCAGCCAGAGAGGCCAGAAGTTTTGCCTCCTCCTGGCCCGAAAAACGCAGATCAGCCGTAACATGAAGAGAGGGAAATACACGACGCAGGCGTCGTACAATACTTGCAGGAGTGCTCATGCTGCTCCAGCCCCCGCATATCACCATCTTACGCATTTGCGGGGGCAGGTTGAGCATGCCATCGGATATCGTCCGCATGTCCTGCCCAATCAAACCGTAATCAATGTTGTGCAAAAATCCTGCGGGGGTTTCCACCCACAGCTCCAGCTGCTCTCCGCGTGTGCGCAGCCAGCCCAGCAACGAGACAAGCTGATGCGCGGCAAACTCCGCCACGCCATCAGGTATGCAAGGAAGAAGAACATACACCGGGACTTTACCTGTATCACAGGGAGGAAACACACTCAGAGTATCAATGGTGAGATCAGGCAGATCAGCGGCCGCAGGGGCTTGAGACAAAATTTTTTCTACAAGTTTCCGCGGGTAACTTTTTTCCAGAAATTGCCGCGGCGCCCCAACCATACGGACACGTCCCGATGAGAGAGCCAGGTTCTCCAGCCCATTAATCTGGATTGAGCTTTTTACATCCACAAGAACGATGCCTTCCTTCCGGCAGTTTAGTGTTCTGCTTGTAAAAGAGTGCCCGCGGCGATCCGCGTCAGCCCGCAGCAGCCGCCACATGCTCGCATCCAGGCCGGCATTCAATTCATCCTCCCACAAATGCCAGTTCAGCCGCTCCAGAAGCTCCCGATGCAGAAAGCGCCCCGCGCCGATGCTCTCGCCTTCACGGGGAGGCAAATAGCCCAGCCATTCCATCAATCTTCCGCTCCGGCTTTCGAGAACAAAAAACGTATCCAGCCCGGCCAGCAGGCAGCCTTCATCCAGGCTTTCTTTGAGCACATGAAAAAAGCGCTCATTCAACAAATCGTCAGAGCCAAGGATCACCACGCCGTCCACATCCTGATCGCGCAGCAGAGACAGCGCCGCGTTCCACTTTGCCCCCAGCGGCAGGTTTTCCACCTCTGTATAGCTGAAACCGTTCCTTTCCGCCACAGCCCGGCTTTCTTCCCCCTCAGACCCCGCGACCACGGGCAGCAGCTCCATAAACGGGGCGAGAGCCGTCTTCATATCGGCGATGTGAGAAAAAACGAGGTCTGTGAGTTCAAGCCGCTGCCACATGGCGGAGACTACGCCAATCCGATAAAGACGTTTACCGCCATTCCTCTGCTTTTCCATAAAGACGCCCGGCATATCCGTTTCCTCGTTTTCACAGCTGGTTGCTCATATCGACATGTGCTTTGATACCAAAATGTATCAACGAGGCAAATCATCCTGAAGATATTTTTTATTGGCCCGATTTTTGCTTAAGGCTTCACGGCGCGGAAAAATCGTTCTTTCCGTCATATGCCTGACATCCCCGCCTTCTTTCAGGAGTCACCATGTTTCCCACCATTACGGATCGCCCCATAAAAATAGCTGTGGTCGGCTGCGGGCGCATATCGAAAAACCACTTCGGTTCCATTGAAAAACACGCGGAACACCTTAAACTGGTGGCCGTCTGCGACGAGAACCCCCGGGTACTGGCCGAACACGCGGAAAAATACCATGTCTCCGGCTACGGGGACTATGAAACCATGCTCCGCGAATCCGACTGCGATCTGGTAGCCATCTGCACGCCTTCGGGCCTGCATCCGCAGCAGGCCGTTCTGGCCGCTCGTTACGGCAAGCATGTGATGACGGAAAAACCCATGGCCACCCGCTGGCAAGATGGCCTGGCCATGGTGAAAGCCTGTGATGAAGCCAACGTGCGCCTGTTTGTCATCAAGCAGAACCGGCGCAACGCCACGCTTCAGCTGCTCAAACGCGCGGTGGATGAAAAGCGTTTCGGCAAAATCCACATGGTTCATCTCAACGTGTTCTGGACCAGGCCGCAGGAATATTATGATTCTGCCGCATGGCGCGGCACATGGGAAATGGACGGCGGAGCCTTCATGAATCAGGCCAGCCACTACGTTGATCTGCTGGAATGGCTGATCGGCCCCATTGCCGACGTACAGGCCATGACCGGCACTCTGGCCCGCGACATTGAAGTGGAGGATTCCGGCGTCATGAATGTGCGCTGGCGCAGCGGAGCCCTGGGCTCCATGGCCGTCACCATGCTCACCTGGCCCAGGAATCTGGAAGGTTCCATCACCATACTCGGAGAAAAAGGCACTGTTCGCGTGGGCGGCGTGGCCGTCAATGAAATCCGGCTCTGGGATTTTGCCGAGCCGCGCGACTACGATGCGGACATCATGAACGCCAGCTATCAGACAACTTCAGTCTACGGCTTCGGGCATCCGCTCTATTACAAGAACGTCATCGACGTACTGCGCGGTGACGCTCTGCCGGAAACGGACGGGCGCGAGGGTCTGAAATCGCTGGAAGTGCTTATTGCCGCCTATATTTCCGCGCGTGACCGGCGTACCGTCTCCCTGCCGCTGGAATACTGAAAAAACGAATAAAGAGGAAAGCACCATGCAATTCGTTGATTTGGGAGTCCAGCAGGCCCGCATGAAAGACACCCTGCGCACCCGCCTTGATGCTGTGCTTGCGGGGAACCATTACATCCTCGGCCCGGAAGTGGCGGAACTGGAGGCAAAACTTGCCGCCTTTGCCGGAATGAAGCACTGCCTTGGTTGTTCCTCCGGTTCCACGGCGCTGGATCTCGCCCTTATGGCCTGGGGCATCGGCCCCGGCGATGCTGTGCTCACCACGCCTTTCACCTTTGTCGCCACGGCGGAAAGCATTGCCAAAACCGGGGCCACCCCCGTTTTTGTGGATATTGATCCTCTGACCCTGAACATGGATGCCGCGCGTCTGGATGACGCCCTGGAGGCAATCCGGGACGGCGACTCCGCGCGCCACCCCCTGCCGCTCCCGGCACGGGAACAACAGCTCACTCCGCGCGCCATTCTTCCGGTGGATATTTTCGGACGCCCTGCGGAATATGACAAAATTCTCGGCGCGGCGGAACGCCACAAGCTCAAGGTGCTGGAAGACGGCGCGCAGGGTTTCGGCGGATACTGGCGCGGCAAGCCGCTGTGCGGATGCGGATGCGACGCGGCGGCCACCAGCTTCTTTCCCACCAAGCCGCTGGGCTGTTACGGCGACGGAGGAGCCGTTTTTACGGATGACGACGCCATGGCCGAGCGGGTGGATTCACTGCGCTATCACGGGCGCGCCGGCAAGACGCAAAAATACGAAAATGTGCGCCTGGGGATGAACGGCCGCCTCGATACCCTGCAAGCCGCGGTATTGCTGGCGAAATGGGAACTTTTCCCCGCCGAGATCGAACTGCGGGACGCCGTGGCGCTTCGTTACGACAAGCTCATTCGTGAAACGGAACTCCCGGAACGCGGCCTTGTGCCGCCCCCCTTGCCTTCCGAACAGGGCAGCCGTTCCGTATGGGCACAATATACCGTTCAACTTGCGCCGGGCACAGACCGCGCAGCCGTGGCCGCCGCCATGAAGGCGGAAGGAATTCCCACCGCCGTGCATTATCCCAAGGGTCTGCACCGGCAGACGGCCTTCTCCAGCCTGGGATACCGCGCCGGGGACTTTCCCGTCACGGAATGCGTTACGGAGCGTGTGCTCTCCCTGCCCATGCATCCCTACCTCGAAGAACAGCAGCAACGCGACGTCATTGCCGCGCTCACGCGCGCCCTTGCCGGATAAGGCCTTTATATGACAACATGCATCCATCCCAGCAGCGTCATTGATGACGGAGCGCGTATCGGGGAAGGCACACGGATTTGGCACTTCTGCCATGTCATGGGCTCCGCCGTCATTGGAACAAACTGCAATATCGGTCAAAATGTCTATATTGACGCCCATGTGCGCATCGGCAACGGCTGCAAGATCCAGAACAATGTCAGCGTATACCGGCATGTGACTCTGGAGGACGAGGTTTTCTGCGGGCCGTCCATGGTGTTTACCAACGTATGGAACCCGCGTGCCGGCATCCGCAAAATGGATGAAGCCCGTCCTACGCTGGTGCGGCAGGGTGCCTCCATAGGGGCCAACGCTACCATTGTGTGCGGCGTCACCATCGGGCGTTACGCCTTTGTCGGCGCAGGTGCCGTGGTCACGCGCGACGTGCCGGATCATGCGCTGGTCTACGGCAACCCGGCCCGCGTACGCGGCCATGTGTGTTCCTGCGGAGAAAAGCTGGACGCGAGCCTGAGCTGTCCTGTGTGCGGAATCCGCTATCAACCGAACGACAACGGGCTTGAGCCGGCAGGCTAGAGCATTTTAGAGCATTTCACTCTTGAAATGCTCCAAGGAGTCGAGTAAGGCGAGACTCCTTCGCGAATCGGAACATAGGGTCTGGCTGGCAGATATTTTCAATCAAAAAACGCTCTGGTATTGAAAAGGAGTTCCCGCATGACATCAATGGAAGCGCTGCTTGCAAGGCAGGCCTGTGTGGCCCTGATAGGTCTGGGCTATGTGGGGCTGCCGCTGGCCGTGGGGCTGGCTCGCAACATGAAGGTGATCGGATACGATCGCAGTGAAAAGCGCGTGAACTCCCTGCGTTCCGGCACAGACTGGACCGGGGAAGTCGACGGGGCGGAACTTGCCGAGGCAGACCTGGAATTCACTGCCGACGCCGCACGCCTGGCCGAAGCGGATATTCTCATTGTGGCCGTTCCCACTCCTATCGACGAACACCGAAACCCGGATCTTTCTCCCCTGGAAGATGCCTCCGCCGTGGTGGGCGCGCACATGAAAAAAGGCGCGGTGGTGGTTTATGAATCCACCGTGTACCCGGGCGTGACCGAAGATATCTGCGTACCTATCCTTGAGCGGGAATCCGGCCTGCGCTGCGGGCGGGATTTTACGGTGGGGTACTCTCCGGAGCGCATCAACCCGGGCGACAAGGTGCATACCCTCCGGACAGTGATGAAAATCGTATCCGGCAGTGATGACGCCACTGCCGAACTGCTGGAAAACGTTTACGAGATCGGAAGAGCACACGTCTGAACTCCAGTCACGGCAGGTATCCACCGCGCCCCGACCATCAAGGTTGCCGAAGCCGCCAAGGTGATTGAAAACACCCAGCGCGATCTCAACATCGCGTTAATGAACGAGCTTTCCCTTATTTTCAGCCTCATGGGCATTGATACGCAGGACGTACTGGACGCGGCGGGCACCAAGTGGAACTTTCTTCATTTCCAGCCCGGTCTGGTGGGCGGTCACTGCATCGGCGTTGACCCCTATTACCTCACCTACAAGGCTGAAACATTGGGGTATCACCCGCAGGTCATTCTTTCCGGCCGCCGCATCAACGACAGCATGGGCAAATATGTGGCGGAAAACTGCGTTAAAATGCTTATCAGGCAAGGGAGGCTGGTGAACGGAGCGCGTGTGGGCGTACTGGGCTTCACCTTCAAGGAAAATATCCCGGATACGCGCAATACCAGAGTTATCGACATGCTCCGTGAACTGGAGGAATACGGCGTCACCGCGCTGGTTCACGACCCGCACGCCGCGCCTGAAGACGTGCGGAAACACTACGGCATAGAACTGCATACCATGGACGAACTGCTCGACCTGGATGCCCTGATTCTCGCTGTGGCGCATCATGAATACCGAAACCTGCCGCCCTGCGACATGCTCCCCCTGTTCAACGATCCCGAACGTGCGATTCTGCTGGACGTCAAGGGCTTTTATGATCGCGGCGAGGTACGTTCAGCCGGTATTCGTTTGTGGAGGCTCTGACGCCCTTGCATTAACCTGTTCAAAACGGGTATTTCTGCGAAAGTGTGAAACCTGCGCGGCAGAACAGAGGGTCAGGCCGGCAGATACTTTCAATCACAAAACGTTCCAAGGAACAGCCATGCGTATTCTCATCGCCACGCACAGCATTGACTGGGGCGGCTCCGCCCGCAGCCTCCGTATTCTTGTCCGTCATCTTGCCGCGCGGCATGAACTTTCCGTTGTCAGCCTGCTGCCGCCCCGCCCGGATCGCCCCATGGCGGCGGAGTATGCCGCGCTGGGCG
>OFFF01001483.1_pt1 | contig 14892 bp, 11 predicted proteins | sample 1521301 | NCBI WGS metagenome assembly OFFF01 (sample SAMEA3504101, study PRJEB24116) | mouse gut metagenome | biome: mouse gut; feature: mouse-associated habitat; material: faeces | place: Denmark | collected 2011
ATTTCTGAGCTTTCACCTAAACAAGTTGCATCAGTTATTTTCCGACAGTTCCTAAAGGAGAGAATATCATGTATCAAGTGGCAATTAACATACCTAATGAAGTTTTGTACCATACAACTTCCAAATGAGCAAAACGCAGCTGCGAATGCAGACGCAAGAGCGCGCAAGGGCGAGTTTTGCGAATGCGGGAGTGGGTTGGATGCTCGAATGAGCATCCAACCGCACAGGTGGAAATATGTTGTAAAGACAGACTGTCTCAGTTGCAGATAAGAGGTAGCAACAAAAAATGCGGCCCTCCAGACATCGCCGGAATCAGCCGCATTTTTTTTCGTTTTCTACTACATCGGATACTTCTTCATCCAATCCATCAGCTCATCTATGGTGGTGAACGCCAGGCCTGTCACAGTATCCGCGCAGCCATAGTAAATGGCGATACGCCCGGTATCCGCATCCGTCAGGGCAGCGCAGGGGAATACCACATTGGGCACGTCCCCGGTGAGCTCATAAATCTGCTCCGGTCCCAGGATATAATATCTGGAGCGCATCTTCACCTTCCAGGGCTCCTCCAGATCCAGCAGCGCGCAGCCCATGCGGTACACATACCCGTTACAGGTCCGCAGCACGCCGTGGTAGATCAGCAGCCAGCCTTCCTCCGTCTCAATGGGGCAGGGGCCGGGACCGATCTTCATGGACTGCCATGCGGACAAGTCCCCGCCCCGGGCGCCCATGACGAATCTGTGATGTCCCCAGAACTCCATATCCGGGCTCTGGCTCAGGAAGATGTCCCCGAAAGCGGTGTGTCCCGTGTCGCTGGGCCTGGACAGCATCATATAGCGTCCGTTTATCTTCCTGGGGAACAGCACGCCATTGCGGTTGTACGGCAAAAAGGCGTTTTCCATCTGGTGGAACGTCTTGAAATCATATGTATAAGCGATGCCGATGGTGGGGCCATGGTAGCCGTTGCACCATGTGACATAGTAGCGGTCCTCGATCCAGACGACCCTGGGATCGTAGCGGTACTCCCTCTTCGTCACATCCGGGTCTCCCTCGAAGGTGATGGGCTCATGATTGATCTCCCAGTGGATGGCATCCTTGCTGAAACCCGCGAAGATGTCCATGCTCACGCCCAGGCTGTCGCAGCGGAAGACCCCTGCGTAGCCGTCGCCGAAAGGCACTACGGCGCTGTTGAAGATGCTGTTGGAGATAGGTATCTCATGCCTGCCGATGATGGGATTCTCCGTATAGCGCCAGGCGGGCTTGTTATGCCCTTCCGGCTTGTCCTGCCAGGGCATCCCGGGCAATGCTTTTCCAATGATTTTGCTCATATATGACCTCCTTATTCTGTCAGGCACATTCTGCGCCTGTGATTTACTTTTGTCTTATTCTACTACTACTATATCATTCGGAATCGCAATAGTCAACACACTGTCCTTCTTCCCGGTGAGTTTCTCGCTTCTTGTGTCCGGCGCCTGGCCGCCCAGGAAGACTTTCGCCTCCCCTTTCCTGATCCGCAGCTTCCCTTCCTCATCATAAGGAATTGTCTACAAATAACTGATGCGAGTTTATAGCCGTTTTCGTTGTATTTCTGGGCTTTCTCCTAAACAAGTTGCATCAGTTATTTTCCGACAATTCCTAAAGCCCGAACGCCTCGGCGGGAAGATGAATCACGGCCTCTTTCGCTTCCCCGGGGGAAAGGTGCAGCTTGCAGATGCCCTTCAGCTGGACATTGGGAAGGATACCGCTGCCGGGCGTTCCATCCCCGCATATCTTCACATAGACCTGCACGGTCTCCCCACCGGCCACTTTTCCCGTATTTTTCACCGTGGCCCCCAGAGTGATGCCCTCTTTGGACAGCACAGCAGAATCAGAACATACGTTCTTGTATGTGAAATCCGTATAGGACATCCCATACCCGAAAGGATACAGCGCCTCCTGCTCCATATAGCGGTAAGTCCGGCCCTTCATATGATAGTCCGCGAAATCCGGCAGTTCCTCGCTGGAATGATAGAAAGTCACCGGCAGCTTTCCCTCCGGACAGCGGTCCCCGAAGAGAATCTCCGCCATGGCCCGTCCGCCCTCCGCGCCGGGATACCATCCCTGAAGGATGGCGGGGACATGCTCGTCCGCCCAGTTCACCGCCAGCGCCCTGCGGTTATTGGCATTGGGGCCGATGACGCCGATGGTCTTCAGCCCGGATTTGTCCAGGGGCAGAAGCCCGCCCTCGTTCTTCAGCAGCACCACGCTCCTGGCCGCGGCTTCTTGAAATTCCGGGAATTCATACTCACTGACTATAGATTTTACCACAATTCCATAGTACAGTTTCCACTCTAACCGGTATAAAACATTGTACACGATTCTGGCAAAATTGTCAGCTAAATAATCCATCTTTTCTTATGGAATTTTAGGCTGCCGTATGATTTATACTGCTTAAGGAAGTGTCTACAAATAACTGCTGCAAGTTTATGGCAATTTTTATTGTATTTTCGGGCTTTTGCCTGAAGCAATTGCAGCAGTTATTTTCCGACAATTCCTAACAGTAAAAATTTCCGGGTAATACGACTACATAACGCCAGCCATATATGTTTAAACAATGCCGTACGGTAAATTCCGGCGTTATGTAGTTATCAAAAAAGGAGACCGCGACATTTTTTGCCTGGTCTCCTTTTCTTATGACCTTACAGTTTTTATAGACTCCCGCTGTTTACCCGTCGACGCGGATGCCAAAAGCAAAGGTGAATTCCTGTTCCAGGAACTGGTACTGCACCTCCGGCTCCGGCCCGCAGCTGTTGGATCCGATGCCGTCCTGGACATAGTCAATGCACAGCACCGTGTGGCCGCAGGGCTCCAGCTCATAATTGTGGGCCTTACGGGTCAGCTCTTCCTGGGTGTAACGGGAAGCGTTGAAGGAGAAAGGCTTCTCGGCGGCCACGGAAAGCTTCAGGCCCTCTCTGTGCAGCTCCACATAGCTGACATCACAGTGGCTTCCGTTCTCCTGAGGGCGGATATAGTCCTCGAAGAGGGAGTCCACCGTCTCCTCGAATCTGCCGTGGTAAGCGGCCCGGCATTTGTCCGAATAGCTCTCCACCGGACCCAGTCCATAATAGTCCACCTGTTCCAGATCCTTCGGCAGCATCATGCGGATGCCGAACCTGGGCAGCCTGGGGAAGACCGGATTCTTCTTCACCTCAAGGCGCGCGTCCAGGCTGCCGTCTGCCCAGACTCTCCAGACTGCGTTGATGTCCAGCACTTTCTGCAGATAGACAGATGCCACGGACAGGACGCTCTTCACTTCCACCCACTGCCGGTTCTGGTCTTCGCCTCTGACATACTCCGTGCTGTAGCTTCTGGTGACGGGACGGTCATAGTGGACATCCTCCCAGGCATGGCGGATATTCCGGTCATTGTCCGTGGGGGCGCGCCAGATATTAATCTCCATGGGATGCTCCAGCAAAGTCCGGTTGCCGTTCACCATTCTGGAGAACAGTCCTGTGAATTTATCGTAAGTATAGAGGAACTTTTCTGACGCAAGTGTCATATAATGGTCATCTTCCTGTACCTGGATTTCTCCGCCCGCTTCCGTCAAAGGCTTTGCCAGAATCTTCCGGGTCAGGACGCACTGCTCCCCAGACCCGCAGGCCTGCTTCTTCGCTGTGTCTTCAGCCTGCCCCTCTTTCCGGGCAGTTCCGCTTCCCGCTTCTCCACAGGCGGCATACAGCTTCACCTCGTCAAAGCCAAGCTCCTTCCCCGCTTTCAGGACACCCTCGTCCTTAAGCAGGATCCAGGTGGCTTTCAGATAGCATCTGCCCTCGGCGGCTTTCGGAAGTTCCAGACGAATCTCACCCTCCTCGTGAGGAGCGATGTCAAGGGAATCGGCCTCCACCGTGCCAGCCGCGATTTTCTCGCCATCGCAGCTTACCTCCCAGCCAAGCTTACAGTAATCCTTCAGGTTCCGGAAATCCATATAGTTATGTATCTTCAGGATGCCTTCCTTTTCCTCGAAGGACACCACCCTGGCGGGACGGAACACGTTCCAGTGCTCTTTCAGTCCCGTGTGGGGCCTGCGGTCCGGGTAGACCAGTCCGTCCATGCAGAAATTCTCGTCATGGGGATATTCCTCATGGTCTCCTCCGTAGAAGTACATCTTCTTTCCGTTGATGTCCTGTCCCTTGTCGATGGCATGGTCGCACCACTCCCAGACCATGCCGCCGATCATGCCGTCATGCTGTTGGAAGACATGGAAGTAATCCTCCAGGTTCCCCGGCCCATTGCCCATGGCGTGGCTGTACTCGCAGAGGAAAAAAGGCCTTTTGGCCGGCGCGGTGTAACAGTGGTCGCTGTCCACTTCCTCTGTCCTGGCAAAATAATCATGGATGCCCTGGGGCGAGGTGTACATTCTGCTGTGGATATCCAGGCAGGAATAATCCGTCACCCTTTCCTGAGGCACATGGTAAGCATTCTCATAGTGGGTGACCCTGGTGTCGTCATAGGCCTTGGTCCACTTCAGGGCCTCCTCAAACCCGCACCCAAAGGCGGCTTCATTGCCCATGGACCAGGAGAAGACACAGGGCCTGTTCTTGTCCCTGATGACGCATTTTTTCGTCCTGTCCACGATGGATTCGCTGTACCGGGGATTGTCTGCCAGCCATGTGCAGCTGCTGTCATATCTCTGGCCGTAGGCGCACTCGGCTCCATGGCTCTCGTTGTCCGCTTCGTCCACCACATAGAAGCCGTACCTGTCGCAGAGCTGGTAGAACTGTGGCGCGTTGGGATAATGGCTGGTACGGATGCCGTTCACATTGTGCTCTTTCATCAGGGTCATATCTTTGTGCATCTGGGCCAGGCTGATGGTAAATCCGGTCACGGGATCGCTGTCATGACGGTTCGTGCCGTGAATCTTGATTTTCTGGCCGTTGAACAGGAATACGCCGTTCTGGACTGCCATTTCCCGCAGTCCCAGCTGGTCCGCGATGACCTCGCCCTCCGTCTCCATCACCAAAGTGTAGAGATAGGGGGTCTCCGCGCTCCAGAGCCTGATGTCCTGCAAGGGCAGAACCACTTTGCCGCTGCCTTCCGTCCGGGCCACCACTTTCCCTTCCGCGTCCTCGATGGACACCTTCACCGGAACCTCTTTGTCCAGATAAGTGAAGGCAATCTCCACATTGGCTTCCCCGGCCTGTCTGTCCAGGCGGGTCTTCACGAAATAATCGTAGACGCACTGCTCCGGGCGGCTCAGCAGATACACGTCACGGAAGATGCCGCTCATGCGGAACTTGTCCTGATCCTCCATGTAGCTGCCGTCGCACCATTTCAGCACCAGCACCGCCAGCAGGTTCTCCCCCTCTTTCAAAAGGTTCGTCACATCGAACTCCGCTGTGGCATGGGACACCTGGCTGTAGCCCACGTACTGGCCGTTGATCCACACATAGAAGCAGGAATCCACGCCCTCGAAATTCAGGAATGTCTTCGGCGCCGCCTCATCCTTATGCCATGTAAAAGTATGGCGGTAGGTGCCGCAGGGATTCTCATGGGGCACATAAGGGGGATCCAAAGGGAAGGGATACCTGACATTGGTGTACTGATGTCTGTCGTATCCGTGCATCTGCCACACGGAGGGCACGGGAATGGTCTTCCAGTCCGGGTTCAACCCGCAGTCCTCCCGATAGAACTCCTCCTTTAAATCGTACACACTGTCGTAATAGCAGAAATCCCATTCCCCGTTCAGCAAAGCAAAGCGCTCCGATTCCTCCCTGCGCTCCACCAAATCCTCATGCCTTCCGGCGGCGGGGATGTAGTATGCCCTGTCGGGCATCGTGTTCTCATGCAACACATCCAGGTTCTCAAAATGTTTGGGCACTATCATGTCCTGCACCTGTCCTTTCCATACTTTTTTGCCGATACATAATGCTATTTTCAGGATAACCATACACCCGTTACAGGAAGCAGATGCAGCTTCCTATAATCGAATGCGGCGCAAAGGGCGCGCCTTTTATCAGAAGCTAAGTGCATGCTTCTGATAAGTTATATTATAGGAAGCAGATGCAGCTTCCTATAATCGAATGCGGCGCAAAAGGGCGCGCCTTTTATCAGAAGCTAAGTGCATGCTTCTGATAAGTTATATTATACCGATACAGGGACGATTAGGCAACTGATTTTCTTCCAAAATCATGAAAAAAGAATCCATTATACCACATTATCGTAATCAAATATCAGAGAAGCCATGGTTGCGAGACACCCACATGCTATAGCCGAAAAAAAGCCATAAAAAAGCTGCCCTTCCAGGAGGATGATTCCTGATAGGGCAGCCCTCTATCCATGTCTGTTCCCCCGCAAATCTGCTCCGGGAAGCTTCATTCCGAAGGAAGCGGTTCGCCGAACAGCAAAATCTCGCTGAGCTGTATAAGCGCGTCATGGGTGATTGTCAGCTTATAATCGGTGTACACCCCCGCATCGGTGCAGAAGCGCCCATAACAGCAGTAATCTTCGGCGTCCAGCCCCATGGTGCTCCTTTTACAAGTGTCCACCTCTTCCCAACTGCCGTCCGGTGCTTTCCCGTACAGAACCCATTTCTTGGGATTCCGGTCAGAATATAACGACGTATCGTTAGCTGTGCAGAATACATACCCGGACAGTGACGCAGCCTCTGTGAGGGAGAACGTGATGTCCACCGTGCCTATATTGTCCCCGTCGCCCACTACCGCGCAGTATTTGGACAGGATGCTGCCGTCAAAGAGATTGATGACTCCCTCGTTGCCGAAGCCCGGTATGGTGGCATCTATGCTGCTGGCAGTGACCGACAGCCCGGTATACCCGTCTAAGAGGGCGCCGGCCTCCTCATTGCCCCGGAACTCTCCGGGCTTGTTCCCGTTGGGACTGACGCCGTATCCTGTCCACTCCTTGAGGAAAGCCTCCTCGTGGAAGCACTCGTCCAGCCATTCCAGCCGCTGATTGATCCACTGGGCCAGGAAAGTGTAATGCTGCTTATAGGTGGAAAGAGAGGTAATCTGCTCCGTCTCCCGATTTATGGTCTGGCCGAAGATATGCCATTTATCGAAATTCCGACAAAAGCTGTTGTAATATTCCTCCGCCTCCTCTATCACCATATCCGAAAGCCCGTCGCAGATTTTCCTGATATCATCAAACCGTTCCACCACCCGCTCCCGGAACCACTCATAATTCATCATGGTGTAGAACCAGGGATTGCTCTGGTCCCACATGACATACGCCGCGTAAAGGGAGTCATATGTCTCGCAGCCCTGATTGCAGTTGCCAAGAGCCAGGTCGAAGTCCCAGAGAGGCCCGAACGTCAGCTTGCCGCCCACGTTCTTGTACAGATAGAAGGAATCCCAGCCCACATCCATGTTCTTGACGATTTCTTCCATCAGATAGGCGTCCACCATGGAATCGATGTCAATCAGCCTGCCGATTTCCTTCTCATCCCCCTCGTTCACCGCATCCCAGCACTGCTGCACATAATCCCTGATGTAATCGTACTGCTCCTGGCTCTCCCTGGGGTTTTCGGAGAGGTCATTGTGCATCTGATAGGATTTCCCGCCTGCGGAAAAGATGACATTCTTCGCGTTGCCGCTCATCTCGATGAGATAGCCGATATCGACCCCCATTCCCGTCACTTCCTCCGAGACATTGACTTTGTTCTTGCCCACATCGATTTCTTCCACCAGCAGATAGACCCCGCGGTATTCGCCGTTGAGGTACACCTCCACCGAAGTGCAGTCCGGCGACCACGCGATGGACGGCATCTCCCCTGCCAGGTTCAGACATACATAGTTGCGCAGAAGAGACTGGTCGCAGTGGTTGGCAAGAAGCACCCACTTTTTCGACTTCCCCTTGCCCAGCCCCAGGAGGGACTGTTTCCGGGGAAGCTTCATTTTATAGGACTTTTTCTCCAGGCCCCATGTGAAATTGCCTCTGCCTCTGATCTGTATCTCCAGATTCTCAAAATTGTATTTGCTCTTGGCGCCCAGGAGCGTCAGCGTGGCACCTATGTATTCGGTTTTGGACTCCACATCCTGATTGGTCTCGGTGACGATGGACAGGATAGGCATCTCCAGCTTGTCATAATCGAAAATGGCCGTAATCACCCGGTTCTCATCGGCGGTGTCCCCTCTGCGGACAGGGTCTTCGCTTCCATCGCTCCAGCAGACGAAGCGATAGCCCAGGTTGGCAGCGGCTCTCACTTCCGCGGTTCCCTGTCCCTGCACCTTCTGCAGCGCCGTGCCTCTAATGCTGCCCGCAGCCGATGAATTCACCGTATATAGAACATATGTTCCGTCTGAAGGGAAGTCTGTGTCCAGGTCCTCCGGCACCAGGGGCAGATCGATGTCGCTTATGTTCCCCGCCGCCATCGCCACTTTGGGCGAATCGCTGTTCCGGCCGCAGGATACAGGCAGGATAAGCAGCATCATGAACATGATGCAAAGACAAAAGTTCCGTTTCATAAATGGCTCCTTATCATTTCAAATGATATAACAATGATATAATTAATATATCCAATACTAATACTGTAATAAAAAATGTTAAAAATGTCAATAGGAATTTTAATGAGACTAAAAAAGACTGTCATATCTTCCAAATGACAGTCTTTTTTACTCCTATTCCATTCTATTTGCGGAATATCCGGATAGATTGATTCAAATTTTTTCTTCTGTTAAATCTTAACAGATTCTCGTCCCCTCCGGCACGATGTCGTCCACTATCACTACCTGGCAGCCGCAGGCGTTGTTCGTCCCGGCTAACAGCATTCCTTCGCTCTTGACTCCCACGAACCGGGTGGGCTGGAGGTTGGCCACTACGATGATTTTCTTGCCAATCAGCTGCTCCGGCTTGTAGTACTGCTTGATACTGGACACGATGACCCTCTCCTTCAGCCCATCGAACAGGGTCAGCTTGTAGCAGCTGTGGGACTTCCTGATCTCGGCGCATTTCAGCACCTTGCAGACCCGCAGGTCGATTTTCCGGAATTCCTCGATGTCGATTTCCTCCCCTATGGGCTGCACTTCGTCCGGCTCGCCGTACTCCACCGCAGGCTCTTCCTCCACGGCTTCCTCCGCGGGGGCTGTCAGCGCCTTTTCCTCCTCTTCCGTCATGGGAGCGGAGAAATCCAGCAATGACAGGAACTTGTCCTTCTCGATGGCGTACAGGAAGAGGTACAGCCTGGGACCTTTTTCCTTATTTAAAAGGAGCCGGTACACATCCTTGAAGAAGGTGCCCTGGAGGGCTTTCAGGTTCTCCGCCTCATAGCCGTATATCCGCTTGGGAATCTCGTAGAGCTCCTTGTTCAGCTCATCCAGCGTATACTCGTTGCCGGAAAGATACTGATGCAGCATCTCCACGGCTTTCTTTTCCTTTTCGTCCAGCTCATTGTACACCGGCCAGTTCCGCACCGGGCAGAGCCTGTTCACGTTCTCCGGGGAGCAGTTCTCCAGCCAGTACTTCGCAAGGCCCAGACGCTCCTTGAAATCATCATATTTGTAAGGAGTACCTATCTTCTCGAACACAGTCTCCAGCATATCAGGATTGAAGTCCACGATGGAGCCCAGCTGTACCAGGTGGGACATGGGCACTGTCTTAATCTTCTCATCGAACATAAGACAGCTATTCATGATATCCTGTATATATTCATCCGCTGTACCGTCTATGAAGCTATTGTACTGCTTGTCGAACTCGAAATACTGTCTCAGAATGCCGTCATCAAAGCAGAAATCGAAAGCCTTGTTGGGTTCCGACTTTGCATACAGCCAGAGGATGACTTCCGGCTGGTAAATGTGCAGCAGCGTCTCAGGGGTCAGATTCAGGCCTGTGGAACCGGACATCTTTCCTGTGGTCCCTTTGATGCCGATGAACTCATAGCCCTGGAACAGGGGCGCTTCGTAGTTGAAGATTTTCCTGGCGATGACCTTGCTGGTGTCGTAGCTGCCCCCGGGGCTGGCATGATCCTTTCCGCCGGGCTCAAAGTCCACCTGCTCGTACTTCCAGCGCATAGGCCAGTCTATCTTCCAGGCCAGCTTGCAGTTGAAGTCCTTCGTGAAGTCATGTTCTCCCTCATGGCCACATTTGCAGACATATTTCGCTTTGGTGCAGTCTTCGGAAAGCTCCGTAATCTTCGTGGTATCCCTGCCGCACTCTGGGCAGTAGATCGACACCGGGTAATAGGCTTCCCTCTCCCCCTCCTGGGCGTCCTGAGTCCGGAAGCTGTCCAGGATGTCGAATATCTCGCCCCTCTTCTGAAGGGCTTCGATGACATAATCCTTATACTTGCCGCTTTTGTTCATCTGCGCCTGGTATCTGTAGTCCATCTTGATGCCGAACTTTTCGATGGCAGCCTCGAATTCCTTCTCGAAATATTCCGCGTAGGTCTTCTCCTCTGTGCCAAAAGGGTTGGGCACATCCGCATAGGATGCTCCGATATATTTCTCCATATCATCTCTTACCTTGGCTACATTGACGGGAATCTTCCTGACCCTGTCATACTCGTCCCAGGAGAAGAGAAGCTTCGCTTTCTTTCCCTTGCGCTCCAGGGCTTTCACCACGAACAGGCTGGTGGCGATGTCCCTGAAATTGCCGATGTGGATGGAGCCGGAGGGACTGATGCCGGCAGCGCATACATATTCTTCCTTGTCCGGGTTTCTGTTTATGATTTTTTCCGCAATCTTATCTGACCAATGCATATCTTGTCTGCTCCTTTGCAATTATGGTGGTAATTATACAATATGCCCCAGATAAAGTCAAACCTTTCAGCGATATCTTTTCACCATATCTTTTCCCCTTACTTATGTGGGTCTAATCACAAAAACAGTTGTGTTGCATGAAGTCGAATCTGGATGCCTGACCGGCATGCAAAACGGGTTCCGGTATGCTCCGAAACCCGCTGATTGCTTTTATGGGAAAAGATTATATAACTGATATTGTAATATTATCCGTGCTAATTTCAAGCGCTTTGGAAATACACTCTGATATAGTTGTCCGCATGGAATCATTTACAATACTGCCCCCGGGTACAGTAAACTGAATGTCGGCTCCGAAAATCTCGCTTTCCGAATAGTTTATATCTACTTCACAATCCAAAACATCGAACACGCGCTCAATCATCGAAGCTAAGACCTTTTCCAAATAATCATACTGTAATTCTCTTTTTTCAATATCAGTGAGTTCATTTGAATTTGTAAAATCTGCCTCTTCTCCTCTGGATTTTTCGGTTTTCTGAATCACCAAACATATAATTGCCAAGAGAAGAATGCAGACACCAATTCCAATACTTAAAAACCAACTTTTATTCTTGATTTTCATAGGATATATCTCCTCTTTTTATAATATTTCTGTTGTCGTTATCTGCCTGTCAGTCCTTTTTCCAGGTTTCAATGATACAGGAATGTTTTTTACTTTTTTTATCATAACTGATTCCCACCAGAAGAATGTCCCCTGTATAGTCCTCAATCCACGATGTATACTGCCTTTCCTTAATCTGCTCTATGGCTCCCTGCGCAGATTTGTTCCACTTCAGCTCTACCACCAGCGCCGGGCGGTCTGTGTCCCTCTTCGGCAGATAGACCACGTCGGCGAAGCCTTTTCCTGAGGGCAGCTCCATGATAGGATTCATGTAGTATGCCTTTGCGCTGTAGTAGGCCATGAGGACGGTACAGGTGAGGGAATTTTCGTCATTATATTTCAGGAGAGACGCTGTTTCGTTGTGGATAGCCGACATCCCCTCTGACACTGCTTTCTCATCCAACGCCCAGGTGCTCTTCAGAAGCTCCTCCGAAGTTCTTCAGAAGTTCATCCGAAGTTCTTCAGAAGTTCATCCGAACGGTTCAGCGCCTCCGTCAGACCGCCCCAGTCGGGACTGTCCACCACATTCAGAAATTCCTGTGTGATTTCCAGGTTCGGAATGGACACTTCGCTGTTCTTTCTGTCATAGGAGAGATATCCCAGATGAACAAGCAGCGTGAGCACATCGTCTTTCGATCCAAAGGTAGTCATATCGTTCTGGAACTTCTCCGGCCTGATTCTGCATTGTATTCCCCCAGCATTCCCACCACTGCCTCTTTCAACCCGTCAAAATTCCTGTCAATGTAGACCTTCAAGGCCTCATAAGTCTCCGTCCCGGTCCAATAGCTTCGGAATTCCTTCCACGTAAGCGCATCTGCCACGGACTTTGGGTTATAGACATGGCAGCCTTCAATCAGGTATCCGTCATACCACCTCTCCATCTCTCGAAAATCCACGCCATGTATTTCGCACTGCTCCTTCACTTCCTCAGCCGTAAATCCAAAATACTTCCCCAGACTCTTCGGATCCGTCAAGGAATACTCCTCAAAGATATTCAGGGCAGAATGTTCCCCATACTTCTTGATAGGCAAAATCCCTGTCATATATGCCAGTTCCACGTACTCCGCCCCTTTGAACAGACCCCGCAGAAAGTCCAGGTACTCCTTCTGTACCTTTTTCCGCTCCTTCGCCATGCGGAACAAGCAGTCCCATTCATCAATGATGAAAATGAACCCTTCTCCCCGTTTTCCATATATCTCGTCCAGAACCGTCCTCAGCCTGCTGCCCTCAGGGAAGCTGCCGCATTCCGGGAATTCCCTCTGCAAATCCCTGATTACCATACGTTCAATTTCGTCAATGAATGTATCAATGCTCCGTTTCCTATCCAGAAAACGCTGCACATCCCAGCGAATCACATTATGCCGGTTCAGGTGCACCGGAAAGGAGTCCTCCTTTTCCATGGCAAGCCCGGAGAACAGACGGCCGGAATCACAGCCTTTACTGTAATACGCTGTCAGCATGTTGGCCGCCATGGACTTTCCGAAGCGCCTGGGCCTGCTGACGCACAGAAATCTCCTCTCCGTCCGGTACACCCGATTGGTCTGCGTTATCAGCATGCTCTTGTCCACATAGATGTCGGAAAAGCGTGACATTTCAAACGATGCATTGCCAGGATTCACATATATCCCCATAGGCTTACGTTCCCTCCACCCTGTCAGTCCGAAAACCCTGCTGCTTCCATATTCCTCATTTTCATGGCAACCGGTCTCCGCCTTTTTCTTCCATGATAATATGTCCTGACAGAAATGTCAAATACGCCGTTGTCATTTCCATCTCTGAAAGGTAAATTCCACTAACCATCTGACCAGCAGCTCCTGAAAGCCCTCGTCATGGATATTTCCGCCGTGGAACCCTCCGATGTCCGTGGTCCACCACGGGATTCCGCTGATTCCCATATGAATTCCCGCGCATATCTGCTTCTGGAAGTCCTCATAATTAGACATAATGTCCCCGGACCAGACCAAAGCGCCGTACCTCTGGCTTCCCGCCCACGCACAGCGAATCAGGTTCACGATGTCCTTCTGCCCCGCCTCGCGCTGTCCCTCATAGAAAAGCCTCGCGTACTCCCTTGGGTAGAGATTGCCCACCCGGGCCACCGGCCCTGTTCCTGGTTGTAATACCGAAGCTTAGGAATTGTCGGAAAATAACTGCTGCAATTGCTTCAGGCAAAAGCCCGGAAATACAATAAAAATTGCCATAAACTTGCAGCAGTTATTTGTAGACAATTCCTTACACTGCCAGAACCCCAGGCCGTATTCCGGCATCATGGGCGCCCTGCCGGTCACCCGGGTATACGACTCCAGAATCTTCGCCGGGGTCTCCCCTGCCGTAATCCAGTAGTCCAGCTGCAGGGTCTCCTCCGCCGTCCATTCCGTGGTGTTGCTGCCGAAATGCACCTCGCCTATGGCGGCATTGTGCCAGAGGAAACCGTAGCCCAGGCTGGAGACATAGAACGGGTCGCTGGCCTGGGAGTTCCTGTGGGCAAGCTCTAAGCTGCATCCTTTCAGGTCCATGACTTCCTGCTGGTACTGCCCGCAGCCGTAGATTTTCTCCCCGGGATTGGACACAAAGGAAGCCTTCAGGCGATATCCGCCGCCGGGCAGAGACTTGAAGTGCCTGGCTTTCTTCTGCCGCGCGCCGCCGTTTGGAATCTCCTGCAGCAGGATTTCACCCTTTCGATTGTAAAAGGTCATCTGCAGGGCCTTTCTCCAGTCCGCCACTTTCAGTTCCGCCCGGATGCCGCCGTTTACGATGGAGGCTGATTCATTTATGGTGGCATTAGGCTAAAAAACGCAGCAACCGCTCAAAAACAAAACAAGAATAGAAAGCCGGAATCAAAATCATCAAAACTGATTCCGAAACAGGCGCGCCGCTAGCAAATGTTGTGTTTTCTATCAGCAAGCTGAACGGCGAGAAAATCGGCAATTTCAAAACCGGCAAGGACGGCATGGTCTACATTTCCAACCTTGCAGACGGTTATTATACAATCACAGAAACGGAGGGACTTGAGGGCTACCATTGGGACAAGGAGCCGAAAACGGTCGAGGTGAAATCCGGGAAACAGACCATTCTTGAGGTGGAGAACCGGCCTTATTCCGGTCTGGTCATCGAAAAGCGGAACAGCCGCACCGATGAGCCGATTTCCGGCGTTGAGTTTCTGGTGACGAAGCTGAACGGCGAACAGATCGGGTATTACAAGACGGACAGCAGCGGCTTAATCGTAATTGAAGGGCTGGAAAACGGCAAATATCTTGTGAAGGAAACAAAGGCGGCGGGCGGCTACATTCAGGACAATGAGGCAAAGGAAGTGGAAATCCGCGATGGCAAACGCACAACGCTGAAAGTTACGAATGACCCCGCCTCCTCTGTTTTAATCCGCAAGATTGACTCTGCAACAAAACAGGGCATCGGGGGAGTAAAGTTCCTGTTGTACAACAGCGACAACGAACCCATCGGGCAGTTTGAGAGCGACGACCAGGGCTATATCTGGATCCGGAAGGAGCTGCCGGAGGGCAAGTACAAGCTGCGGGAAATCGAACCGGCGGCCGG
>OFFF01001504.1_pt1 | contig 14758 bp, 13 predicted proteins | sample 1521301 | NCBI WGS metagenome assembly OFFF01 (sample SAMEA3504101, study PRJEB24116) | mouse gut metagenome | biome: mouse gut; feature: mouse-associated habitat; material: faeces | place: Denmark | collected 2011
GTCAAGGTGCTCTGCCGTTTTCTTCATCAGCGGCAACTTTGATAGGATATCATATGCTGTCGGATTTGTCAACTACTTTTTTTACTTTTTTTGGAACTTTTTTTCAAAAAAGTTTTTTGCTTTCTGACTCCGCTCAACGGATTCTTATTATAGACTATTGACTTTGATTTGTCAATGCCTATTTCCAATTTTTTACTGATTTTTTTACTGATTTCTTCGGAGGCCTGTATTGCCCGGTTTTACAGGGGAAATCCTTCCAGCAGAGGGATGAAGCGGACTTTGTCCAGGCAGGCGCTGATTCCGCGGGCCAAGTAGTTATGGTCATACAGCCAGGTCAGAAGGGCGCTCTCCCTGGTGCACTCCAGGATGGTCTGCCTTATGCCCCCGATGTCCATTATCATGAGGAACGCATACAGCGTCCAGAGCAGCAATACCACCTCGAACAGGCCGAACAGAATTCCCAGCAGCTTGTCCACGAAGCTCACAACGGGCAGCTTCGACGCCAGCCTGGCCGGAAAGAGCGCCAGGCTCACCAGCCGGTGGACCGTGACCAGCAGGATGAGCAGTATCACAATTACGGCCACATTGAATACCTTTCCGTCATGGTAGCTGTTCACGCCATAACCGATCAGCGCCGCCACGATGCAGAGCACCACCAGCGAAATCAGCGACACGACTTCTTTCACCACGCCTTTCCGGTAGCCGTCCACCGCCTTGAACAGGGCCGCTGCCGCCAGGATGATCAACAGGATATTTACGTTTACTCCACTCATCTCTTTTTCCTCTCTTTTGCTCTCTTTTGCTCTGTGAATCCGGCCCTGCTGCGTCCAGCGGCGGGATGCCTTCCCCGGCCGGTCATTTTAGTTGTATGGTATTGATGGAATCGTCTGTCACCAGCAGGTATCTGTAGGCATTTCCGGCAGGGACCATCAGCCGCACGGTTTCCCTGAAGTCTCCGTGGAATTTCTCGATTCCGTCCATGGTCATGACCAGGCACTCCGTGTCATTGTATATCACGAAATTATCTTTCCCGAAAAAGATGTCCGTGTAGTCTATATCGAAATAGAAATCTTTCCCTCCGGCCCCGCCCGCATCGGCAACTGTGGTGTCGTAGACTTTCAGCTGGTAACGGTTCTCGCTGTTGTCGGCCAGGAACACGAGCCCCACGTACCTGTCGCTGTAGAACACAGAGCGAATCTCCCTGTCGTACAGATGCCCCGACGCCTCCACCGGGATATGGCTTCCGGTGTAAATCGACAGCCGGCCGTCCCCTACCGCGAAGGCGGTGTCGTCATTCAGGAACCTCACACAGGGAATCAGCATGTCCGTGTAGGCATAGGTGCTCACCAGCCGGTCGCTGACGTTGGAGCCTACCGCCCCTAAGTTGTAGACGCCCACTTTCGTCCGCAGGATTCCCGCATCTACATATATGTAGGCAACCATGAGCAGCTCGCCGCCGGGGGACATGCTCAGGGCCATGGGGTAGCCGGAATCGTCCATGTGCGTCCGCCCCTCCCATTTCAGCTCGCCGCTGCTGTCATAGACATTGATCCATGTGACATCCGTGTCGGCCAGCACCGCCGCCACATAACCGGCCTCAGAGACCGCCAGGTTCCGGATGGGCATGGCGGTGGTGATCTCCCCGATCAATCTTTCCGAATCGGCCAGGTAGATGCTTCTTCCGTTGTATTCTCCAATGGCGACAGTGTCGTTGCTGACGGCCAGTATCACATCCTGGATTTCAAAGGTCTGGTTCCACTGCACGCTCCCCTTTGCGTCCGTGCAGTGGGCACCGTCCTTGCTGTAGGTCAGAATGGAATTTCCCAGCCTCACATCCGTTGCGCCGTTCGTTGCCTCCCGCTCCGTCATGGCGACGATATCGTAGTCCACATAGACACGGCGCTTATATTGTATGACCAGAAAGGCGGCGAAAGCGATCAGGATTACGAGAATCAGTAAAATCCGGTATACAGCGGCCATTTTGTGGCGCGCTATTTTCTCTTTGTAGTCTGCCTGCTTTTTTTCTCTTTTCTCTCTTTTCTCTTTTTCCTTTATGTAACTTCTGATATCGGCCATGGCTCCTCCAAGCAGGGTGGCAGGTTCTTCCGGGACATCGTGTCAACATTGTACCATGGTACGGAAGTATTGTACCATAGATTTATGGCTGTGGCAAAAAGATTTTTTCCCCCTCTTTGATATCGTCAGGATTGGTGATGTTGTTGAGAGCGCATATCTCCGCCACCCGGGCGTCGCTGCCGTACTGCCTGATGCAGATGCCAATCAATGTGTCCCCTCTCCGCACTGTGTAGGACACCAGTTCCTCTGCCGGGGCCGCGGCCTGCTGGGCAGGCGGTTCCGGCTCCGGGGTCGGCTGCGGGGTCGGCTCCGGCGTCGGCTCCGGCGTCTGAGCAGGCTGGGCTTCCGATGCCTCCTGCCCCTGTCCGGCCTCCGCTCCGCTCTCCGGCATTTCCGCGGCGCCGCCCTGCCCTTCGGCGCCGCCCTGCCCTTCGGCGCCGCCCTGCCCTTCGGCACCGCCCTGCCCTTCGGCGGTACTATCGGGAGGGACTTTCTGCGCCGTTTCGCCGGTTTCGTCCGCGGTCGCATTTTCTTTCTGGATCGCGTCGGTCAGCTTGTCCTCCGCCACGATGGTTCCTACCTGGGCCTTGCCGTTGGACACCTCCACGGCATCGGGCAGCTGCTGTTCCGATATGCCCTCCATCAGCTGCATGGCTGCCTGCCGCCATTGCTCCAGGGTCTCGCCGCCTCCCATGGACGCGATCCCCGCCACGCACAGCACGGCGAACACGGCCGCGGCTGTCAGCTTCCCGTTCTTCAGCGGCAGGGCCTGAGGCTTCGGTGCGGCGGGGTTTGGGCCCGAGGCAGGCCTGGGGGCCGGGGCGGGGCCCTTTTTCCAGAAGGCATGTCCCTCCTCTGCCAGGGCGCGCCGCTCTTCCTGGCGCTTCTTCACCATGTCGTATTTTTCCTGGCTCACTTCCTCCGGCCTGGCCTCCTCCTGACGCTCGTCCAGCATCAGGGCCAGCATCTGGTCGTTCTTCTCATAAAACTGGGCATAGCCTCCCACATATCTGCACACGCCCTGTTCGCAGATGTGGAAACCCTCTATCATCTCCCCGTCCAGCAGCCTGTAGCCCAGGAACTCGTATTCGGCAAAGTGCTTCCTGCGCAGCTTCTCTACCTCCTGGCAGACCGCCTGGGACAGGTGGCGGCATTCCCGCTGCAGGGAGTTCAGCCTGCAGGCCCCGTAGAGGAACAGATAGGTGACCTCGGCCTCCTCTTTCTTTCTGCCGTACAGCGCCACTGCCAGCCCTTTTTCCCCGGCCTGTCGGTTCAACTGCTTTATATAGGAAATGACGTAATCCTCCACGTAGATTTTGCAGTGGGGATTCGTTTCTCCGATTTGTGTGATGTTTTTGGGCAATTCCATACGAAAATACCTCCCATACCGTTTGTATTCATCATAACATCGGCATGCGAGGTATTTTAGCGTTCTTTGTCGTGTCCCCAAAAGAACTCATCGACAATCTTTGCGGGCCTGTCCCAAGGTCACATGAGGCCAAATCGGTAAACCGTCACGGAGTCGTACTCCCTTTCCCCGCCGAAGACGCAGTCCGGAAAGGCCGGTTTATTGACGGAGTCCGGGAAGTACTGGGTCTCCAGGCACAGGCCGGAACGGAAGTCATAGACTGCCCCCGCCTTGCCGTTCTGCCGGTCAATGTAATTGCCAGCGTAGAACTGCACACCCGGCAGGGTGGTGTAGGCCTCCATGACCCTGCCGCTGGAAGCCGACTTCAATGTGGCGAAGCGGCGCAGGGTGCCGTCCCATCCGTCAATTACCCAGTTGTGGTCATATCCGCCTGCGAATGTGAGCTGGTCGAAGGCAGCGCCGATGTCCCGGCCTATCTGCTTGGAGACCGTGAAGTCCATGGGCGTCCCTTTGACCTCCCTCAGCTCCCCCGTGGGGATGGAGCCTGCGTCCGCAGGGGTGTAGCGGGCGGCGGCGAGCCGCAATTCATGGCCCTCTATGCTGCCGCTGCCATGGCCGTCAAGATTGAAATAGGTATGGTTCGTCAGGTTCAGGATCGTGCGGCAGTCGCTGGTCCCGTGGTAGTGGAGCCGCAGCGCGTTCTCTTCGTCCAGGGTATAGGTGACGCTGACTTTTTTGTTGCCGGGAAAACCCATGTTCCCGGCTTCGTCCTCCAGGGAAAAAGTGACACTGTCGTCAGTATACCGGGCCTCCCACAGCCGCTTGTGCCAGCCTTTCTCCCGATGGCTGTGGAGATTGTTGGTGCCGTCATTCACGTCCAAGCTGTAGGTGACGCCGTCCAGGCAAAAGGAAGCCCCGCCGATCCGGTTCGCGCTGGGGCCGATGACTGCGCCGAAGAAACAGCCGTTTTCCAGATAATCCTCGCCTTTGTCAAAGCCCAGCACCAGGTCCGCCATAGCGCCGTCCCTGTCCGGAGCCGTCAACCTCACCAGGACGGCTCCTATATTGGCCACAGCCGCCTGCATTCCGTTTTTGTTGGAAATGGTGTACAGCTTTATCTCTCTTCCGTCCGGGTAGGTCCCGAAGGGGGTTACCGTAACTGCCATTTGTCTGTCCTCCTGTTATGTATTCTGTCCCGGCGTTTCCGTTCCGGGACTGTTTTTTCCGTCTATGCGGTTCTTATATCGGGGTGCGCCCCTCCAGGGCCCGTAGGAGCGTCACTTCGTCGATGTACTCCAGGTCGCCGCCCACCGGGACGCCGCTGGCGATGCGCGTGACTTTGATGCCCGTGGGTTTCACCAGCTTGGCGATGTACATGGCCGTGGTCTCGCCCTCCAAGCTGGAGTTGGTGGCTATGATGACTTCCTCCACTTCCCCTTTCAGCCGCTCCATCAGCTCTTTCAGCCGGATGTCCCCGGGGCCGATGCCCAGCATGGGGGAAATGGCCCCGTGGAGCACATGGTATACGCCCTCGTATCTGCCTGTCTTTTCATAGGCAGCCAGATCCCTGACGTTTTCCACCACCATGATGAGATTGTGGTCGCGCTTCTGATTGGCGCAGACCGGGCACAGCTCCCGGTCGGTCAGGGTGAAGCATTCTTTGCAGTAGCGCACGTTCTCCCTGGCCTCCAGGACTACGTCCGTCAGCCGCTTCACCTTGTCCTTGGGCAGATTGATCAGATGGAAGGCCAGCCTCTGGGCGGATTTACTGCCGATGCCCGGAAGCGCCGCCAGTTCTTCTATTAATTTGTTGATATGTCCGCTGTACAAATCCATCAGAAGGGCAGGCCTCCCAGTCCGCCTGTCATCTTGCCCATCAGTTCGGCGCTGGCCTCCTCCGCCTGGCGCATGGCCTCATTGACAGCGGCCAGGATCAGATCCTGCAGCATCTCCACGTCCTCAGGGTCCACCACCTCCTGGGACAGCGTGACCTTCAGAAGCTCCTTCTTGCCGCTCACTGTGGCCTCCACTGCGCCGCCTCCGGCAGAGGCAGTGAATTCTTTGGTCTCCAGTTCCTTCTGGCCCTCCTCCATCTGGCGCTGCATCCGCTGGGCCTGCTTCATCAGGTTCGTCATGTTCCCAGGCATAGCGCCTCCGGGGAAACCTCCTCTTTTTGCCATTACTCTTGTTCCTCCTCTTCTATCTCCATCTGGATGACTTTCTCTATATCTACATAGCTGTCTTCAAAGTCCGCCGCTTCCTGGACCGTCTGAATGGTCACTTCTATCTCTTTACCGGAAAAATCGGCCAGGAGCGCTTCCAGCTGTGCCTTGTGGTCAGGCTGTCTGGTGAAATAGTCGGATGCCATGCCATCCGCAAATACTACCATGAGCCGATTGTCGCCGCCAAGGCTGAGCCGGGCGGATTTCAGATAAACGCGCATGGGATTCTCCGCGCTTCCCACGATTGCGGGCCATTTGGATGCGATCTGGCGCACCTCCTCCGGGATGGCCTTGGGCAGCTGGGGCTTTGGCCGGGCTTCCGCGGCCGCCCCTGCGGTGCCGACTCCCTGTGCAGGGCTGCCGGGAGCCGCGGCCACCACCACCCCTTTCTCCAGCTGATCCTCCACCTGCCGAATCCTGTCCAGCACCGCGTCCTGTTCCGTCTCCATCTGGGGCTTGCAGAGTTTGATCAGGGCGATTTCCACCAGGATCCGCTTCTGGGCCGACTGGCGGATCTGTCCCGACAGCTCGGAGAAGATCCGGATGAAGCGGATGATCTGGTCCATGTCCGCCATGGCAGACTCTTCTTTCAGGCGCTGCAGATTGTCCGTGGACATGTCGATGACATCCTCCAGGTTGTCGGAAGCCTGCACCAGCATCAGGTTGCGCAGGTACCAGGTGAAATCCGTCACGAACTGGGTCAGCTCCCTGCCCTGCATCACAATCTCCTCCAGAAGCTCCACACAGCCAAGCACATCCCTGTCCAGGCAAAAACGCAGCAGCCTGCTGAACACTTCCGTGTCCACCGCCCCCAGCACGTCCAGGACTTTGTCATAGGTGAGCTCATGCCCCAGATGGAAGGCGATGCACTGATCCAGGAGGCTCAAGGCGTCCCGCATGGAACCGTCCGCAGTCTTGGCGATGTAGCGCAGGGCCTTCTCCTCCACCCGCACCTCCTCCTGCCTGGTCAGGTCCTGCATCCTGGCAGCGATGGTGTCTATGGAGATGCGCTTGAAATCGTATCTCTGGCACCGGGAGAGAATCGTAATGGGCAGTTTGTGCACTTCCGTGGTAGCCAGGATGAAGATCACATAGGAGGGCGGCTCCTCCAGGGTCTTCAGCAACGCATTGAAAGCGCCCGCAGACAGCATATGCACCTCGTCGATGATATAGACTTTGTATTTCCCTTCTGCGGGGGAATATGATACTTCATCTACGATTTCCCGTATATTATCCACGCCGTTGTTGGAGGCGGCGTCGATTTCTATCACGTTCATGCTGGCCCCGGCGGCGATGGCACGGCAGATGCGGCATTGCCCGCAGGGGCCATCCGGCCCGGGATTCTCGCAGTTCACCGTCCGGGCAAAGATTTTCGCCACAGTGGTCTTGCCGGTGCCCCGGGTCCCGGTGAACAGATAGGCGTGCCCGATGCGGTTCGCCTTCAGCTGGTTCTTCAGCGTGGTCACGATATGCTCCTGACCCTTTACATCCGCGAAGGTGTCAGGGCGGAATTTTCGGTATAGCGCCATATATGACATAGATTTCTTCCTCACTCCTCCAATAAGGGTGCTGGCCCCCCAGGAAAGCACCGGACAGCGCCGGATTTCCGGCTCACCGGCCCGTGCATTCCGCCTCCGTGCGCCTTCCCCGCTTCTCAGGGAGCCTTCCGGCACAGAGGGCGGAATCCCTTTGCTCCGAACAGACTTTCCCTCCACAAAGCGCACAACATATGGAAGGCAAGCCTTCCGCATGCCTTCCATTATTCATCCGCAAATCATTCAACTAACCCCCTTGCAATCGGCATGGGGCCGCCTCCCGTCAGTCGCCGAAGCAGATGCCCAGGAGCTTCGCCTCTTTCACGATAGACGCGTCCGGGGACACGGCCTTCAGCTTGCCTGCCACGTCCTCCAGGGGGACGCGCACCACTTCACGGTTCTTGTATCCTACCATAAATCCGTACTGGTTGTCCAGTATCAGTTTGCCTGCCTCTGCGCCCAGGCGGCTGGCGAAAACGCGGTCGTAAGGGCAGGGGCTGCCGCCGCGCTGCATATGGCCGGGAACCGTGACGCGGACCTCTATGCCGGTCTTTTTCTGGATAGCCTCGGCTAACTCGTAGGACACGGAGGGGTGTATCATGTTCTTCAGCTTTTTCTTGTACTCTTTCTTGGAGAGCTTCGCGTCTTCCTTGGAGATGGCGCCTTCCGCCACGGCGATGATGGTGAAGCCGCTGCCTCTTCTGTTCCTGTCCTCAATCTTCTCAATCACCTTCTTGATGTCATAGGGAATCTCAGGAATCAGGATAATGTCGGCACCGCTGGCCATGCCGGCGTTGAGGGTCAGCCAGCCTACTTTATGGCCCATGACCTCTACGATGAAGACGCGGCTGTGGGACGCAGCTGTGGTGTGGATGTAGTCGATAGCGTCCGTGGCGATGTCCACCGCGCTCTGGAAGCCGAAGGTCATGTCCGTGCCCCAGAGGTCATTGTCGATGGTCTTGGGCAGGGTGATGACATTGAGGCCTTCCTTGCTCAGGAGGTTCGCCGTCTTGTGGGTGCCGTTGCCGCCCAATACCACCAGGCAGTCCAGCTGCAGCTTGTAGTAGTTCTGCTTCATGGCTTCCACTTTGTTCAGGCCGTTCTCGTCGGGATCCTGGATGGTCTTGAAGGGAGTCCTGGATGTCCCTAAAATCGTGCCGCCCTTGGTGAGGATGCCGGAGAAGTCCTTGCCGGTGAGCATCTGGAACTTGCTGTAGATCAGGCCCCTGTAGCCGTCCTGGAAGCCGTATATCTCCACCTGCTCGTTGCTGTTGTACAGCGTCTTCACCACGCCTCTCATGGCCGCGTTCAGCGCCTGGCAGTCCCCGCCGCTGGTCAACATACCGATTCTCTTCATGTCTCATTTCCTCCTATCATTTATTTTTAAGTTTTCTGTTGCTTTTTCGCTCCTTATATGAAATATTACCCTTTTCCGGACAAATTTGCAACCTTTACAGAAAAAACGTTTTAAAGTATTGCAAAAATCCCGGGAATGATTTAAAATGAAGGACGAATGTGAATGATATAATTTGGAGAGTTATCGAAGCGGTCATAACGAGCTGCACTCGAAATGCAGTTGTCCTTTACAGGGCACGTGGGTTCGAATCCCACACTCTCCGCTAAAGGCAAAAGCCGCAAATCCAAGGATTTTCCAGTAAAATCAAGGGTTTGCGGCCTTTTCTTTGCCCAGAATTATTTCGCAGTATAATGATTATTCCCGGTAATTATAACATTTCTTGTCATGAAATTTGTCATGAAAATCATGGGAAAGAGCGGCATTACTGCCTTATCTTTCTTGACTGTCAAGTCTATCAGTCCATCTGAGTGTTTCCTGTAAATTGGCAATGTCAGAGTGAAAACCGTGAAGGGTTTGGGCGTTGGCCTGACTGTCCAGCACCTCCATTTCCTCATAACCGAAGCACCGCATTCTGCCGGTGTAGGCACAAGGGCCCTTTTTGCCATTGTAAAGCCCAATCCAGACCAGATTATAAATGGGGAACAAATCTTCTTCCAGCACCCCGTCCTGCTTGCAGGCGGAGGTCACCGCCTTGGCAAGGAATGTGCCGCATGGCCTTTTACCTGTTCCGCCCCATTGGGCCACATGAAGTTTTTGGCCGCAGCCTCCTCCGCCTCGCCGTCGGGAATGGGCGCAGGCATGAAGGAGACAAGGATGAATCCACATTGGCGATCCGCCAGAACCCCCTTGCCTTCTGCCTAAAGGCATACTATAATGAAGAATGCATACCAAAGAAAGACAGCCTAAAAAATTATTATGAAAAAGGAGCAGAAACTATGAACAGAAAAAGATTTCTTTCCCTTGCCCTTGCGACCGCTTTGGCGCTTCCCCTGGCCGCCTGCGGCGATACCTCCGGCACGGACGGCAGCGATTCTTCCGTCATCTCCCAGTCCAACGAGGAAAACAGCGGCAGCCCGGAGGGGGATGCCGGCCAGGCGGATGACAGCGGTTCCGGCAGCGGCGACTCCGTTGAAGAAGACGGCGGCAGCCCAGAGACGGATGCCGACCAGGCAGATGACGGCGCTTCCGATGAAGGAGAAGGGGATGTCATGGATGAGATTGCGAGCCGCATGGACGAGCTTCTGGCTCAGGCAGAGACAATCAACTGGATTGCCATGGGAAAGGCGGCTCTGGACGATGTGGACGGCGCCGAAGCGCTGTACAGCGGCAAGACCCTTCTGGTAAAAGGAACCCTATGTGAAATCAATACGGATGGACTCGTCAAATTCAGATACTATCCCGCAGAAGACCACAGCGGAAAGACTGTTGCCTACCTTTGGGCGACCATCCCGGCCACGGAAGCGGAATATCTGGATCAGACCTATATGAATCAGTCGGTTTCCATTGTGGGGACGGTGGACGTGGTAAACATAGAGGAGGGACCGGTCTGCTTCTGCATCATGGAAGAAGCCTATCTGGTCAGCGACACCACCGAGTTCGTATGTACCCTGACTCTCGCGGCCGACGGCAGCTATTATGAAGCGGAAATCGAGGGCTGGGAAGGTTCCCTGCCGCTTCAGGTGTACTTTGTCGATGGACAGGAGGTTCCCGTTGGCGAGGAAGTGACCATCCGGGGAAAGCTGAACCGGGAGACCGGCACCGAAGTCCTGTATGATACATTCATCGTAACGCAATAAGAAGCCAGGCTTCCGCTTCTTGCCAACCACAAAAGCTGCTATGGTATCGGCGGCAAACAGAACCCTCTACATTGCCCGGATTACCCGAACACCTTGCCCAGCCGTGTCACGTTACGGGAAGCTATCGTGCGAATCTGCCGCTTGTCAATAGCGGGCCGCCCGCGTATAATGATTCCGGAAAAGGCATATGGGCAGGGATGCCCTTTGCCGGAAAAAGCAGAATCGAGAGAAGAAAATGCGCACAAGAAGACAAATGAAGGCGGATGCCAGAAAAGTACTGAAACGGCACTATTTCCTGTTTCTTCTGCTGTGCCTGATGGCCTCCCTGCTGGGCGGGGGGCTGGTCATGTCCGGCACGGCCGGGGAGGATATGGCGGAGGACGTGACGCCCCAGACCCGCGTCACCTTCACGGATACGGTTGTCTCCTCTTTCACGGAGTTCGTCATGGATGTGGCGGTGGGAAAGCGGGAGGACCGGGAACGGCAGATTCGGGAGGCCCAGGAGCGGTACGCGGCGGAGGCCGGGCAGACCGGGAACGAGATTTTCGGCAGAAGCCGGGGCGTGCTGGCGTCCGTGGTGAACAAGCTTTCCTCCGGGGCCTATCTGATGACCCTGCTGGTGGGCATGCGGTCCCTGGTGGGGACGGACGAGGTAGCCGTAGTCGTTTTGCTGCTGGGGTTCCTGGGGCTGCTGTGCCTGTTCCAGATATTCGTGGTGGGCGTATGCCGGACAGTGATCATACGCATGTTCCTGGAGGGCCGCTGCTATGAGAAGGTGCCGGGGCAGCGGATCTGGTTTCTGCTGCGGGTGAGGAAATGGGGCCATGTGGCGGTGGTGAACCTGGTGAAGGGCATCTTCCTGTTCTTCTGGGGGTTTACGGTGATTGGAGGAATCGTCAAATCCTATTCCTACCACCTGGTGCCGTACCTCCTGGCGGAGAACCCGGCCATGAAGACCCTGGAGGCGATCACGCTGTCCAGAAGGCTGATGAAGGGCCATAAATGGGAATGCTTCGTGCTGGAGCTGTCCTTCCTGGGATGGGATCTGCTGGGCATCCTCACCCTGGGCGTTTCCGATATCCTGTTCAGCGCCCCTTACAAAATGGCGGTGATGGCGGAGTATTACGCCCGGCTGCGACGACTGGGCATACAGAACCATGCGGAAGGCGCGGAGCTTTTGAACGACCGGTACCTGTTCGCTCAGGCGGATAAACGCACGCTGAAAACCGAATACGCGGACGTGGAGAGGGAATGCGGCGCACAGTCGCCGGAGCTGCCTGGGCTGAAGGGGTTCCACGGGTTCCTGGCGGAAACCTTCGGCGTGACCGTCGGTCAGAACAGAGAAATCCAGACCCTGGAGGAAGAGCGCAGCCGCCGCTTCCTCCTGGAATACGACAAAAAGGCGCTGGAGGGGCATATCTATCCCACCCGGCTGCATCCGATTCCGGAAAAGCGCAAGCGTAAGTGGGTGGTTAGTCTGAACTATCTCAGATGTTATTCCCTCTGGTCAATGATCCTGATATTCTTCGCCCTTTCCTTCGTGGGATGGATCTGGGAGGTGGGGCTCCATCTGATTGCGGACGGCGTCTTCGTGAACCGGGGCGTGCTCCACGGTCCCTGGCTTCCCATCTACGGGACAGGCAGCGTCATGATGCTGCTGTTGCTGAACCGCTTCCGGCGCAAGCCCGTGCTGGAGTTTACCCTGGCCATTGGGCTGTGCGGCTGTGTGGAGTATTTTACCTCCGTGTACCTGGAATATGTCCACAATGGCACCAGATGGTGGGACTATACGGGATACTTCCTGAACCTGCACGGCCGGATCTGCGCGGAGGGGCTGCTGGTCTTCGGCATCGGCGGCATGGCGATTGTGTATGTGCTGGCCCCCTTTCTGGACGGGCTGTTCCGCAGGATTCCCTCCAAGGCATTGATTGCGGCGGGGGTGGTTCTGCTGGCAGTCTTCGCGGCGGATCAGGTGTACTCGTCGATGCATCCCAATGAGGGGAAGGGCATTACGGATTATCAGTCCGGAATTCAGGTGACGGAGGTGATGAAAGGATGATCGCAGTATACTTGTCTCCCGTCTATCTCCTTCTGTGCGCCTATGTGTTCTACCGGCTGCAGACCTGGCTGGAGAGATGTCTGCCCTGGCTGGCCAGGAAAAGAATACGCATCCCCATAGGCATCGTCTATCTGTGCGTGGCCTTCAGCATCCTGGCAGCGTTCCTGCTGGAGCCCTCGCCCGCCAAGCGGCTGCTCAAGCAGTTCAGCAATACCTGGCTGGGGGCGCTGCTCTATGCCCTGCTGGTGATTGTTATGGCGGACCTAATCCGGCTTGTACTGAAGCGCCTGCAGGGAAGGGCCCAGGGGAATTCCCAGCGGAAGCTCAGGTGGACGGAGCGGCTGTTCTCCCGGGGCGGACATATGGCAATCGGCGCGGTCTGCATCCTCTGTGTCTGCGGCTGCAGCCTGGCCGGAATCGTGAGTGCGGACCATATCAGGGTGACGGAATATGAGCTGTATGTGGACAAGGAGGCCCCGGGCATGGAGGAGTTGAAAATCGTGCTGGTGGCAGATCTCCACCTGGGATACAGCATAGGCATCCGCCACATGGAGCAGATGGTCAGCCTGATCAACGAGGAGGACGCCGATATTGTAGTCATGGCCGGGGATATCTTCGACAATGAGTATGAAGCGCTGGAGGATCCGGAGACCCTTGCGGCGATTCTGGGGGGCATCCGGAGCAGATACGGCGTCTACGCCTGCTATGGCAACCATGACATCAGGGAAAAAGTGCTGGCGGGGTTCACCTTTTCCGGCGAACAGGAGAAGGCCAGCGACCCCAGGATGGACAAATTCCTGGAGAAGGCGGGCATCCGGCTGCTGCGGGAGGAGGGCGTGCTGATCCAGGACGCCTTCTATCTCTACGGCAGGCCGGACTACGGCAGGCCCGGCAGGGGCATCCGGGTGCGCAAGACCCCGGAGGAAATCACCCGGGAGATGGATTTGAGCAAACCCGTCATCGTCATGGACCACCAGCCCAGAGAGCTTCAGGAGCTGGCGGACGCCGGGGTGGACATCGACCTGTGCGGCCACACCCATGACGGCCAGACCTTTCCCGGGAACCTGACGGCCCGGTTCTTCTGGGAGAATATCTGCGGCTATCTGCGCAAGGGCGATATGCACAACATCGTCACCTCCGGCGTGGGCGTGTTCGGCCCGGACATGCGGCTGGGCACCCGGAGCGAGATCTGCGCCATTACGGTGCGGTTTGGGCAGGGATCCGGAGGCGGTATCGGTGGCACGCAGCTTGGGCACTGAGGCCGGGCCGCGGGCTATGACTGCGGGAACACCTCTCCGATGGAGGCCTGGGCTTTGCGGTACCGGGAGGGCGTCATATGGTAGCAGGCCAGGAAGTTGCGGTTGAAGGTCTTCTGGCTCTCGAAGCCCGCGTCCTGCCAGATGGCGGTGATGCGCTGATCCGTGGTCCGAAGCTGCCTGGCGGCATAGTCCAGCCGCAGGCGGTTCACGTACTCGTAGAAGCCGCAGCGCAATCTGGCGGTGAAGACTCTGGAGATGTAGTATTTATTGAAATGCAGCTCCCTGGCAAGACTGTCCAGGGTAAGGGGCTCCTGGAAATGCTGGGACACATAGGAGATGAGCCGGTAGCCCACATCGGCGCTGTCCGTGCTGTCCCTGGGGAGCAGGACCGTGTCGGAGAGCAGGAAGGACAGTATCAGGTTCAGCCAGGCGGCGCTGACGGAGAGGGAGAGCTCCCTGTAGCGCAGCATCCGGCCAAAGGCCAGGGGGATATCGGGATTCCGCGTGCCGGAGGACAGGAAAGGGGATTCCGGCTGCTGCTTGCGGAACAGATGATAATAATCCCTTGCGTAGGCCGGGGAAAAGATGCACAGGATGCCCAAGCAGGCATCCGTGGTGAGATAGCTGTGCACCATGTCCGGAAAGATGAGGGCCGCCTCGTCCTTCCGGATTCTCTTTGTCTGGTTCTGGACGGTGACCTCCAAAGAGCCCTCCAGGAGGTAGATCAGCTCTACGGCGCTGTGGAGATGGGCCGGAAAGGTGATGTCCCGGGTGAGGGTGCAGCGGAATTCGTCCTGTTTGTCTTCATAAAAAGGCTGCATGATAGGCTCCTTTCCGGCAATGGATTCCGATTCCTTCATTTGAAAGCCGGGAGGCCCGGGCAGGTTCCGCGGAGCTATCCACGCTGCCGCCGCGTCCTGCCTGAAAAACAGCAGGATAGCAATCTGTGACTGCTTTTATTGGCTTTCTGACAATCATTCTACAGGAATTCCTGCTATACTGCAAGTACCGATTGTAAAAAAGGAACGCCAAAAAGGCGGCAGACGGAGAGGAAGAGCGCCCCCGGGCACAGGACGGGCCGGGGG
>OFFF01001512.1_pt1 | contig 14714 bp, 11 predicted proteins | sample 1521301 | NCBI WGS metagenome assembly OFFF01 (sample SAMEA3504101, study PRJEB24116) | mouse gut metagenome | biome: mouse gut; feature: mouse-associated habitat; material: faeces | place: Denmark | collected 2011
CCCCATTCGTTCCGCTCCCCCATAAAGCATCTGGGCCGCATAATCGTCATGATATGCCCAATCCATGCTCTCCTCTATTTTGCCCTCTTCCACTGTAAATACAACCTCCGGGAACTCTGCAGGCGTTACCTTGTAGGAAATATTGCCATCCGTCTCTCCTTTCGTGATTTCAAAATCCCGGGAACCATACCGTGACTCCAGATAATCGCGGATTTCTCTAATGTCCTGCTCCTCAGCCATACCACAGCCGGTCATGCCGAGCGCACAGACAATTATAACTGCCGTCAACATCCATCGAAAACGATTCATATTGCTTATCCTCCTCTCCCTTCTATGCATATATATAAACGGCATTTTGTTCTTGCCAGCCGCATGCACAGCCAGTCTATATCGGATATTTTTACTGCACAGCAGGCTTTGGTGTTCCTATATTCCTCAGAAAAGCGTTATCAGGAAGCACTCGCGGAAGCCAGAAAGTTTCCAACAAGAATCATTGCAGCCATGAGAAGCAGCAGACCCTTTTGATAGTAATTCAGACATTTGATTCTTTCCATAGAAACCTCCCCATCTATATTAATTGTAGATATGGCAAACTGGAATTACTGATTAAAAAAATCGGCAATTCCAGTTTATCGGAGGCTATATCTTTCAATTAACAGGGAGCCCAGACCATCCAGTGTCAGATTTGTTTAAGTCGAACTAATCAGCCCTCCTTGTGTGCTTCCCTTTGTCGTAGGAAAAAGATTCCTACCGTCTACATATCCGCACTTCAGGAATTGTTTCATTCTCCTTTTATCAGCTGGGATGTTTCTCCTTTTTGCCATATTTTTCGATATAGACTTTCTTTAGAGGCTTCCCTTTGTATGTGCATGTCTTGAGTTCGTAGACTGCATGGATTTAATATCTGCGCCGTCTGAATCCCGGAAAGGCGTCCGGGGACAGATGGCAGGCTTAATTCTCCCCCGCCTTCTCCACGCGGCTGATTGCAGACTTCTCCATGGGGATGCGGCAGTTCTTGTTGCTGCCGAACTCCACAATGACCATGTCATCCTTCATGTCTATCACGACTCCATAAAAGCCCGATGTAGTCAGAACCACATCGCCCACTGCCAATGACGCAAGCATGGCTGCCACTCTCTTCTTCTCCTTGCTCTGGGGACGCATCAAAAAGAACCACATTGCACCGATTACCACGGCATACATGATAAGCATGCTTATCAGCCCTGCTCCTCCCGCACCTGCCGCTGCGTCCGCCTCTGTCAATAATATACCCATCTTTCCTCCAATCTAACGTTCCGTCCAACTCCAACGTTCCTAACTTGTCTAATTAAACATAATACACAAAAAAAGTCCATTGGTCAAGGGTCTGGCGGCATATTGTCAAGTTATTCTCAACATTATCGCCATTTTTCTCCTGTCTCCTATTCCTGTTCCTGTTCCTGTTCCGCGCCCCTGGCCATGCCCTCCAGCTTCCCTTTCTTATAAGCCGCGAACCTTCCCTCGTCCAGGGCGTTCCTGATCTCTTCCATCATCGTATTGTAGAAATAGAGATTGTGGAGCACGCAGAGACGCATGCCCAGCATCTCCTTCGCCTTCAGCAGGTGACGGATATAGGCTCTGGAATACCTTTTGCATGTAGGACAGCCGCAGCCCTCCTCTATGGGCCTGTCGTCCAGCTCGTATTTGGCATTGAACAGGTTGATTTTCCCATGGTTGGTGTACAGATGCCCATGTCGTCCGTTCCTGGTGGGATACACGCAGTCAAAGAAATCAATGCCCCGCTCCACGCCCTCTAAAATATTGGCCGGCGTCCCCACCCCCATCAGATAGGTAGGCCTGTCCTTGGGCAGAAACGGCACCACTTCATCCAGAATGTGGTACATCTCCTCGTGGGTCTCCCCTACAGCAAGTCCCCCCACCGCATAGCCGTCCAGTTCCATCTGGGCAATCCGTTTGGCATGCTCAATCCGAATATCCGGATACACGGCCCCCTGGTTGATGCCGAAGAGGAGCTGGCGCCTGTTGATGGTGTCCTCCAGTCCGTTCAGCCTTGCCATCTCCTTCTTGCAGCGCTCCAGCCATCTAGCCGTGCGGTCCACAGAGAGTTGAACATAGTTTCTGTCCGCCTTGCTGGGGGCGCACTCGTCGAAGGCCATGGCGATTGTGGAAGCCAGGTTGGACTGAATCTGCATGCTCTCCTCCGGCCCCATGAAAATCTTCCTTCCGTCCACATGGGAGTTGAAATAGACCCCTTCCTCCTTGATCTTGCGCAGCCCCGCCAGGGAGAACACCTGGAACCCGCCGGAATCCGTGAGTATCGGCTTGTCCCAGGACATGAACCGATGCAGTCCCCCCAGCTGCTTCACCACCTTGTCCCCGGGGCGCACATGCAGATGATAGGTATTGGACAGCTCCACCTGCGTCCCAATCTGTTCCAAATCGGAAGTGGCCACAGCCCCCTTGATAGCCGCCGCAGTCCCCACGTTCATGAACACCGGGGTCTGGACGGTGCCGTGGACCGTCTCCAGCTGCGCCCGTTTCGCTCTTCCTTCCTGTTTCAATATCTGGTACATATATCCCTCCTGAAAAAGTCCTATTATACAGCATGACTCATAAGCATTCTCTCCATAAGCCCCTGGCTGATAGATGTCATAATCCTACAGGCCCGTGCATCAGCGGTAAAAATCCGCCACCGACTCCATCCTGGCCGACATGTTCAGCAGCATGGCGTCCAGCACCGTGACCGCAGTCATGCACTCCATGACCACCACCGCCCTGGGCACGATGATAGGGTCATGCCGCCCCTTGATTCGCACATAGATATCCTCGCCGGACTGGTTCACGGTCTGCTGTTCCAGGTAAATGGACGGTGTGGGTTTCACATAGGCCCGCACCACCACCGTATCCCCGTCGCTGATGCCCCCCAGGATGCCGCCGGCATGGTTCGTTGTTTTGACTACTTTCCCGTCTTCCATATGGAACGCATCATTGTTCTCGCTTCCCCGGCGCATGGCTACCTTCTGCCCGTCACCGATTTCCACAGCCTTCACCGCCCCGATGGACATGACCGCCCTGGCCAGGTTCCCGTCCAGCTTCTCGAAGACGGGATCCCCGATTCCCGCCGGAAGGCCCTCCACGATACATTCCATGCAGCCGCCCACGGAATCCAGCTCTTGCCTGGACTTCTCCAGGTACTCCATGGCGGCCGCCGCGGCTTCCCTGTCCGGCATGGCTGTGGGCGTCTCCAGGATGGCCTGCCTGTCGAACCGCTCCAGCGCGGCCTCTATGGGTCCGATGGAGCGGGTATAGGCGCACACCGTGACCCCAAGCTGCTCCAATGCCTTACAGGCGATCGCCCCAGCCGCCACCCGGCCTACCGTCTCCCTGCCGGAAGAGCGGCCGCCTCCGCGGTAGTCCCGAAAACCGTATTTTTCGTCAAAAGTATAGTCCGCATGGCCGGGGCGGTAATAGGATGCTATCTCGCTGTAATCTTTGGAAATCTGGGAGGTATTGCGCACCATCAGGGAAATAGGGGCGCCGGTGGTGCGCCCTTCGAACACGCCGGAAAGGATTTCCACCGCGTCCGCCTCCTTCCGCTGGGTGGCGATGCTGCTGGCGCCTGGCTTCCTCCTGTCCAGATACCGTTGGATATCCGCCTCCTCCAAAGGAAGCCCCGCCGGGCAGCCGTCCACCACCACGCCCAGGGCTTTCCCATGGGACTCTCCCCATGTAGTCATTCTAAAAACGGTGCCATATGTGGAACCAGCCATTTTATCCCTCCTATTCCAGTTCCGCCTCTGCCCAGCCCAGTGCCCAGGCATAGCAGTGAATTTCCGGACGCAAAAGGAATGCGCCCGTAAATCCTATGGGGCACTGGCTGGACTAGACGCTTCGACAGGGAGCCCTCCCTCTGGCAGCGGGTACAGCACCTGTCAGCTCCGGCGCCAAATTATACTGCATAACGATTTCACTTGCCGTGAAACCAGACTGCATAACGCTGACTGGTTCAATCGCATGATTACATTAGGCAGTATTCAGCGTTATGCAGTATACCTGCGGACGCCCCTGACCCCGTGCATAAAAACTCGGAAAGGAGTTCTGCTCCTCTCCGAGCAAATTTGCCGTATTTTCAGCTCCCTGCATTCCGGCACTCTGCCATAAATGAAAGCAGAATGTTCAAGTTACAATGCGCACAATATTGGCTTTACAGCTTATGGAACGTGATGCAGTTGGGCACGTCCACATGGATAGGCGGTCCGTTCATGATCATGGTGCCTTTCTCCACGTCCACATGGAAGAAAGTCATGGTATTGGACTCATGGTTCAGGGACACGAGGAATTTATTATTGGGGAACAGGCTGGCGTCCTTCGGATATTCTCCGCCCACGGGCAGCTCGAAAATCTCCCTGAGATGCCCCGTTGTCTCGTCCACTTCGAACATCACCACCGAATTGGCCCCAGCGTTGCTGCTGAGCAGATATTTGTGGTCATCTGAAAATGTCAGTGCACTGGCGGCATTAAAACATCCCATCTCCTGCTCACAGGTGGACACGATCTGAAGCTTTTCAAAGATAGGCTGTCCCTTCTTTTCCTCATAGGAAAACACGTCGATGGTACATTTGAACTCATTGACGATATAAACATAATGTCCGTCCCTGGAAATCTTGATATGTCTGGGGTTCGCGTCCAGCTCGCTGTGGACGATGTCCGCCAGCTGCACCTTGCCCAAAGTCGTGTCCAGGCGGTACACATTCACATGATCCATGCCCTGATCCGCCACCAGAAGGTATTTATTGTCATGGGTCATCCTGGCACAGTTGATATGGGGCCTGGAATTGCGCTCCGCGATGATGCCAAGCCCCTTGTGATAGACTTCGTCCGTGATGTCGCCGATGGATCCGTCCTCCGCCAGCTTCAGGACGGTCAGCTTCCCGTCGTGGTATCCGGCCACGAACAGGAACCTGTCCGTATAGTCCGTGGACACGTAGCATCCTCTCATGCCGTTGTTGGAAGCGAAATTGATGAACTCCAGGCTTCCGTCCTGTAAGATGAGATAAGATTCCACGCCGAAATCCGTGATGGAATAGAGGTACTTCCCATTGTGGGAAATGGTCACATAGGAGGAATTGGTAATCTCCACCTTGTCCTTCTCAATGAACCGGCCCTTCTCCATATCCACGTCATATATTTTGATTCCGTTTTTATCTCCGCGGGTATATGTGGAGACATATGCGACATATTTTTCTTGCTCCATGAGAGTTTCCGCCTTTCTGTTATGGTTTCCCAACAGAATCCGCGCCCCTCCTTCCATGTCCTGGACAGGGCCGGTTCTGTCTTTGAGGAATATTGTACCATATTTCCCGCAAGTTTTAAATAGTTTTTCCAAACTTTGTTGCAAGACGGCAAAACGGCGGTCAACCTTCATAGGGACCGCCGCTCTCTTATTCATCTGTGTCCTGGGTGCGGGCCGTTACGCCTCGCAGTCCTCCCCGCCGTCCCGGCGCGGGAACCTGGGGTACTCCTGCCAGGGAGGCGGGATCATGCCCGGGGCCTCGCGGCCGTCTCTGTCTTCCCGCCCGCAGCCGCACTCATCTGCCTCACGGCAGGGCCTCTCTTCCTCACAGCAGGGCCGCTCTTCCTGGCAGCAGCATTCTTTCTGTCTGCCGCACTCTCTGCCCTCGGGCCCCCTTCTGTCGGAACCCCCTCTGCCGTGATGATGTCCTCCGCCAGTCCGTCCGCAGCCGTTTCCGTGGCCACAGTTGTCTCTGTTTCCGCAGTTGTCTCTGTTTCCGCAGCTGCATGTTCCGCAGCTGTTTCCGTCGCTGTAGGACATTCCGCAGCCATTGCCCCATCCGCCGCAGCAGCTGAGCAGGAACAATAAAATAATGCAGTTCATATCGTTCTCCATATGATGTGTTTATGTTATCATATGCAGATTGCGAGGAAAGGTGCAAGGCTAAACTTTCACCTGCACGGGACGCTTCTGTACACGGCGATGCTCCTGGGGGGAATCTCCCGCAGGAGCTCCTTGCCCTTCTCCGCCGGTTCCGCCTTCTGCCCGCTGTCCGGTTCCCCGGAGAGCTCCGTGGAAAAGACGGGCTCCCATCTCATGTCCTTGGGCAGTTTCGGGAGGGCAAGGGCGCGGTCTTCCCAATGCATGTTCATGGCGAGGTACAGAAAGGCGTCCTCCCCCGGCGCGCCGGATCTGGCATATTTCCCGCACAGCATGATGCCGATATGCCTGACGTTCCCCTCCGTCTGCGCCTGCCAGGCATACTGCCCGTGATAGGACAGGTCCGGATAGCCGCAGGCGATGTAGTCCATCAGCCGGAGCTCCTTCGCCGGGTGCAGAATAGGATTCCGCTTCCGGAACGCCACCAGCATCTTCCAGAACCTATGGAGTTCAGCGTTCTTCCGGATTCCGTTCCAGTCCAGCCACGCCACCGCGTTGTCCTGGCAGTAGGGATTGTTGTTCCCCTTCTGGGAATTCCCGAATTCATCCCCCATGAAGATCAGGGGCGTAGACTGGGCCAGCAGCAGCAGGCACATGGCGTTCTTCATCTGCTTCAGCCGCAGGGCCTTTATGTTCCTCTTCCGGGTGGCTCCCTCCTCGCCGCAGTTCCAGCTGCAGTTGTAGTCGCTCCCGTCCTTATTGTCCTCCCCGTTGGCCTCGTTGTGCTTGTAGTCATAGGACACCAGGTCCGCCAGCGTAAAGCCGGAGTAGTTGGTCAGGTAATGAATCGCGCCGGCCTTCCGGGGGATATAGCGCATATGGTAGAGCACGCTGCCCAGCATGTTCCCGTCCCCCTTCAGGAACCTGCGCATGTCGTAATACCAGGCATCATTGTACTCCGCCGCGTGGGGGTACAGGGGCTGCTCCCCTCCGGCGTATATCCTGTCCGTATCGAACCGGCCGTACCAAAGCTTCGTATCCGCCAGGGCCTCGTCCGCGGCCAGCATGTCCACCGGCAGATTCTCCCCCAGCAGATGGAAGCCGTCCACATGGTATTCCAGCACCCAGAAGCACAGGATGTCGAGAATCTCGCTCCGCCTTGCCTCCTCCGGGAAATAGAACTGCATCACCAGCTCCATCCCGTTCTCATGAAGAGCCCTCACCAGCTCTTTGAACTCGCTGCCCCCGTCCCCTGCGGAGGCGTAAGCGGCCTTTGGCGCATAGTAAAACCCTTTCTTGTAGCCCCAGTAGTTCAGCCTGTCCCTTCCGCACGGATTCTCTCCCGGCAGATTCCCGCCATAGGGCACGGCCTGGGGCGGCTCCTCCGCCGCAGAGGCTTCAGCGAATTCATAGGCAGGCTGTAGTTCAATCGTGGTGACTCCAATCTCCTTCAGATAGGGTATCTTCTCTCCGATTCCCGCGAAAGTGCCCCGGTGGGCCACCTGGGAGGAGGCGTGCCTGGTGAAGCCCCTGACATGCATGCAGTAGACAAGCGCCTCATGGTAGGGAATCCGCGGGCAAGCGTCCCCTTTCCAGTCGAAGCCCGGCCTCAGGAACCCCGCTTTCATGTCCTCCGCCTTCCGCTCCTTCCCATAGGGGATCCGCTTCGGGAAGGCCCGGCCCCTCTCGTCCGCCACCGGGCGCTCTCCCTCATAAAAAAGATAGGTGCATGTCTCCGTGTCGATATCTTCCACTGTTCTGCAATAGACATGGCCCACCCTGTCCTCCTCTGTAAAAGGAATCTTCCGCGCCGGCCGGTCCGCGGCCCCATCGTACAGCAGGACGCCGCAGGACACCGCCCTGGACACAAAGGAAAAACGAACTCCACCGCCCTCTATGTGGGCTCCTAAAGGATACGGTTTCTTCTGCCTACTTTTCTCTGTCATCGCTTCCCCCTCCATATTCCGCACCGATTCGACGTATCTCGCAATGTTTTTCTGTGTCAACATTCTACCACATTATGATGACAATAAAAAGCAAAAAATGAAATTGTCCAAATATTGTGCAAATATTGCCCCTTTTCGCTTGCACTGTAGTACGAAGTTGAGTATAATAGCCTTAGGAATTGTCGGAAAATAACTGATGCAACTTGTTTAGGAGAAAGCCCGGAAATACAACGAAAACGGCTATAAACTCGCATCAGTTATTTGTAGACAATTCCTTAAGACAAGCCATATAATGCCCGATTCCAATACACAGGAGGTTTTCAATGGAAAAGAAAAACGATTACGATGACGAGGAGATGACAGTGGAGCTGGAGCTGGACGATGGAAGTGTAGTCAATTGTGCTGTCATCACCATACTGACAGTAGAGAAGAAGGACTACATCGTGCTGCTTCCTCTGGACGAGAACGGCTGCAACGAGGAAGGCGAGGTATGGTTCTACGGCTACACCGAGAATCCTGACGACCCCAACGAAGAGCCTGTCCTGGACTATATCGAGGACGATGACGAATACGAAAAGGTCGCCGAGGCTTTCGATGAGTATCTGGACGGCTGCGAGTTCGACGAGCTGACGGATGATTGACGCAGATTCGTTCCTTTCTTAGGAACGGGACAGTTCCTTTCGATAAGAGGGTTCAGGAATCTGGACGGCTGCCTGGGGCGTTCTTTTGTACCGGTGAGATACAGAAGCTCCAGGTTCTTTTTTGCCCTGGTCATGGCCACGTAGAAGATCCTGCGCTCCTCTTCCACCGCGCTTTCCTCCGGCATGGTGCCGTGGGGGAAAATCTTCTCATTGCAGTCCGGAATCCACACCCTGTCGTATTCCAGCCCCTTTGCGCCGTGCACCGTCAGCAGCTGAAGGGGTTTTTTTCCGTCTGTGCCCTGCTTTCTGCCTGTTTCCTTCTTCTGTTCCAGGGTCTTCGCGTACTCCTCCTGGAAATGCAGCCATTCCTCCGCGTCCTCATAGGCAGCCGCGTCCTCCTTCAGCCATTCCAGCAGCTCCTGCCACTCCTCCCATTTCTCCGGGTCGGATTTTGCCTGGGCTTTCAGGTAGTTTTCATATCCCAGCCCTTTCAGGACGAAGCTGATCGTCAGCCGCAGGGGACGCTTCCGGACGCTCAAAAGCTGCCGCTCCAGGACGGACAGCCTGTCCTTGGCCTCGCGCCTCTGTCTGTCAGGCATCTGGGTTCTGTCGTAGTATCCCCGTATCCTGTCAAAGTCCACGCGCCCCTCCCCCACGGCCTCCCGACTGATGTATCGGGAAGGCTTGTTCATCACCTGCAGCATCTGCTCCCGCTCTCCCACGCCTTTGGCCAGCAGCAGGTAGGCCATCATGTCCTTCACGATGAAGTGCTCATAGATGCTGGCCGCCCGCTCCTTCATCTCATAGGGGATCCCCGCGGCTTTCAGCCTGGCCGCCACCCCCTGCATGTACGAGTTGGTCCGGAAAAGCACGGCGCAGCTTTCCCCCGTCTGCAGCCCTGCGGCGATGCTTCGGAGAAGGTAGCCGTACTGCCCTTCCCTGTCCGGAAAAGCGTGGAGGCTCACCGGACGGGAGCCGTCCTCATTGCCCGGCTTCGCTGCTGCCTGCAGCTGCTTCAGGAACCTGTCCCGGTTCTCCTCGATGACGTCCAGGGAAGCCTGGACAATCTCCGGCTTGCTCCTGTAGTTCACGTTCAGCAGCAGCTGCCTGGCTTCGTACTGCGCCTGGAAGCGCTTGAGGCATTCCGGACGGGAGCCCCGGAAACCGTAGATGGCCTGGTCGTCGTCCCCCACGGCAAAGATATTGTAAGGGCTGGCGGAAAGCAGCCTCACCGCCTCATACTGCACCGGATTGATGTCCTGGAACTCGTCGATGAGGATGTATCGGAACCTGTCCTGCCAGTACGCCCTGATTCTGCTGTCCTCCTGTAAAAGCGTCCTGCAGTTGTACAGCATATCGTCAAAATCCAGACGGCCTGTCCTCTTCACTGCCAGCTCGTACTCCTGGCAGATTGACGGGAAATGGGGCTTCCACCTGGCCGGTGCCATGTCGCTGGCGGCCGCCATGTCCATGGTATTCTTGTAGTACCCCACTGCCGCCAGAATCCGGCCCGCGTCCTCCTGCATGGCATTCCGTCCGTCCTGTCTCGCCGTGTTCCCGGCCTCCTTGTCTTCCGCCTCCATGCGGCTCTCGTATGTCTTTAGTATGGGAATCATCAGATGCTTCTTTTCTGAATTGTTGAGCAGTTCATTTGATTTGAGGGCTTTTGATTCTTTTAATATGTGATAAAAGATGGAATGGAACGTTCCGAAGTTCACCGGATAGAAAGCTCCGCCTCCCCCGGGATTCGCCATCTCCTGGAACCGTTTCTGCATGGAGAGGGCGGCCTCTTTCATGAATGTGATCACCAGAATCTTCTCCGGCGGGACTCCCTGTTCTAAAAGATACAGGATGCGGTTGGTGATCACGAAGGTCTTCCCGCTTCCCGGACCCGCCAGGACCAGACATGGCCCCCTCAGATGCATGATTGCTTTTTTCTGTGCTTCGTTCGCACTCGTCAGATCCATAACTGTTCTCCTTTCTTTCGTTTGTTTCCTGCACTGCGCCCTGTCCGCTTTCGCGGATGGCAGAAGCGGCGCTCCGGACAGGGCAATTCTTACTGCAGACCGCCCACAAGGTACCTTGCTCCTTTTCTTGCTGTAAATTCCGGCAATCTGCAGTATATAAAACACCTTAGGAATTGTCGGAAAATAACTGCTGCAATTGCTTCAGGCAAAAGCCCGGAAATACAATAAAAATTGCCATAAACTTGCAGCAGTTATTTGTAGACAATTCCTTAGGAAACTCCTTGCACCGCCTTCTCCAGCAGCTCGATTCCTTTGCGAATTCGCTTCAGGGACTCCTCCTTGCCCAGCACTTCCATGATTTCGGTGGCGCCTGCGGGCGTGGTCTGCTTGCCGGACACCGCCGTGCGGATCGGCCACATGACATAACCGTTCTTTACGCCCTTTTCCTCCACATATTTAGAGAGCATCTGGTACAGCCCGTCATTGCTGTAATCCTCCTGGACCTCCAGCCGGGGCAGCAGCTCTGTCAGCACCTCCAGGGAAGACTGTGCATTCGTCTTCATCTTCTTGTGGGTGTACATGGAGGCGTCATACTCGGGCAGCTCCTCAAAGAAATCCACCATCTCCGCGATGTCGGGGAACACCTCGATGCGGGTCTTCACCATGGCGGCGATTTTCTGCAGATCCTGCCCCCTGGTCAGCGCTTTCTGCAGATACGGCTCGGCCATCTCATAAAACGCGTCAAAATCCATGGCCTTCACATACTCGCCATTCATCCACCGCAGCTTCACGATGTCGAACACCGTGGGGGACTTGCTGATCCTATGGTAATCGAAGTGCTGAATCAGCTCGTCCAAGGTGAAGATCTCCCGATTCTCCTCCGGGCTCCACCCGAGCAGCGCGATGAAGTTCACGATGGCCTCCGGCAGAAAGCCCTGCTCTATCAGATCCTCAAAGGAAGAGCTCCCGCCCCTTTTCGCCAGCTTTTTGTGATTCTCATCCGTCACGAGGGGGAGATGTACATATTTGGGGGGCTCCCACCCGAAAGCCTCGTAAAGGCGCGTATACTTGGGCGAGGAGGACAGATACTCGTTCCCCCGCACCACATGGGTGATGTCCATGGTATGGTCGTCCACCACATTGGCGAAATTATATGTGGGATAGCCGTCCGATTTGATGAGAATCATGTCGTCCAGCTCCGCGTTCTCCACAGTGATGTCCCCATACAGCTCGTCGTGGAAAGTGGTGGTGCCCTCCGACGGGTTGTTCTGGCGGATGACAAAGGGCTTGCCCGCTGCCAGGTTCGCCTCAATCTCTTCCTTTGGCAGAGACAGGCAGTGCTTGTCATAGATGGTGATTTCCTTTCCCTCCACCACCTCGGTCTTCAGGGACGCGAGCCGTTCTTTATCGCAAAAGCAGTAATAAGCTTCTCCTTTTTCAATCAACTCTTCGGCGTACTTCATATAGATTCCGGTCTTGATTCTCTCGCTCTGTACATAGGGGCCATAGCCGCCGTCCTTGTCCGGGCCTTCATCGTGGGTGATTCCGGCCTTTTCCAGCGTGCGGTAGATGATCTCCGTGGCTCCCTCCACGAAGCGCTCCTGATCGGTATCCTCGATGCGGAGCATGAAATCCCCGCCTTCATGCTTAGCGATCAAAAACTCGTACAAAGCCGATCGCAGATTGCCTACATGCATCTTTCCGGTGGGGCTGGGCGCGTATCTTGTTCTGATTTTCATGGTCGCTTCCTCTTTCTAAAGTTAATCATGTCCTTATTTTAGTACCTTTTGGACAAAACTGCAACCATAAAATATACTGTGCGCCAGCAAAACTTGCATGGATTCCGTCTGCGGACCATCGGCAGGGCACCTTTGCGCATTTTCCTGCGCCAATTTCCGCCCCCTGAGGCAAAGTCTCCCCGCGTTATGCGTCAGCCTTGGCCTCATAGTCGTAAGTCCTCCCGCTGCTTCCGCTGTTCCCGTTCTGTGCCTTATGGTAGACCCATATGTTCTTCAGCTGCTTCTTCAGTGCGCTGTAAGGCCATTTCTGCCTGCTGCGGGCCACGCAGTTGGAATCGTTGATCAAAAAGCCGTCCTCGTCATATCCGTAGATGACCACAAAGTGGCCGCCGTCGGTGAAATCGCCCGCTTTCATGGAACAGATGATGACGCCGCCTGCGTCCAACTCATTCTTCATGTTCTGCTCCGTCTTGCTGGGCTGGGTGACCTTGATGCCGTATTCCGCCGGCATGGCCTCCAGCAGCGCCCAGGCGGTTCCTGTGCCCATGACATAATAGCCGTTCTCCATGCTGTACTCCGCCACTTTATCCGGCGTGATGCTCTCGTCCCCCAGCAGATAATACAGCGCCATGGACACACAGGTGGGCCCGCAGCCGGAGAGGCCGATGTTGTTCTCGCCGTATTCCGCGTATCCCCACCTGGGGTCCCACTGTAGGAACAGGGGAAATTCCTGGCCTTTTTCCAGAACGGACAGCTTCGCGTTGTTCACTTTCGCCTTGGCCTCCAGGGAATTCCTCACAAAGTCCGCCATCTCCGGATTGTTGGCCAGAGCCTTCAGCATATCATCGGAATATTGTTCATGTCCCTGGAATATTTCGTCTATCAGCTCACTGTCCTCGGCCAGCTCCTCCAGCCGGTCCAGCACTTCCCGATTGGTGCGCTTCACCGGTTTGTCCACCTGGGGCAGACCGCACATGCTCACGTAATCCACGAACTCCTCTTTCTCAGGCTCCGCGGCAGGCTCCCCTGCCGAATAATAGCCCGGGTTGCGGACATCCCCGCTGGCCTCGGCCCGGGGATCGCCCAGGTCTTCCTCCTGCACATTCACCGCCAGCCGGTTCAGCACTTGGCTCAGAGCCTTGTTCAGGCCTTTTATCTGGGCCTGCGTCCTCAGCAGAAGCAATACATTCATCGCCAGGAGCAGACATGCTATCAGCAGATAGATCTCCCTGCGTTTCTTGGAGGATTCCCGTTCCCTCATCCTGCGCGGCATGCGCCTGTTCCTGTTGCTGCTTTTGTAATCTCTGCTTTCGTTCACGCTTTTTCCTCCGTTCGGCACAGCCTCTTCCGGCTGCCTTTTCGTTCTATGTATGGCCCGCGCCTGTCAGGCCCTCTCTATAATACGAGAATAGCCCAGCTTTGTTACATACTTTCACCATAAATGTATCCGAATTGTAAACTCTCATAAAATTGCCCCGTAATTTGGCTGCGGAAAAAAGGAGCCAGATGGCCTCCGGCTCCTCTCCCCTTTCAGATATGTCGTCATTTCACCAGGCGCACCGTCTCCCTGGCGATGGCAAGTTCCTCGTTGGTGGGGATCACCATGACTGTGGTCCTGCTGCCGGGCGTAGTGATGACGATGTCCTCGCCGCGTTTCCCGTTGGCCTCCTGGTCCAGCTCCACCCCCAGGTATCCCAGATACCCGCACACGAAAGTCCTCACAATAGGGGCGTTCTCCCCCACTCCTGCCGTGAAGCAGATGACGTCCACGCCGTTCATGGCCGCCACAAAGGAGCCGATGTACTTCGCCACCCTGTAGCAGAACGCCTCCATGGCGCGTACCGCATTGGCGTCCCCCTCGTGATAGCCCGCCTCCAGATCCCGGAAATCGGAGGACAGATTGTCCGAAAGACCCAGCACCCCCGACTTCTTGTTCAGCACCTCCATGATCTTGTCAATGTCCTTGCCCTCCTTGTGGGCCAGGAATTCCATGATGGCCGGGTCGATGTCGCCGGAACGGGTGCCCATCATCAGGCCCTCCAGCGGGGTCAGTCCCATGGAGGTGTCCACGCATCTGCCCTTCTCCACGGCGGAGATGCTGGCCCCGTTGCCCAGGTGGCAGACGATGATTTTCAAATCGTCATAGGCTTTCCCCAGGACGTCCGCCGCCCTTTTTGACACGTAGGAATGGCTGGTGCCGTGGAAGCCGTAGCGCCTGATTTTGTATTTTTGATAATATTCATACGGCAGGCCGTACATATAGGCTTTCTCCGGCATGGTCTGGTGGAAGGCGGTGTCGAACACGGCCACCATGGGGGTATCCGGCATCAGCTTCCGGCAGGCATTAATGCCGATCAGGTTCGCGGGATTGTGCAGAGGGGCCAGGTCATTGCACTCCTCCACTGCCGCCAGCACTTCGCTGTCTATCACCACGGATTCCGCGAACTTCTCCCCGCCATGCACCACGCGGTGTCCCACCGCGCCGATCTCGTCCAGGCTTCCCACCACGCCCGTCCGGGGATTGGTCA
>OFFF01001514.1_pt1 | contig 14696 bp, 9 predicted proteins | sample 1521301 | NCBI WGS metagenome assembly OFFF01 (sample SAMEA3504101, study PRJEB24116) | mouse gut metagenome | biome: mouse gut; feature: mouse-associated habitat; material: faeces | place: Denmark | collected 2011
CGAAAATTTTGTCTCCGGAGCTGCTGAAGGTGCTGTGCGAAATGGGGCATGGAGACAAGCTCGTCATTGGGGACGGCAATTTTCCGGCGGAGTCTGTGGGAAAGAACGGCATCGTGATCCGCATGGACGGGCATGGGGCCTGCGAGGTGCTGGAGGCGGTGCTGCAGCTTTTTCCGCTGGACACTTATGTGGAGCATCCCGTATGTCTGATGGAGGTGCTGCCGGGTGACCCGGTGGAGACGCCCATCTGGGACTCTTACAAGGAACTGGTGGCAGGGGCGGATCAGCGGGGGGAAGGCGCCGTGGGTCAGCTGACGAAATCAGCTTTTTACGAGGAGGCCAGAGGCGCTTACGCCTTCATTGCCACGGGGGAGAGCGCGCTGTATGCCAATATCCTGCTGCAGAAGGGCGTGGTGGTATAAAAGCGCCAGCTGTTCGGCTGAGGTCTGGCCGGGGAGGGGCATATATTGTGCCATCATACATTGTACCATTCCCAATTGGAAGTACTATGAAAGAAGCAGAAGAGCGTTGTAGAAAATGCATAAAAATCATACAGATATTTATATATTTCTTACAAAGTGCGCTTTTTGTGAAATCGATTTCAGAAAAACCATTGACAAAAATAGTGAAATGAAATAAGCTAAATTATGAGCTGATTGCAGAATCGGCAATATAAAGGAGGAAAAAGTATGAAAAGAAAGTTGTTGAGTCTGGTGCTGAGTGCGGCATTGGTGCTTTCAATGGCGGCCTGCGGAAATGAAGATGAGCCTGCCAACGGGTCCACGCCTCAGGATAGTACATCTTTGTCTTCGGAACCGGAGAGCTCTTCGGCAGGTGAGCCGTCCGACGAGGGCGATGCAAGCGACGCAAGCGATGTAGGGGGGGCGGCTTCCGGTGAGCCTACCGTGATTCGCTTTGGTACGCATTGGGTGCCCGAGCTGGATCCTTATTATACGGATGAAGTGACAGGCGAGTATACCATGGGCGAGCGTGAGCGTCAGGCCGCTCTGGCGGGTCTGGAAGCTATCAAGAAAGCCTACAACGTAGAGTTTGAGTTTCTGCAGTATCCTGTGGACGTGGCTTCGGATCTGATGACCAGCGTGCTGGCGCAGGATCCTATCTGCGATCTGGCTCTGATGTGGGGCGGTGTTGAGCCTACCATTCTGGCCCAGAACGTGCTTCAGGATCTGAGTGCATACACGGGTCTGTTTGAGGATGATGAGGCTTCCTGGCTGCTGAAGGGTTCTGTATTTGACGGCTACTATCTGCTGGGCTATGAGTTCGGTGAGACAAGCTTCCCTCTGATCGTAAACATGACCATGCTGGAGGCGGTTGACTCTCTCAAGGACGAGAACGGCAAGACCATCTACCCCACGGATCTCTTCAAGGAGGGCAAGTGGACCTGGAGTACCTTCAAGGATTATCTTGCAAAAATCAAGGCATATTATTCCAATGTGGCAGCTCCCGACGGCGCTTACTATGATTATGTTCAGGCCTATGAGACGGATTTCCGTTATGCGGCTCTGGGCGCGGTTCATGCCAACGGCGGCGCCATCTATGACGGCGGCGTGACTGCAGACTCTGCAGAGACTATCGAGGCCGTGGCTTACATTCAGGAGCTGGTGGACGAGGAGCTTCTGACGGCCTGCCATCTGCAGGACGATTATACCCCGGAATGGCTCAGGGGCGGCAATGACTTCGGAAAGGGAGCTACCGTGTTCACCGACTGCGGCGGCTGGATGATCGGCGGACACTCCACGGAGTGCGCGGCCAGAGGCGAGAGCATCGGTATCATTCCTTGGCCCATGCCTGACGATGCTACCGTTGACAGCGAGACCTATAGGCAGAGCACCAACGGCGGAAACAGCGTCGGCGTTCTGAAGGGAGTAAGCCCTGAGAAGACCGAGCTGGCTCTGAAGGCATTCATTCTCTACTGGCAGACCTACCACAAGACCATAGCCGGCGTTGACACCATTGCCGACTACCATGCGGCTGCTGCTCTGGATAAGCTGGCCGGATACGGCGTGGATCTGTACAACGAGACCTACGGCGATGATCTGATTGACTGCTACACCTATATTATGAGCCATATGAGCACCAACTATGCCAACATGATGGGTCTCTGGGAGGATTACAACACTCATGACCAGTGGACGGAGATTTTGGGACAGTCCCTCTTCAAGGCTCCGGGAATGAGCTCCTACGATGTGGCCATCAAGGCAAATCTTACCAATCTGACAAACAAGACGGACAGCATTGCGGCAGTTCTGAAGACGGAAGGCGTCCATGACAACCAGAAGCCTAACATCACCAAGGAGAAGGCTATTCTGACGGCAGGCACCGCCGATGTGGACTGGACCCAGTACTTCAGCGCAGAGGATGCAGTGGACGGCGTGATTGAGATTACCGCGGACAGCATCACCGTGAACGAGGGGCTGGATCTGAACACCCCCGGCAAGTATGAGAAGGCGGTTACGGCCAAGGCATCCGACAAAACCGGCAACGAGGCCAGCAGCGATCTGACGGTAATCGTCTATGATGCGGACAACACCGATGCTCCCACCGCTGCAGCGAAGGAAGAGCTTCCCACGGTTGCCCTGAACACGGAGACATCCGGCATCAATTGGAGTGATTTCCTTGAGTCGGCTGAGGATGCAGACGGAGTGGACGTAAAGGACAATGTGACTGCGGATCTCTCCACTCTTGACACCACCACCCCGGGCGAGTACGACGTGACTCTGACCGTGACGGACTATGTGGGCAACACGGCGGAAATCACTGTGAAGGTTACGGTAGTATCCGAATAGTGCCGGACCTGCATGGGGGTTGATAGTAAATTTAAGGGCAGGAAGCAGGATGTTTCCTGCCCTATTTTTAACGATTTTCCCCAAATGTTCCCATTAAAAGGTTCCTATAGAATGATTTTAGGATATTCCAGGGGATGCTTTCGGCAGAATGTTGGATGTTTTTGCGGAATGCTTCCCATAAAGCGATTCGTGGGATGCACAAGGGTTTTCGATGTGAAGTCAGGATGCGAAGAGGGGAGAGAGGCAGGCTTATATGAAATCGGTCAATAAAGGAAAAATAATTGGGGTTATCGCCGTGGCGGCCGTGCTGCTTCTGATTCTGGGGCTCATGCTGGGAAACAGCGGCAGGCAGGAGGGGAATGCGGTTCCCCAGCAGGGCGATATCTCATATGAGGAGAGCTATCAGCAGTATTTGACGGGAAACGGCTATGACGGCACCATGTCGGAAGAGATCGTGGAGGTTGACCTTGCCGGCTTTAAGGCCTCCGACGGCATGGAGGCATATATGGGCGAGGAGGGCGTGATCACCGAGGACAGCGGAAAGGTCACGTGGAGCTTCAAGGTAAAAACTTCAGGTTTTTATAACCTTGAATTGGGGTATATTCCTCTGCCGGGAACGACTTCAGACATTCAGAGGAAAGTTTACATAGATGACGAGATTCCTTACGATGCACTGTCTCAGGTGGTCATCAGCAGGTACTGGACAGACGAGGCCATCAAGGAGAAGAACGGAAACGAGATTCGTCCCAAGAGCTATGAGGTATACGAGAGGAACACATGGTTCTTGGAGGATTACCAGAGACGCAACAACGAGCCTTTGATTTTTTATCTGGAGGAGGGTTCCCATTCCATCACTTTCGAGGTGATCAAGGAGCCCATGGAATTCACTTCTTTGACCTTCAGGGCCAGAGATGCGATTCCTGCTTACGAGGATGCAATCGGGGAGCTTAGAGCCAAGTATGGGGTATATGAGGGAGAGGCCCTCATAGGGCAGGCAGAGCGCAGAGAAGGCGTCACTGCCGACATCATCAAGAGCTCTTCAGCCATCAACATACAGAAGAACTATTCCGACAGCGCGCTGGAGCCCTATCATCCTTACCATATTTTGTACAATACCATCGGCGCGGCCAACTGGTCCAAACCCGGAGACTCTGTCACATGGGTTGTGGAGGTGGAGAAGGAGGGGCTGTACGAGCTGACCTTCAAGGGCAGGCAGAACAGGAACCGGGGCGTGACAAGCTGCCGCCGTCTCTATGTCAACGGAGTCGTCCCCTATGAGGAGATGCTGTCGGTGGGCTTCGGCTACCAGAACGGGATGAACAATTATACCGTAGCCGACGCTTCGGGTTCTCCCTACCTCTTCCATCTGAAGGCAGGCAGGAACACCATCACTCTGGAGAACGTCATGGGCCCTATGGGCGGCATCATCACCCGAGTGGAGGAGAGCCTTGGGGAGCTGAACAGTCTGTACCTGAAGGTGGTGCAGCTCACCGGGCAGGCTCCCAGCAGATTCATAGACTATGAGATCGTCAAGAACATACCCGAATTCGTCTCCAAGATGGAGGAGCAGTATGAAGCCCTGAGCCTGATCGTGGAGGAGATCGTGGAGATCACCGGAGAGAAGGGGGAGAACACCACCCTTCTGGAGAAGATGGCCACTCAGGCGAAACGGCTGGCAGCGGATCCGGAGGGCGTGACGGAGGAACTCAACCAGCTCAAGAGCAATGTGTCCGCGCTGGGTACATGGCTGGTGAATGTGGCCGACATGCCGCTGGAGGTGGACTATCTGGCCTTGTCTGCGCCGGAGGGAGATCTGCCCTCTGCCACGGACGGATTTTTTGATGGAATGTGGAACGGAACGGTACGGTTCTTCGCCACCTTTGTGGTAAAGGAAAGCCAGATTTCGGAGGAGACCGGGGGATCCGAGGGGATCAAGGTGTGGCTGGCCTCCTACGGCAAGGAGCAGGCCCAGATCATACAGAACATGATTGACGAGGACTTTGCCCCCAATGCGGGCATTTCCGTGAACCTGCAGCTGATTCCCGTGGACGTGGTTCTGCGGGCCGCGCTGGCGGGAAACGGCCCTGACGTTGTTATCGGTCTGGGACAGGGCACGCTGCAGGACTTCGCCATGAGAAACGCCGTGGTGGAGCTTTCCGAGCTGGATGGTTTTGGGGACGTGACGGAGCGGTTCTACCAGAGCACGCTGGATTCTTCCTCCTTCCAAGGGGGCTTCTACGGTCTGCCGGAGCAGGCAACCTTCATGATGATGTTCGTCAGGGACGACATCCTTGACCAGCTGGGTCTGGAGGTGCCCAAGACATGGACACAGCTGCTGGAGATGCTGCCGGAGCTGCAGAAGAACAATTACAATATTTACATTCCGAATGTGCAGCAGACGGAGAATTCCCTGATCGGAACTTCCATCGACTATAATATGCATCTCTACCAGTCCCTTGTCATTCAGAACGGCGGGGATGTGTATCTGGGAGAGGGCAATGATTACGGCATTGAGAGCGGTCTGGCTTCGGACGAGGCCATGCTGGCATTTAAGGATTACACGGATTTCTTTACCAGCTACGGCCTGAACGTGCAGCTGGATTTCGCAAACAGATTCCGGACGGGGGAAGTGCCCGTGGGCGTGATCAATTACACCATGTTCAACGCTCTGGAAATCTTCGCGCCGGAGATCAAGGGATTGTGGAGCTTCCATCCCATGCCCGGATCCCTGCAGGAGGACGGAACCATAGACAATACCTTCGTGGTGGACACCACCCAGTCCGTGATCATGAGCGCCACATCCAAAGTGGAGGAATCCTGGGAGTTCTTAAAGTGGTGGAGCAGCACGGAGACGCAGCTGGAATTCGCGAACTCTTTAGAGGCCCTGATGGGAACCAGCGCCAGATACGCGGCGGCGGACCCGGAGGTGCTAAAGCAGCTTCCCTGGAGCAACACGGAGCTGGAGAGCCTCTTGGGACAGTTTGAGAATACCACCGGCATTCCGGCGGTGCCCGGCAACTACATGACCACCCGTATGGTGCAGTACGCCTTTAACGACGTGGTGGCGGAGCATGCGAATCCCAGAGAGACCTTGTACCTCAACATCAAGGACATCAATGAAGAGCTCATGCGCAAGCGCCGGGAGCTGCATCTGACAACCTTGGATTCATCGGAAGGGAGGCAGTAAGATGGCTGCAGAAAAAGCCTACAAGGAGTCTTTCGCCGTTATCTGGCGGAAACATAAATATAAGTATCTGATGATCGCGCCCTTTGGGATCATCTTTATCGTGTTCACTCTGCTGCCGGTGCTGGTGGCCATCGCACTGAGCTTTACCACCTTCAATATGGTGGAGCCCCCGGAGGCAGTGGGACTGGACAATTACATTAAGCTCATTGTCTATGATCCGGTATTCCTGACGGCCACCAAGAACACCTTGTTCTTCGCCATCGTCACGGGCCCCGTGAGTTATATGATGTGTTTTCTCTTTGCGTGGATGGTCAACGATCTGCCTAGAATTCCCAGAGCAATCATGACGCTGGTGTTCTATGCGCCTTCCATCTCCGGAAACGCCTACTTGGTGTGGAAGCTTCTGCTCTCCTCGGATTCCTACGGCTGGGTCAACGCGTGGCTTCTGAAGTTCGGGGTGATCCGGGAGGCGGTGACATGGCTGGTGACCAAGGAGTATATCATGCCTATTCTGATCATCGTCCAGCTGTGGCTGAGTCTGGGCGTAAGCTTCCTGACCTTCATCGCGGGCTTCCAGAGTCTGGACAAATCCCTTCTGGAAGCGGGAAGCGTGGAGGGGATCAAGAACCGCTGGCAGGAGCTGTGGTACATCATTCTGCCTTCCATGAAGCCCCAGCTGATGTTCGGCGCGGTGATGCAGATTACCAGCTCCCTTTCCGTGTCCCAGCTGTCCATGGACTTGGCGGGATTTCCCTCGGTCAACTATGCGGGACATACCATTCTGACCCATCTGCACGACTTCGGAAATGTGCGGTATGAGCTGGGATATGCCTGTACCATAGCGGTGATTCTGTTCTTCGTCATGCTGTTCTGCAACATACTGGTACAGAAGCTGTTGAGAAAATTAGGTTAGCGGGGTATGAACATGAAAATATTCGCATTTATCAAAAACAAATACAATCGCAGGAAGTTCCGGCGCCGCAACCGCAGCATCGGAGGGGACGCCATACTGATCGTGGTTCTGGGATTTTTCGGAATCTTCAGCCTTTTTCCGCTGCTGTACACGCTGACCAGCGCCTTCAAGCCCTTCTCGGAGATCTTCATGTATCCGCCGAAGCTCACCGTGGAGAACCCCACGCTGGACAATTTTCTGGATCTGGGCACTATCATAGAGGATTTCACGGTGCCCATGTCCCGGTATATGTTCAATACCTTGGTCATCACCGGGCTGGGAACCTTCGGCACGGTGCTGCTGGGGTCTCTGGCGGCGTATCCGCTGGCAAAGTTTGAGTTTCCGGGCTCCAAGGTCATGAGCAATATCATTGTGTACGCTCTGATGTTCAGCACCTCGGTGACGGCTATTCCAAACTATTTGATTATGAGCTCTCTGCATATCGTGGACACCTATTGGGCGGTGATTCTGCCTGCGGTGGGAGGGACTCTGGGCCTTTATCTGATGAAGAACTTCATGGTGCAGGTGCCGGACGACATGATTGAGGCGGCTAAGATCGACGGCTCCTCGGAAATCGGGATCTTCTTCAAGGTGGTGATGCCTCTGTGCAAGCCCGCATGGATTACGCTGATCATTCTTTCCTTCCAGCAGATGTGGGGCACCACGGGGGGCGTGTTCATCTATTCGGAGGAGCTTAAGCCCTTGAGCTATGTGCTGTCGCAGCTGGTCAGCGGGGGAATCTCCAGAACGGGCGTTGCGTCCGCGGTATCCCTGCTGATGCTGATCGTTCCCATCGGCGTGTTCGTGTTCTCCCAGAGCAACGTCATTGAGACCATGGCTACATCCGGCATCAAGGGATAGGCGAGGAGGGGTGATATGAGGAAAAAGAACGGAAGTAAGAGAATTAAGTGGTGCGCCGCTTTTCTGGCGGCGGGACTTGCGCTGGCCCCGGCGCAGGCGCAGGCCTCCGACGGGAGCAGCTATGTATACAACGGCTACACCTATGATTTCTATGGCAATGCCAAGGAGGGTCCTGCCATGTTCCAGCTGGAGCGCACCATCTCCGCAGAGAACCTGAACGGAATCCCTCTGTCCGGCGTAAACGACGTGTGCACCAGCGAAGACGGACGTATTTTTATGATCGACACCATAGAGAGCCGGATGAACGTGTTTGACAGCAACGGAGAGTATGTATATTCCACCAAGCTGATCCGTACAGCGGACAACAAGATCGCATTGGACGAGAACGGGAATCAGATCATGTTAAGCGCCCCTGAGGGCGTCTTCATCCATGAAAAGCAGCAGGAGATCTACATAGCGGATACGGGCAACAAAAGAATCGTGGTGCTGGACATGGAAAATTACGGGCTGCTGCGCATCATCAACGCGCCGGAGGAGCTCATCGGAGTGACAGATTTCGTGCCGTCAAAGCTGGCGGTGGATCTGGCGGACAGGATCTATGTGGTGGTGCAGTCCAGCTACGAGGGCATTCTGGAGCTCACCAGAGAGGGGGAATTCGCCGGGTACTACGGTGTGAACACGCCTATGGTGAGTCTGGTGGATTATTTCTGGAAGTCCATAGCCAGCGACGAGCAGAAGCAGAAGATGGCAAAGACTTACGCGCCGGCCTTCAACAACATCACTCTGGACGGAGAGGGCTTCATCATGGCGGTGACATATGACAGCTCCGCCTCGGACATGGTGTTCCGCCTGAATTCCAAGGGTGAGAATGTACTGCGTGAGGAGGGCAATACCTTTGTGGTGGGCGATATCTGGAGCATGGGCTCAAGCAGCACCGGAAGCCAGTTCGTGGACATCGCGGTGACGGATTACGGCACCTATGCTTTGCTGGACCGCACCAAGGGGCGCATCTTCTTATACAATTTCGACGGCGAGATGCTGAACGCCTTCGGAAGTCTGGGCAACTTAAAGGGCGAGTTCAAGACGCCCTCCTCCATTGCGTGGATGGGCAACAAGCTGGTGGTTTCGGACTCGGTTTTGAAATACATCTATATCCTGACTCCTACCGCATTCGGTCAGGCCGTTCTGGAAGGAAACGAGAAGTATTATTTCGGTGACTGGGACGAAGCGCTGGTCTCCTTTGAACAGGCGCTGGCGCTGAACGCCAATTACGAGGCGGCGTACAGCGGCATCGGAAAGAATTACCTGATGAAGGACGATTATGAGACAGCAATGTATTATTTTAAGATGGGCAACAACAGAGTGTTCTATTCCAAGGCGTACAACGGCTACCGGGGAGAATGGCTGGAGGGGCATTTTATCATCATCATGATTCTGTTCGTCCTATTGGTTGCGGCGGTGGTGGGATCCGAGATCCGCTATCATAAGCAGAGCAAGCGAAAGGCCAAGGCAGCCATGAAGCTGCGCAACAGTCGAAAGGGGAGGGCGGAAGAATGAAGGCATATCTAAAAGAAAAGCTGTATTATCTGAAAGCTGCGGTGTTTCATCCTTTTGACGCCTTTTATGAGATACGTTTCCGGGGAAGGGGCAGCGTGCCGCTGGCGGCGGTGATCTTGGTGCTGTTCGGCATTCTGCAGTGTGTCAGCTATCAGTATACCGGATTTGTAATTAATTTGAATGATCTGGCCGCCATGAACAGTGTCTCCATTTTCCTCACATGGGTGCTTGGCTTCGTTCTGTTCATCGTCAGCAACTGGTCCGTGACCACGCTGCTGAACGGCAAGGGAAATCTGGGGGATATCCTGAAGGTAACGGCTTATTCTCTGACCCCCATGATCTGTACGCTGGTGTTTCAGGTGTTTGCCAGCAACTTCATCATTGCCGAGGAGGCCATGATCGTGTATGTGATCACCGGGGTGGGAACGGTTTGGTCCCTCTTCATGCTGCTGGCAGGCTTGTGCGTGATTCACGAGTACGGATTCGGCAAGACGCTGATCGCCATTTTGCTGACGTTCGTGGCGGCGGCCATCATCATGTTCCTTGGAATCCTGTTCTTCACTTTGATAGAGCAGATGGTAGTCTTCATCATCTCGGTGGGCCAGGAATTCATGAGACGTCTGTAGAAAGGAGAATGAGAAGATGGCGACAATGGGACAAATGGCCGGAAAGGCCAAAGGCGTTCTGAAAAAGTTCTACAATAAAAACACCATCCGGCGGATCGCCCTGACCATTCTGGCGGCGGTTTTGCTGGTGTATGTGATAGCGAGCATCCCCGTCTGGGCGCTGAAGAGCCAGAAGCTGGAAGAGACCGGATCCAGACAGCCGCTGGAGGGAACCCCTATCGGGCTGGACGCCGGCAAGGTGGTGGTGGCGGAAAAGGGAGGCAGACGGCTGACCATAGACGCGGCCTCCATGACCATCGAGGTGAAGGACGTGGAATCGGGCTACACCTTCAGCAGCGCGGCCAAGGGAACGGCGTCCAGCGAGCTGGCGTTGGTCTCGCTGGCCTATCTGGGGGAAGACAACAATCTGTATGAGTGGAATTCCTACGATTATAGTGCGGCATTGTCTTCTTACGCGCTGTATCAGATCGAGAACGGCGTGCGGATCGATATCAATCTGAACGAGGGGGAGGCCAACCGTTTCTATGAGTACCTGCCCAAAAAGATGGGAGTTGCCACCTACGAGGAGGTTTTCGTGGGAACGCTGAACCGACTGATGGAGGAGGGACAGCTGGATGAGAAGACCGGGAACAGGTATTTGAACACCTTGTCCTTGGTCTACCGCAGGAGCCTCACGGAGGAGTGCTATGCGGTGACTTATACGGGGAATCCCCCCACCAGCGCCACCAACCAGCTGGTTGAGGTGACAAAGCTGGTTGGCTATACCACAGACAATCTGCTGGCGGACGCCGATGAGTTCGGCTTCATGGTGACCTTTACGGAGCCTGCGGAGTTCGACTTGGTGGTGGAGATCACGCTGGATGAAAACGGGGATCTGAAGGTGCATGTGCCCACGGGCAGCATCGTCTCCCACAATGATTATTACACGGCTCAGAATCTTTCCGTGCTGCCCAATTTCGGGGCGGTGACGGCGGAGGAGTATCCCGAGGGATATATCATGGTGCCGGACGGCAGCGGTGCGCTGGTGAAGTTCAATTCCTACATCGCCAATGTGGCGGAGTACAAGCGGCCCTACTATGACAGCGACTTTTTCAGTGATTATTACTATATGCCGGAGTATGGCGAGGAGCTTTACATGCCCGTCTACGGCATGGTCTATGGGGCTGAGGGAAAGGAGCAGAAGGGCTTTCTGGCCATTGCGGAGGAGGGCGCCCGGAATGCCGTTCTGAACGTGAAGCTGGCCAGCATAGGTCAGGACAGCGCAAAGTACAACAAGGCCTACAATTCCTTCGACTTGGCCCAGTACAAGAGGGTCAAGATCAACGGAGAGTACAGCTCGGAGGGCGGCACCTACTTGGTGAATACGGGTATGCAGGATCTGGATCTCACTCTTCGCTACCAGTTCTACGGCAAGGGAGTCACCTATTATGACATGGCCAAGGGCTATCAGGCCTACTTGGCCGGACAGGAGGGGCTTTCGGCACAGTACGGCGACGGCGCGGCCCGGATGTATCTGGAGGTGGTGGGCGGCGTGAACATTCCGGACAGATTCGTGGGAATTCCCTATCGGAAGTCCCAGTCCATGACCACCTATTCCCAGCTGCTTTCGATGATGGAGGAGCTGGAGGGAGTATCCTATTCCCTGCAGTATGACGGCGCTTTCAACGGCGGCTGGAACGGCGAGATGAACAAGGGCGCAAAGCTGGAAGGAGCAAACGGTAAAAGATCGGAGCTTAGAGACGTGCTTTCCTATGCGGAATCTCAGGGGATTCCCTTGTACATGCAGGTTGCACCCTCTCAGGTGTGGCAGAAGGGCAACGGCTTCAGGGCCTCCAGACATGCGGTGCGGGATTATGCCGACGACGTGGTTACGCTTTCCAGATATCAGCCTGTGCTGGGCATTCTGAACTCGGCGCTCAACGACGGCATGCAGCACGATAGTTACAGCCTGCTTTCCCCCCACTATCTGGGAGCGGTGACAGACGCGTTTCTGGACGGGGCAAAGGAGTATGGAAATCTGGCCGTATCGGATCTGGCGGGAATGTATTACGCGGATTATCGATATGAGAATTATGTCAGCGGAGAGACGGGAAACCGTGTGATCGAAGAAAATCTGGAGAAGCTTTCCGAGGGCAGGCAGCTGGCTCTGGCCAATCCCCATATGGATAAGATCGGCTACGGGGGCGTGGCTACGGACGTGTCCAGAGAGAGCAGCGATTATGCCACTTTCGGAGCTACCATTCCCTTCAGGCAGCTGGTGATGAACGGGCTGATCGATTATACCACGGAGGATGTGAATCTCTCCAGCAAAAACCGGGCGTATTTCGTGCTTCAGGCGGCGGAGCTGGGAGCGTATCCGAAGTTCGTGCTGACTTGGGAGAATGTGGACGTGCTGAAGGATTCGGATTTCAGTTACCTTTTCTCTGCACAGTTCGACCTTCTGAAGGAAAACATAAAAGCGGTCTACGAGGAATGCGCGGCCATCCGCAGTCAGATCGGCACCGGAGAGATCGCGGGGCATAGGGTTCTTTCCTCAGGGGTCTATGAGACCGCATATGCCAACGGCGCGGTGGTGTGGGTGAACTACAATCTCTATGGGGTGACGCTGGAGGACGGCACAGAGCTGCCCGGAGAGAGTTATCTGATAAAGGAGGGGAAATAGATGAAGAAGAGCAGGAAAAAATTGTCGTTCAGAACCATGTGGAAAATCCATGGGATTATCTTTGTCAGCCCTTTCCTGATCGGGTTCATAGCCTTTTTTCTGGTGCCTTTGGCTAACACGATCTTTTATTCGCTGAACACCGTGGGGGTGGGAGATCAGGGCGGTATGACCTTTGAATGGAACGGAATCCAGAATTACCTTGATCTGTTCCGGACGGAAGTCACCACCTCCAACACCACTATGATCAGGCTTTTCACGGAGGAGAATACCACCATGCTCATCAGCCTGCCTCTGATCGTGGTGTTCAGCTTATTCATGGCGCTTCTGGCCAACCGGAAGTTCAAGGGGCGGGCTGTTGTAAGGCTTCTGTTCTTCCTGCCCATCATTTTGGGCATCGACGTGGTCATCAACATGCTGACCATTACCGTGGGCGCCTCAGGAGGTCTGGACACGGGCAGCAATCTGCTGGCGGGCAGCTATGTGACCATCTTTCTGGTGAGGACGCTGAACGTGCCCATGCGGATTCTGTATCCTATCATGTCCTATGTGGAGAATATTTTCGATCTGATCTCTCAGGCGGGTGTTCAGACGCTGGTGTACCTGACGGCGCTGCAGTCCATCAGCCCCAGTCTCTATGAGGTGGCCAAGATGGAGGGGGCAACGGCCTACGAGACCTTCTGGAAGGTGACGATTCCTTCCATTATGAACATCACCTTTTTCGTGGTGATCTATACCATAGTGGATCTGTTCCTGAAGTCCTCCATTGCCACGGAAGCCTATTCCTTCGCCTTTAAGCAGGGCAAGATCGGAACCGGTTCCGCACTGTCTGTAGTGTATATGCTGAATGTTATCTTGGTGCTGGCCATAGCGGCGCTGCTTTTGAGGAAGGTGGTGAAGAAGAATGAAAAATAAGCAGAAGTATTCGGAGGTGGACGCAAGTCTGGCCATATATCTTTTCCAGAAGAAGTCCAAGAGGACCATGCTGAACTTTTTTTCGCTGGTTCTGATTCTGGGGCTGTGCTTCACCATCGTGTATCCTATTTTGAGTCTGGTGCCGGTGATCTTTTCCTCCATTGAGGATCTGGGTAACCCTAATGTGATCTGGATACCGGAGGAGTTTTCCACGGTGAGCTTCAAGGCTGCCGTTCGTCTGGTGATGCCTCAGGGGGTCATGACCATGGTCTGGTCCGTGGTGTACGCGGTGGGCATCATGATACTGCAGGTGTTCTTCTCGGCCATGGTGGGTTATTCGCTGGCCAGAGTGAAATTCTGGGGGCGGGGGATTGTGTTCGGCATGGTCATTCTGGTGTTCCTGATTCCCAGACAGTCTCTGCTGCTGGCCCAGTACATTGATTTCGTGCATTTCAATCCTCTGGGGATCATGAAGCTGTTCACGGCGGCAGGGGAGGTGAACCTGATCAACAATCCGGTGGTTCTGGTGATGCTGGCGGTATTCGGGTTCGGGGTGAACCAGAGCTTGTTCATCTTCTTGTTCAGCCAGTTTTTCAAGAACATTCCCAAGGAGCTGGAGGAGGCTTCGCTGATAGACGGCTGCGGATTCTACCGGACGTATTTCAGGATCATGCTGCCCAATGCGGTGCCCATCATCTCCACGGTGGGAATTCTGTCCTTTGTGTGGAATTACGGGGACACCTATTATACGAATTATTTTAACCCTGACGGAAGCTATCTGAGCACGCTGCTTTCCTCCACCTTCGTCACGGCCAACAAAGAGTATATTCTGAGGGCGCTGACCACATGGTATGAGGTGCCGGTGGCCACGGATCTGGCCTTCGACGCGGTGAAACAAGCCGCGGTGCTGATCTTCCTGATTCCGCTGTTGATCGTGTATCTGATCGGGCAGAGGAAGCTGGTGGAGAATATGGAGAATTCCGGATTGGTGGGATGATGTTCGGATGATGCCTTTTGAAGGAGTTCCTTTGGATGAGGGGAACGGACGGCGGGACGGCCATGGGGCCCGGGGACTTGCCTCGGTCACTCCATGGCGTTCCGGAGAGCCCTGACATCGGCGGTCCGCATCATT
>OFFF01001517.1_pt1 | contig 14685 bp, 10 predicted proteins | sample 1521301 | NCBI WGS metagenome assembly OFFF01 (sample SAMEA3504101, study PRJEB24116) | mouse gut metagenome | biome: mouse gut; feature: mouse-associated habitat; material: faeces | place: Denmark | collected 2011
TTACAGCGTTATATGAAATTGTCTGATAAAAGCTCGGAAGCATATGCCGAAATGAAAGACCGATATATTGAATTAAAAATTATTCTGACGGCTTCCGGGATTAACTTAACCGAACTGGACAAAATCAAAGAGTAACAAACAACGGAATTTTTTCCAAATACCAGAACATGCTTGCAGAATGCCAAAAGCCCTGAACGGGCTTTTGACATTTTGCGTAAAATATGAGCGGCTCTTACGTCTCCCTTTTTGTCTCGGCAACGCGCTTCCCTCTTAATCCGCCAAAATCTCCCGCCCCAGATAAAACGAATACAAAATCTTCTCCTTCACCCGCCTGCCCGTATTGGCCAAAAGCGCCTTTTCATACCAGTCCATCTGCTCTTGATACCTGTGTAAAAGCATCTCCTCCCCGTCCACGGCGTCCGTCTTATAATCCACCAGCACAATTTCCCCGTCTTCGATAAAAAACGCATCCATAATCCCCTGCACCAGCACCGTCGTATTGCTGCCGTCCCCTTCCAGTTCCCCGGCCGGACGCCCCATAACAAACGGCTGTTCCAGATACAATTCCTTTCGCTCTGCAGCCGCCTTCATCCGAAGCGCCAGCTTAGAACGGTAAAACGCCTCCAGCTTCCGTTTCGCCAAAAGCCCGCTCATCTCCTCCGAAAGCCGTCCCTTCGCCGTAATGACGCCAATCTGCCTTACCAGTTCCTCCGAAAGCCGCGGATGTCCCGCCAAAATCTGCACCGGAAGGCATGCCACCGCGCGGTGCATGGCACTTCCGCGCAAAACGCCCTGGTTTACTTCGCTTTCCCCTCCCGCAAACCGCGGAATATACGAAACAAAATCCGGATCTTCCCACTCCTCCTGCTCCTTACTTCCGACCGTCTCCCCGACATCCTCAACACCGTCAAATACCGGTTCCTCTTCCTCAAACACCGCAGCCTTAAGCCGCGATTTCAGTTCCGAGACCGCATATTTTGTCCGGCGGCTTGTTTCGGCCATGTCCGGGTATCGGTACGACAGCTGCTCCTCCACATACGCGTCCGCCTCCTGATCCGAAACGGACGCCCGGTACAAAAGCCCGCCAATTCCCTTCGTCTCCAAAATCTGGCTCTTTGCCTCTTCCTCCACCAGTTCCTTCGCATCCCAGACCCGGATCAGCGCTTCGTCCCCCGCCGCCGTCATAGCCGGGATCAGCCAGTCCAGAAACGAATCCGCCGTCGCCCGCGCCAGAAACGAAACGTCCGGTTTCCTGCCCAGACGCTTTGTCACCCCGTTCTCTGCCCCGGTCATAATCAGCTTCTCCTTTGCACGGGTCAAAGCCACATAAAGCACCCTAAGCTCCTCGCCCTGGTTCTCCAGTTCAATCTGCTTTGCCACCGCGCGTTTGCAGAGCGTCGCCCCGCGTATGCGGCGCGCCGGATCCATATAATCCATTCCGATCCCAAGCTCCGGATGAATCACCATGCGGCTTCTGACGTCCATCCGGTTAAACTTCTTCGCCGTCCCGCACACAAAAACCACCGGAAATTCCAGCCCCTTGCTCTTGTGAATCGTCATAATCCGCACCGCATCGGCATTCTCCCCCACAACCTCCGCTTCCCCGTAATCCACCTCATATTTCTGCAGCTTGTCAATATAGCGGATAAAATGGTACAGCCCATGGTAACTGCTCTTTTCATACGCAGCCGCCTTTTCCAGAAGCATAAAAAGATTCGCCTCTCTTCTCGCGCCTCCCGGCATAGCGGCCGCATAGCCCCCGTATCCCGTATCCTGCAAAATCCGGTACAAAAGCTCATACACGCTCAGTTCCCCCGCAAGCGCGCGGTACCGCTCCAGTTCCTTTAAAAACCGCTCCAGCTTTCGGTACAGCTCCTCCGGCAGCGTCCCTTCCGAAACGTCCAGCACGCAGGCGCAAAACGGCCGCTCTCCCCCCGCCGCCTTTATGACCGCAAGCTCCTCGTCCGTAAATCCCCCGATCGGCGAGCGCAGCGCCGCAGCCAGCGGGATATCCTGCCTGGGATTGTCCAGAATCCGCAGCACAGAAAGCATCGTCGCAACCTCCTGCGCCTTAAAATACCCGGTTTTGGAGGTGGCGTGCGCAGGGATGCCTTTCTGTTCCAGCGCTTCTAAAAACGGCTCGGCATAATTCGTAAAGCTGCGCAAAAGAATCACAATATCCGCATACCGCACCGGACGAAGCTCCCCGGACAAAGAATCCGTCACCGTCTGTTCCCGCATCATCTTACGGATCCGCGCTGCCACAAGTTCCGCTTCTAAGCGGATCGGATCGGAAAGCCCGGCCTCCTGCAGCAGTTCGTCCCCCGCATCCGCTAAAATCAGTTCCGACTGCATCCCGGCGCACGGCGGGTAAGCGGCTCCCGGATAAAGGGCCGCCGCGTCGTCATATGCGACATTCCCCAGATCCGGCTTCATAATCTGGAAAAAAATATGGTTCGCCGTATGAAGCACCTCGTTTCGGCTCCTGAAATTTTTGTGCAGTTCAATCTTCCGCTTCTCTTCGCCGTCCGCCGTATAGGCATGGTATTTTTCCATAAAAAGCTCGGGCCTTGCCAGGCGGAACCGGTAAATGCTCTGTTTTACGTCCCCCACCATAAAACGGTTGTATTTCCCGTCCGCCTCGCCGGAAACGGCAAGCAAAAGGCTCTCCTGCACCAGGTTGCTGTCCTGGTACTCGTCCACCATAACCTCCTCATAAAGCTTCCTGCACTGCAGCGCAATCTCAGTCGGCTGCTTCGTCTCCCCGTCCAAAAGAATCCGAAGCGCAAAATGCTCCAGATCGTCAAAATCCAGAATATTTTCCTTCCGCTTCCTTGCGTCATACGCGTCCAGAAATTCCTCCGCCAGCCGCACCAGTTCCTCGGCGACAGGCCGCATCTGCGCCATGCGTAAAAACAATTCCTCCTCGCCCGCAAACGCATAGCCGGCCTTCAGCTTTTTCACCGCCGCCTTCAGCCGCTCCCGCTGCTCCTTAAACAACTCCCGTTTTTCTTCGCTGCCCTCATACTTGCGGTTCACGGGAAGCCTGCCAAATGAAACGGCGTTTAACCTTGCCGCAAACTCCCGATAGCTTTCTGCTCCCGCCAGTTCCGCCGCCTGCCTTTTATCATCGGAAGCCGTCTGGTTCAGATAAGCGGGGCCGTCCGGCTCAAGCGTTAATGCCTCATTCTCCTCTGCAAGCGCCAGAAGGCCTTTACAGATATGCTTTAAATAAGAAAGCAGCGCCTGCATAAAGGGCATTTGTTCCAGTTCCGAAAAACTGTGCGCCCGGTAATTTTCCGCCGCTGCAGACAGCCACTCCTTAGGCCAGGGAACGCTCATGGCAAACGCATACAGCCCAAAAACCATATCCTTAAGCCCGTCGTCCTTTTTCCCCGTTGCAAAGCACTCGACAAACTGCAGAAAGCGTTCCTCCCCCGCTTCATAATTACGCGTCAGCACCTCGTCCATCACGTCTTCCTTTAAAAGGTTTAACTCCCCTTCCTCCGCAATCCGAAAATTCGGTTCCAAATCCACCCGGTGAAAATAATTGCGGATCAGGTACAGGCAAAAGCTGTGGATCGTCGTAATCTGCGCATGGTGCACCAAAGACGCCTGCTTCATCAAATGCCCGTTCGCCGGATCGCGTTCCAGAGCCGCTTCAATCGCATTCCCGATCCGCTCGCGCATCTCCGCCGCCGCCGCAGAAGTAAACGTCACAATCAGCATCCGGTCAATATCCACCGGATGCGCCCCGTCCAAAATCCTGCCGATAATCCGTTCCACCAAAACGGCCGTCTTGCCCGAGCCCGCCGCCGCGGAAACCAGAAGGTTTTTGCCGCGCAAAGTAATGACCTCTTTTTGCTCCTTTGTCCATTCCATGCCCATCACCGTTCCTCCCCTCTCATCCGCATCAAAAGTTCTTCTTCGGAAAGTTCCGCCAGCCTGCGGTACGAAAAGCCCGGAACCCTTGCGTCAAACCGGCAGACCGAACGGAACGCGCAGTAGTCGCAGCTGCTTTTGCCCGCCAGCGCATACGGCGAAACGCCGATTTCGCCCTGCATCATCTGCCGCCCCAAATGCAGGATCGTCTCATTGACATAATTGGACAGCGCCGCAAAATCCTGCTCGAAAAGAACCTTAGACGCTTTCTTTAAGCTGCCGTCTTTATTCAGTCCCACCGGGATCACCTCGGAGTTTACGCCACCGCTTTGTCCCAGCGCCGTATCCAGCATCCCAAGCACGGCCGGATCGGCGTTTGCAATCCCGTTTAATTTCAGTTCCGCAAAAATTTTTCTGCGCAGTTCCTCTTCGTCCAACTCCTCTTCGGCTTCAATCACCGGATCCTTCACATGATAATAAAAAATCCCCGCCGGGACAGGCTTCTTTTCGGGATTTTGCCGTCCCATCAGCTCCAGCGCCGCGTTCATATAAACCACCAGCTGCAGCTGCAGGCCGTAATAGACGTTCAGAAACTGAAAACTCGTATTCCCGGACTTATAATCAATAATCTTCACATACAGCTTATCGCCGTCCGGACAGGTGTCAATCCGGTCAATCCTGCCGATCAGGCGCATCTTTTCCTCTTCGCTCAGCTTAAAATGAACCGCGTCCAAATCCCCGGCATACGCAAACGACACCTCAAATCCCTCCGGCGCAAACCGCCCCTGCCTGACCTGGTGCAAAAGCGCCGCCACCGTGCGTTTTAAAATGCGGTACATCCGCTCCTTTGCATAGCTGCTCCTGGCATTGGCGTAAAGCGACGGGTTATTGGTTTCCCCAATCGCCCGTTCCATCGCTTCTTTTAAAAGCTCCTCGCTCTCTTCCTCCGTCACCGTAAACCAGTCGTACCCGCGCCCGCGGATGCCTTCGGCAAAATACAAAAGCGCTTCATGGAACACATTTCCGATATCCACCGCATAAAACCCGCTTTCCTGCCGCTCCTTTAACTGAAGCCCGTAAGCCAGAAAATGCGAAAACGCGCAGGCCGCAAACTGCTCCAGCCTTGTGACGCTGTTTGAAAGCTCCGTGCCGTACAGCGCCTTTGTCACCGCCGCGGAAATCGGCGTATCCTTATGCGTAAAGCCGGCCGCCTCCAAAAGCTTTGACACCGTCTCCTTCCATTCTGTCCGCGCCGTATACCAGCGACAGAGTGCCCCCCAGTAGATAAGCTCCTCTTCCTTTTGATCCTGCTGCCACTTTGCCGCCCGGGTCAGCCCCTCTATCAAAAGCTCCCTGGCATTCCCCGGCGTCTTAATCCGCTCCCGGAAAGACTCCTCCTCCGGTTCCGTCACCGCCAGATCCCGGTACAGCCTTAACACCGTGCGCACCAGATACGACGCGCGCAAAGCCTTCCCCTCCCCGTCCACGCGCGCATACGTCAGATACAGCCGTTCCGCCGGCTTCGTCAGGTTCAGATACAGATAAAATTTCTGAATAAACGTCTTTTCACGCACCGTAGGGGACAGCTCTACCTGCAGTTCGCCCAGCAGCTTTCGTTCCGCTTCGGAAAGAATGCCGTCCGCGCCGCCCGTCTTTGGAATCACCCCGTCATTGACGCCCACGACAAACAGCGCGCGCACGTCGTCAAGCCTGGTACGCTCCATATCCCCGAACACCACCCGGTCATAACCGGGCGGCAGAATCCCGACCCGCGCCTCCTCATACCCGGTATCGAGAATACGGGCAAATTCCTCCAGGCTTATCGCCTCGTCCCCCAAAAGCGAAACCAGCTTGTCAAACAGCTCCATCACAATCCGGTAAATCTGCGCGTACTCCTTCGCGTTTTTCAGATCTCCCTCCGCTTCGTACTGCGCCTGCCGCCGCTTTAACTTCCGCGCGGCGTCCCGTTCCAAAACAAACCGGTACAGCGCCTTTGTCTGTCCTTCCACCGTAACGCCCTGTTCCTTTAACGCGTCCCGCAGCGCGGCAAACTGCATCACCACCGCTTCACGGGTCAGATTCACCTGCAAAAGCGCTTCCTCGTCAAAGCCCTTCGGCAGATAGCAAAACGCTTCCTTCCATTTGCCGTATCCCCTCACGCCAGCCGCAATGCAGTAATTTTCCAACACGTCCGTATCCCGCGCCGAAATCCCGCAAAACCCGCTCCTTAAGTACCGGAATACCGCTTCCCTGGAAAAATCATACAAAACAACCTCCAGCGCCGCCTGTAAAAAAGCAATAAACGGATGATACGCAAGCGTCGTCTTCTGATCCAAAAACAGCGGGATCTCATATTGGTCAAACACTTCCTTCGCATAATTGGCATACCCAGGCAAATCCCCGCAGACAATCGCAATCTCCCGGTAGCGGTATCCGCCCTCCCGAACCAGCCTAAGAATTTCCCCCGCCGCAAAATGCAGTTCCCGGCGCGGATTTTTCAAACTGTAAATACCGATCCCGTTCCCGTGTCCCGATTGCCTTAAAGAACCCGTCCCGTTCTCCGGAGGCTCATAGCGCCCCGCATTCGCGCGGAACAGATTCTGTTCCAGAAACAAAAGCGCCTCCGACCGGGCAAAACGGCTGTTTTTTGTATGCGAAAGCAAAACCGGTTCCAAAACCGGCACACGTTTTGCATCCGCCATTTCCTGCAAGGAACGGATTGTTTTTTTGCTCATTGCAAACAGTTCATGGCTGCCTGCGCATCGGTAAAAATCCTCCCGGGTATCAATTGTCACCGTCACATAAATCGTCTCCGCAATCCCCATCAGCTTTTGGATCAGATCGTTTTGGATTGGCGTAAATCCGGTAAACCCGTCGAACGCAATCACGCTGCCCCGTAAAATCTGCGATTCGCCCGCCACCTCCGAAAGCAGTTCCAAAACCTCTTCCGCCGTTACAAACCGCCCGCTCAAAGCGTCCAGAAAACCCTCGTACATCGTCAGAATATCCGAAAGCTTATAGGCAAAGCTGCCCTGCGGCAGTTGTTCAATCGTCTCCGCCAGCTGCGACGGCGAAATATTGTACTGCGCCAGTTCCGACAGCAGGGATTTCACCTCCCCGATGTAGCCCATCCGCGCCATATTTTTCCGCAGGACGGTAAGCGCATCCGCCCGCTCTTCGGCCACACGCCGTAAAATCAGGTTCTTTCCGGTGTCTTCAAGCACCTGGCAGGAAAAATTCCCCAGCTCGTCAAACACACGGTATGCCAGCCTTGCAAAGCTTAAAACGTCAATATTTAAAATACTGTGCCCCGGATGCAGCTCCACCAGCTTACGCTGCGTCTGCATCGTAAACTGCTCCGGAACAATAACCAGGAAATTTTTATTCGGGGACACAGAAGAACGTTTTATCATCTGCTCCTGAATGTAGTGGGTTTTTCCGCATCCGGAATTGCCAAATACGAATTGCAGCGCCATATCTTCTCCTTTTCTTTCTGCAAAACAAAAGGGGCGCCGCATTAAGAACTACAACTACAAGATATGGTATCATTTCTATTTACAAAATCTTGTATGTTTACTTCTTAATGCGACAGCCCCTTTTGATTCATGTTCCGTTAATCTTCCAATGTCTGCTGTAAATTATCAGCGACTTTCTGCAATTTCTCTTTTTCTTTGCCGTCCGTCATCGTTTCGAGAACTTCCCGGTGTAAAGCCTTTCTTATGTTCCGGATTTACTTGCCTGCCGGCAGATAAGGAATCAATGACCCGGCCATCTGCCCAATCGGCATGGACTGCAGCCATACGCGGCCCGGCCCTTTGATTACGGTATTAAAAACGCCTTCCCCGCCAAACAGCATATTCTTAACGCCCGGCACCTTCTGGATTTCCAGCGAGCAGCTTGCGTCCATCGCAGCCAGATACCCGGTATCCACTACAATCGACTGGCCGGCCGAAAGCTCATATTCCTTAATATAACCGTCAAATTCCACAAATACAACGCCTGTTCCGGAGAGCTTCTGCATAATAAAGCCTTCCCCGCCGAACAGGCCGCTGCCGATTTTTTTCTGGAAGAAAACAGACATTTCCACACCGAACGTCGACGCTAAAAACGCTGTTTTCTGACATACGATATCTGTTCCCGGCTGCAGTTCAAACGCACGGATAGCTCCCGGAAAACTCGACGCAAACGCAATCATGCCCGGCGCGCCCACCGCGGTATAGTGGTTGACAAACATGCTTTCCCCGCTGAACATCCTGCCGAACATCTTGCCGACGCCGCCGCCGACCGTTTCCATTTTCATATTCGGGGACATCCAGGACATCGCCCCTTTTTCGGTAATCATCTTTTCATTTGCTTCCAGTTCACAGATTACAACGGGCAACGGTTCGCCCTCAATTGAATATTTCATTTTCGTATCCTCCTGATTTTTATTTCTGTTTTCAAAATCTGCCGGACGGCTCCTGCGCGCTTATTTTATCAGCGCAACCGTTTCCCGGCAAATCGCCAGTTCTTCATTGGTCGGCACCAAAAGCGCCGTAACCTTGGAATCCGCGGTGGAAAGACGTACTTCCTCTCCGCGCGTTTTGTTCGCTTCTTCGTCTAACGTCATGCCCAGATAGCCCAGGTAGCCGCAGATCTTCGCGCGCACCTTCCCGTCGTTTTCCCCGACGCCCGCGGTAAAGCAAATCACATCCACGCCGTTCATCGCCGCGGCATAAGATCCGATATATTTTGCCGCCCGGTAACAAAAAGCGTCCTCTGCCGCTTTTGCGCGTCCGTTGCCTGCTTCCGACGCCTGATCCAGATCGCGGAAATCACTTGATACGCCGGACAAACCGTATACGCCGGATTCTTTATTTAGCACATTTACAATCCCTTCCAGATCCAGATTTTCTTTCTTTGCCAGAAATTCCACGGCGGAAGGATCGATATCGCCGGAACGCGTCCCCATAATCAGCCCCTCGAGCGGGGAAAGCCCCATGGAAGTATCCACGGATTTGCCGTTCTTTACGGCGCAGATGCTCGCGCCGTTGCCCAGATGGCAGACAATGGTTTTTAAGCTGTCATACGGTCTGTCCAGCAGTTCGGCCGCGCGCTTTGACACATAGCTGTGGCTCGTTCCGTGGAACCCGTATTTGCGGACTTTGTATTTTTCATAATATTCAAACGGCAAGCCGTAAAGATATGCCTCCTGCGGCATCGTCTGGTGGAACGCGGTATCAAATACGGCCGCCATCGGCACGTCTTTTAATACCTGTCTGCAGGCGCGTATGCCAATCAGGTTTGCCGGGTTGTGGAGCGGCGCAAGATCGGAGCATTCCTCTACCGCCCGAATCACCTCTTCATCAATCAAAATAGAATTTGCAAACTTCTCGCCGCCGTGTACGACCCGGTGCCCGACTGCGTCGATTTCGTCCAGGCTCTTTAAAACGCCGGATTTCTCATTGACCAGCGCGTCGAGTACCATACGGACCGCTTCGGTATGCGTCGGCATGGGCGATTCCGTAATCTCCTTCTCACCGCCCTTCGGCTGGTACACAAGCCGGCCGTCGATGCCGATCCGCTCGCAAAGCCCTTTTGCAAGCACTTCTTCGCTTTCCGCATGGATCACCTGGTATTTTAACGAAGAACTGCCGCAATTAATGACTAGTACATTCATGCTCTCCATCTCCTTGTTTCGTTTTATTTTTTAGCATTTCTTAAAAAAGTATAAACCTTTTTTTTATGGTAAACAACGATAAATAAAGATTTCCCTGTATTTATTTGGAAACATATTACTGCCGGCCCTCGTCCAGAAACGCGCGCATAACGTTTACTCCGGATGCCATTTTCTTAAGTGTCCCAAGTTCCAGCTTCATGTAAATTTCAAGCTGGGCCACTTCGCTTTCGTCAAATCCTTCAGAAGATACTATCCTGCAGTCAGGAATTTTCCCTTCCGCGCGTCTTTTCTTGTCTGTAAAAGATACAAAGGCGTACGCTTCCCCGTCTTTGCGAAATACCTGTGATACTGACAGATTCAATTCTTCCATTTCTGATTACTCCTTCCGCCTCCTTTATCGAATCTATGTTAAAACGTGCCCTTTCGCTGACGGAACTTTGCCAGCAAATGTGTCCTTTTATTTTACACCCATATTCCGTTCTGTGCAATCGTTTCGCCAATATCTTCCAAAACTTCTTTAAAAAATTTTGATCACCCTATTGACATTTTTCTTTTTTTCGATAAAATATTCCTTGTTTGTTTATAATTAGTAAACATAAAATCTACTATTGACAGCACAAAGGAGTATGGCATGGACATAGGGAAAAGAATGAAAGAACTGCGGGTTTTTTACGGGCTCACCCAGCAGGAGCTTGCCGACCGCGCGGAACTGACCAAGGGCTTTATCTCACAGCTTGAGCGCAACCAGAACACGCCCTCCGTGAGCACGCTGCTCGATATCATCCAGTGCCTCGGCACCACCCCGGCGGAATTTTTCGCCGAACAGGGTCCGGAACAGATTGTATTCAAAAACGACGATTATTTCGAGAAAATCAACGAAGAGCAGAAAAACATTATTGAATGGGTCATCCCAAACGCCCAGAAAAACTCCATGGAGCCCATACGCTTAACCCTAAAACCCGGAGGCGTATCCGAAGAGCTTTTGCCCCACGAAGGGGAAGAATTCGGCTACGTACTAAAAGGAACGGTCAAGCTGGTATTCGGCACGCAGAAATACACGCTGCACAGCGGGGAATCGTTCGCCTTCCCGTCCACCAAAAAACACCGCCTGGAAAATCCCGGCAAGTACGACGCCGTAATCTTATGGATTACGACACCGCCCAGCTTTTAGGCGGCATTTTTTACACAAGGAGGTTTTTGCAAATGGCAAAAGAACTGATCCAACTGTCCCATATTTCCAAATCCTATGACGGTACGCTTGTGCTGGACGATCTGGATCTTGGCATAAAAGAAAACGCGTTTGTAACGCTGCTCGGCCCTTCCGGCTGCGGCAAGACGACGACGCTGCGCCTGCTGGGCGGCTTTGAAACGCCGGACCGCGGGCAGGTGTTTTTTGACGGCGCAGACATTACGTCCCTGCCGCCCAACGAACGCAAGCTAAACACCGTATTCCAGAAATACGCGCTGTTTCCGCATATGTCCATTGCGGAAAACATTGCCTTCGGCTTAAAAATCAGCAAAAAAAGCAAATCCTATATCAACGATAAAATCAAATACGCCCTAAAGCTGGTCAACTTAGACGGCTACGAAAAACGCAGCGTCGATTCCTTAAGCGGCGGGCAGCAGCAGCGGATTGCGATTGCAAGGGCCATTGTAAACGAACCGAAAGTACTGCTTTTGGACGAACCGCTCGGCGCGCTCGACCTCAAACTCCGGCAGGATATGCAGTACGAGCTGATCCGCTTAAAAGAAGAACTCGGCATTACGTTCGTCTATGTCACGCACGATCAGGAGGAAGCGCTTACCATGTCCGATTCGATTGTCGTAATGAACCAGGGCTACATCCAGCAGATCGGGACGCCCGAGGACATCTACAACGAACCGTGCAACGCCTTTGTCGCCGACTTTATCGGAGACAGCAATATTATAGACGGCGTAATGCTTAAGGATAAGCTGGTTCAGATCCTCGGCGTAACAATCCCCTGCGTGGATACGGGGTTCGGGGAACATCAGCCCGTAGACGTCGTGATACGGCCGGAAGACGTGGAATTGTCCGACCCGCCGGACGGGTTTCTGGAAGGGGACGTCGCTTCTATCATATTTAAAGGCGTCCATTACGAAATCGAAGTAACCGCCGGCGGCTACGACTGGCTGGTGCATACCACAAAAATGTATCCGGTCGGGACGCATGTGGGCATTTCCGTCATCCCGTTTAATATCCAGATCATGAACAAACCGGAATCAAACGATGAAAAGGCGGTGGAAACAGGTGAATTTTAAATGCAAATTCAAACGGCAGTTTTTAAGCGGCCCCTATATGGTCTGGATCGTCGGCTTTATCCTGCTTCCCATCCTGATGATCCTCTATTACGGGCTCACGGACTCTGCCGGCAGCTTTTCCTTACAGAATATTACTGCCATTACGGAACCGATCCATATGAAAGCGCTGCTGCTCTCCTTAAAACTGGCGCTTTTGTGTACGGCTGTCTGCCTGATCCTTGCTTACCCGCTTGCCATGATTTTAAACGGCCTGCACCTGAAACGGCAGAGCTTCGTCGTATTTATTTTTATGCTCCCGATGTGGATGAACCTGATGCTGCGCATCCTGGCATGGCAGCTGCTGCTCTCAAACAACGGCATTTTCAATACAGTACTGGAAAGCTTAGGGCTTGCAAAAGTACAGCTGTTAAACACCTCCTCCGCAGTCGTGTTCGGCATGGTATACGATTTCCTGCCCTTTATGATTCTGCCGATTTACAATTCCATGAGCCGGATCGGAAGCGACGTCATTGACGCGGCAAAGGATCTGGGGGCAAATACGCTTCAGGTATTTTTAAAAATCATCCTGCCCTTAACCGTTTCCGGCGTCATAAGCGGCATTATAATGGTATTTGTGCCGGCTCTGACCTCGTTTGTCATTTCCGATCTCTTAGGCGGAGGCAAAGTGCTTCTGATCGGAAACGTCATTGAACAGGAATTTATGCAGAGCATGGACTGGAACATGGGCAGCGGCTTATCCATCGTACTGATGGTATTCGTGATCGCCAGCATGGCATTTATGAATGCGCACGGCAATGAAGAAGGGGGGGCTGCGGTATGGTAAAAAAAATAAGCGGCCGGATTTATCTGTCCGCCATTTTCCTGTTTTTATATTTCCCGATCCTGGTTCTAATTGTTTTGTCCTTTAACGACTCCAAATCCAGGGTCGCCTGGGGCGGCTTTACCGGAAAATGGTACGTATCCATGTTCCAAAATACGGCGATTATGCGGGCGTTTGCCACCACCATACAGATTACGCTTACCGCGTCGGTGCTTGCCACCGTCATCGGCACGCTTGCCGCCATCGGCATCCAGGCAATGCGCCGGCGGGGCAAAGCCATCCTGCTTGGCGCAACGAACATCCCGCTGTTAAACGCGGATATCGTAACCGGGATTTCCATGATGCTTTTATTCGTCCGCTTTACCAGGCTGGGCTTTCTGACCGTGCTTGTCGCGCACCTGACATTTGACATTCCCTATGTCATTTTAAACGTGCTGCCCCGGCTAAACGCCACCAGCAAATCCGCGTACGAAGCGGCGCTCGACTTGGGCGCGACGCCCCTTTACGCATTTTACAAAATTGTGTGGCCCGATATCCGCCCCGGCGTCTTTTCCGGGTTTCTGATGGCGGTCACCATGTCGCTTGACGACTTTTCCATAACCTATTTTACAAAAGGCGCAGGCGTCAACACCCTGTCCACCATGCTGTACACGGAACTGCGCAAAGGCATCCGGCCGGAAATGTACGCGCTCTCGACGCTTTTATTCGGCATCGCCCTGCTTTTGCTTTTACTTATCAATTTCCGTTCCGCACGCAAAAACGATATCCATAATTAAAAGAAAAAAAGGAGAACACACTATGAAAAGAAAAATTTTATTTGCCGCCGTCCCCTTATTCTTAGCCGCCGTCTGTTCCGGCTGCGGAGGCAGCGGAGCCGACGCAAAAGTACTGACCGTTTTAAATTACGGAAAATATTTCGACCCGGAAGCGTTAAAACTCTTTGAAGAAGAAACCGGAATCCGGGTGGAATACGAAGAATACGAAAGCCCGGAAGAAATGTACACCAAATACAAAGCCGGCTCCATTGACTACGACCTGCTTTGCACCTCCGATTACATTATTGAAAAGCTGATTGGGGAAGGCGAAGTGCTTGAAATGGAACACGAAAACATTCCCGGCTATCAGAACCTGGACCCCGCCATTATTGACGCCTCCGCCTCATTTGACCCGGAGCATAAATACACGCTGCCCTTTTTCTACGGCACGGTAGGCATACTCTATAATACAGACGAGGTAAACGACGCGGAAACCGAAAGCTGGGACGTCCTCTGGGACAGCAAATACGACGGCAAAATCATAATGGAAAACAGCGTGCGCGACTGCTTTTTGGTTCCGTTAAAGCGCCTGGGCTACTCGCTCAATACCACGGACGAAGCGCAGCTAAACGAAGCCCTTTCCATGCTCTTAGAGCAAAAGCCCCTGATTTACGCCTACTTTGTAGATGAAACCGGAGACGAAATGGCCGCCGCCAACGCATCCCTTGCCGTTACGTATTCCGGCGAAGCGGCATATGCGCAGTCCCTTGCGGACAATCTGGCCTACACCGTTCCAAAAGAAGGCTCAAACCTCTGGATCGATTCCTGGTTTATCCCAAAAACCTGCAAGAATACAGAATACGCGGAACAATTCCTGGATTTTCTCTGCCGGGAAGACATCGCGCGGATGAATTTCGATTATGTATACTATGCCACGCCGAACACCGCCGTCTATGAAAAACTGGACGAAGACACCAAAAACGACACCACCATATTCCCTGCCCCGGAGACAATTGCAAACTGCGAAGTATTCCAAAGCCTCGATGAAAACGGCACGGAACTATACAACCGAATTTGGAAAGAACTGAAATCAAATTAACCCCCTGCGGCAGAGAGGAATACTAAATTAAACGATATACCTATAAATCATTCCGACATAACACCGACACAAAAAAGTTGTGCCAAAAATCTGCACCCATTAGGAAAATTTAGGAAGCGCAAGCCACTCATCCTGCAAGCCTGCCAAAACCGCAGTCAGCCAGAGGACAGGGGATGCGGCATTCGCCTTG
>OFFF01001524.1_pt1 | contig 14627 bp, 10 predicted proteins | sample 1521301 | NCBI WGS metagenome assembly OFFF01 (sample SAMEA3504101, study PRJEB24116) | mouse gut metagenome | biome: mouse gut; feature: mouse-associated habitat; material: faeces | place: Denmark | collected 2011
AAAAAGCCATAAAATAATGCTTTTTATCCTTTCTCCGGAATAATCACCCCATTCAAATGAGGAACCGTCTAATGGAGGAAGATTATTTACAAGAAAATTACCTTGTATGTAAGAACACACAAAAGTAATAAATAAAAACAGTACGCCTGCCTGATATAGCCTCCTGTGGATGGAAAACAAAATAAATATAATCACAGAGCCGATTAATACACCAACAAAAAACATTAACAATACGATTGGAAACAATGTGTATATATCAAACCAGAATTCAAATTTATTATTAAAGTATAGATCCAAAGGTGCATATATACATAGCAGAAACATATTCGCTGCCAGTATTATATTTCCTGTTATCAGTTCCCGAAAACCAGAAATTTGGCCGCAGATAATTCGTCTGATTCCAAGTGCTGCAAATATAATAAAAAGGATGGCCATTATAGCATATAAATGGTACTTTAATGTTAAAGAAATCGGGCTGTTTACTGCAATTTTATCTACTTTTATTGAACAATCTATCTGTGAAACCAAATCAAACCTTATGGTATGAGCTTGATAGGATTTATTTAATTCATTAAAATGAATTCTATTCACTCCGCTGTGAATATAAAAGAGCTGAGTTATCCACGTGCCATCTTCAAGAATTAAAAAAACCTGTGCATAGGTTCTATCCGGATTGACATCGTCTATTATAATATCAACAGATTCTACATATTGTAATTCATCCAATACATATTCAATCCAGGGGTCACCTGATTCTGAGACAATGCTTCCATCTCCTTCAAGTCTAAAGTCTTTCAAATTCTCATTATTTTCACCAAATAATTCTGTTTTTTCAATGACAAGCTGCGCATATTTATTGAGTGTATTATGGCAGATTATCATATCAAAAAGAATTATAAGAATAACGGGAATCAATACTGGCAATACCCGGAACATTTTTACTTTCTGTAATTTGAGCTTTTGCTCCATGAAATCCTCCTTCTGCACATCTCATTTAGTTTTTAAGCAATTGTTCCCACAGGGGAATAAACTCTCTTGCACGTATACTCCAGTCCCACGTCTTAATTGCCTGTTGGTTTTCTTCCGAAAGTTGGCGTAATGTCTCAGGTGAAGTTATTATTTTCACCAAGGCCTCCTTCAGACAGTGTACAGATCGTTCTTTCAAAATAAAACGCGACTGCAGTTTCCCGGCAACCTCTGGTACAATCCCAACATTTGTAGATATGAACGGTACTCCGCAAGCCATACATTCCAGAATCGGATTCGGCGTTCCTTCGATCTTGGACATACACACATACAAATCGATTTCATTGTAGTATTCCGGCATTTTTTCATGCGGCACCATATTCTCATTACTGTCACAAAGCTTAAGGTCAATATTATAACCTTCCCTTTTCAACTCTTCTATAGCTGGCTTTAATAATGTATGTAGCCCTTTAAAGTCTTCCTTTTCCGCAGCCCACATACTGTTTCCGGCCCAGCCCACTATCAGGCAGTCGTCCGCGTTTCGCTTTTCAAATCGCGCCAGATTTCGCGGCTTAAAAAGCTGTAGGTCAACACCGTCTGTAATAATACATGCAGGTTTCATGAGAATGCGTTCATCTTTATCATATATTTCTTTCAGTATTTCAGAAGAAACAGAGTAAGATTTTAACGGAGAATTCTCATCCGAAAACAATCTCTGGCTATACTCAAAGTTATCCTCAAGAAATAAATGATCATATACAGACGTACATACTTTTTTTCCGGCAATGTATTTTTTGTAAAATTCATCGGCATCATCGCCCCAGCTTGGCGCATATCCACGGGAATATGCCGTATTGCAATCAGCGAGCCAGGATCTCCACAGGAAATGGATGATATCACAATCCTCACCCGCCAGAAAAGCAGCATGAACATTATCAATGTCTGAAGTATACAAAAGCTTGAATTCAAATACATCGGAACAGTTTTTTATAATTTGTCGCGCAATGTTGTCCAACGCCCAGCCGGGCTTATCGATAACCAGCAGTACTTTGGGTTTTTGTGCCGCACGGCTCTCTGCTTCATTGTCAGTGATAGTCTCATTCAGCAGTTCATTCAGGCGTTTGTTAACCCAGTCCTTTGTAGCGGGATTCCACACTTTAAAACCATGCTTTTTCTCAAAGTATAATGCTGCCTGCTCCAACTTGTTTACGGAAAAACGTTGCTTTTCGTATTCTTTATCATCCCTGGCAGCCGGTTTTGGATGGTCATGAATTACACATGCCATACCACAGCAGCCGATCTTGACTCCTGCCTGAAACAGGCGAATGGAAAATTCCGTGTCTTCAAATCCGACAAACATCCCTTCATCATAACCGCCATACCGAAAAAAGGAATCTTTATTGATTACGCTGGAACCACCTGCCACAAAAGTACACAAAAATGGGTCGTGTTCGCGCAGATCATCAACAGAATCGGCGATAAATGCCGAACCGCCTCCAATCCCAATTTCACTGCCTTCCTGGCTTTCCACATACAAATGTCCCCCATATAAAAAGGCTTCATGATTCTTTTCATTCAATAATGGAATGCACATAAAATGGCATCCCAGAGTAGCGATATCTTCCTGAATTTTCTTCAGCGGATTTTGAATAAAATATATATCATTATCCAGCAAAAAAATCCAATCTGTACGCACTTCTCTGCATAGGCGGTTGCGCCCTCCAGCCACACCATAATTAGCGCCAAATTCAACACATCGGCATTTGAAGGGCATCTCTTTAAAATATCTCTTGATGGTATTCAGTTCACTCTCTGTAGAACCATTATCGCCAATCAGGAATTCGCCCTGGAAATCCGGAAGCTCTTTTTTGATAGAATCCATTAATCTGATTGTCAAAGAAGAACGATTCATCATCAACACCGCAATTGTGAGATTATACCCGTTACTACCGATATTTTCCAACAAATTACGGGTTCCCGTTCCTATAAACCGATGGCTGGCTGATGATATATATGTCAATTTATTCACCTGATATCCTGGCTTTAATGCATTATCCATAATTTTTAATCCCCTGTTTTTTATCTCCGCAAAATTCGTTTTATCCAATTACAGACGGCGTAGTATTTTCTGAGCAGCCGCATTCCTCTGGAGGATTCAATCTCATTTAGTTTTGAAATCAGCAGTCGGTTAGATTCCTCCATTTTGTTCAGCTGGCTTAAGGTCTGCTGATAATACTCCCAGTTCTCATACATGTGCAGCTGCGCCTGATCCCGCTCCTTTTGCCTCAATTCAAGCAAAAGCTTTAAACGTTCGAGTACCATATTTAAACTTTCCAGGTCAGATTTCATATGATGATTTTCATTTATCTGCCTTTCATGTTCAAGTTTTAACTTTGTAACTTCTTCTTCATTTTCTCTGTAGTTCTGCTGATTTTCTTCCTTTTCCTTGCACAGGATATCCATTTCCCTGCAAATATCTTCCAAATGATGCAAAAGATCATAGTCCACATCTTTATGATCAACAAAAAAATCCCTGGGAGCAACAACCGCACTATATCGATATGCCTGTCCCGCGCTTCCGCCGCCCCATATTCCTACATAATAATTGCTGTTCCACTGATTCAGGTATCTTTCCTGCGGCACGCACAATACATGATCACATAACACATGATGAAACATGCCAAATGCGTTTTCCCTGATATCATGTTCAGGTTCTGTTCTTCGCTCAAATGGCAAATTAATAAAGCCGTCTAATGCAAAAGAGAGGAAATAATCCACATAAGAACCTAATTCACGTTCGGCCATTTCTTTGAACTCATAAAAAGTATAAGTTCTCTTATGGAAGGGATTTTTTATATTATCCCGTTCATAATAATAGGGATCATTAGGACATGACAGAATAATTGTCCCTCCGGGCTTCAGAACTCTCTTTATCTCCCGCAGAAACATTTCAGCATCATCCACATGCTCCAGCGTCTCCAGCGAAACAACCAGGTCAAATACATGATCCTCAAAAGGCAATTTCTGAACATCATTTTGTATATATTTCAGCCCGTCATTCTTAAAGTTAGAGCATGCTTTCTCAATAGCAGCCGCATCAATATCTACACCGACAACGCTTTCGGCGCCCCATTTTTTCAGCAAAAAGCTTCCATAGCCTTCTCCGCAGGCAGCGTCAAGTACATTTGCATCGCGGCAAAAGGGTTTTGCCATTGCATATCGGTTTAGATGTATGGCGGCCTCAACTGCATTGTAACTTGTCTTATCTGAAAAATCCAATCTTTCCATGTTACCTCCCTAATATTTTCAGCCCTTCTTGTGAGCTAAATGATATAAATTTCCGGCGGCCTTTCGGATGCCCCTGCCCAGCCTGGTATTTAATACAAAATTCTGGTACAGTGAAATGATCTTCCAGGATCGCATGGTTTTTATGCGCTCAAGGTCGTTTTCCATTTGTTGTACCTTTGCAAGAAGACGGTTTCGTTCCACAGTCATATTTTCAAATTTCTGCTCCTGTTCTTCTGCAAACAGATGCAGTGTATAGAATTCTTCGGCTACTTCACACAGGTCGGACAATTGTCCGGCGGTTGCCTTATGCTTTTCCTGCAAGCCTTTTGCGCTCACCAGCGTCAGAATTTCACATTCCATGTTTTTAGACATTTGTTCTACAGAAAACGTCTCTTCTATTTTTTTTCTGCAATTCCTGCTGCATGCTTCGTATAATTGATGGTCCGATAACAAAGCCAGAATGGCATCGGCAAAATCTTGAACCTCTTCCTGCACAAATGTTCTGACATCAAAATCGTTTTCTTCCTTTTGCCTTAGCGGTATTAATTTTCCTACCGTAGAATCAATTAAATCCCTTTGCCCGCCCACATCACTACTGATTACCGGTATCCCCATTGCGCAGGATTCATATGCCGTAAGCGATAGTCCTTCTTTTAGAGAACAGATCAGCGTAAGCTTTGCGTCACAATAACATTCCCTTATGTCATCAACATCTCCGAGGCAGATAATCACATCATCCAGCTTTCTGCGCACGATTTCCTGTTTTAGCATACAAAGCTGGTTTCCGTCTCCGGCTATTACAAATAAAGCCGCTTCATTTTTCTCATGTACCTTTTCGGCAATCTCCAGTACCATAAAAGGCCTTTTCTGAGGGTGTATTCTACATGGAAACAGAATAATATCTTTATTAACGGGAATATTCCATTTCTCATACAATTGTCCTTGTTTTACCGTCTTTCTATTAAATTCATGTTGGTTTACTCCGATGTATATTGTCTTGACACTGTCTTCATGGCGATGAAAACATTCCGTCATTACCTGTCTTGTTGCACTGTTGCACACGAAGGTTTTATCCAGAAAGGCTCCCATTTTTCCTGAAATTCTTGCATAGCCGCCGGCTTTCCAGTACCATTCTTCCATATGCACATAATCAATAATGCATAAATCCGGAAAATTTTTCCTTATCCATGGAAGCATATAATAGCAGCTATAGGAATTTGATACCATGAGGATGTCCACCATTCTTGTTTTCAAATAGTAGCTTATATATTCCAGGTGATATGCGGGATCAAGGAAATCCGGCAGGTGGAATATTTCATCCGTGTATTTTTCAAATTTTTGATGCCATTCGTTTTCGGAACGCATTGTCGTGATAATACCAATTTCAAACTTATCTTTATTCAGCCCGGCTATAAATTCCAGGTTAAATTTATCTGCACCTCCCATAACCATCCATGGAATAACCAGAAGAATTCGTATTTTACCATGTCGGGAAGGAATATAATAATTTTTGTCAAAATCCGGCATCTGTGCTTCATAAAATGGATGCTCTGTCTTTTTTAAAGGATACTCCACCGCCTCTACCTGACCATCAGCTGCCTTAGCGGCTGTACTTATAATATTAGCGGCGAATGCTTCCTGCTCCGGATCCTTTCTGATACTTGTAAGCATCCCTTTGTCCTGTCTTCTGTACCAGAAAAGATACCCCTTTAAGTGTACAGGTTTCTTATGCTTGGCCAACATTTCAAGCCAGAATCTCCAGTCCTCAAAATAGGCCTGTTTTTCAACTTTATATCCTCCAATGTCATTCAGATCTTTTTTTCGGATGGCAGCCGTTGCTATTAAAAAATTGAATGTTTTCAATTTTTCAGCATCCCAGGGATGGTTCCACAGATATTCCAAAGCTCCAAATCCTGTACTGTCTGTATAGCACCATGCGGCATCCTTGTTATAATATAACCCGAAATAAACATACTCTACATACTGAGGAGCTATAATATCATCGGCATCCAACGGAATCACAATATCTGTTTTTGCATGACGGATTCCCGTATTTCTGGCACAGGATAAGCCGCCGTTTTCCTGATCAACAACATAAATTCGCTGATCCATTGCCGCATATTTATTTAAAATTTCAATATCCCCGGCCTCAGTACTTCCATCGTTTACAATAATCCATTCGAACCAGGGAAATGTTTGATTCATTACAGAATTAAATGTTTGCTCAAAGTATTTTCCGGCATTGAAAAACGGTGTAATTATGCTTACAAGCGCTGTTTTCGGATCCGCAGTTTTATGCTGCCAGCTTTTTCCGGGTTGCTGTGTATAGTCAAATTGCATGCCCTAATCTCCATTTAGATTTTTAAGTTTAAAGTATATTGATATTCCCCAATCCCGTAACTTTGAGTTCCTGGGGAAAAATCTCCGGAAAATTTTTCTCATGAGTTCTAAGATGCTTCTGCTTTCCCTTTGTTTTTGTTTTTCCAATATATCATGACACGTATATTTATAATCCATCATTTCGCCCAACAGGGTTTCATAAAATGGCGTTGTTCTGGCAGCGTTCCAAAATAAATCCGCATAGTCTTCTTCCGGCGCCATCCATGGTTTAAGAAATCCGGCATAATGGATAATAAAAGGATTCTTTCGCGAGTTTTCATAAGCATCCAAAATGTAATGGGGCGCATGCTGTATTACCTGATGCCACCTGGAATGATTACAATCAGACAATACATTCCATCTCATATCTAAATAGGTTACACGATCCTGACATATAATATTCAAAATATCCTGATCAGAAAAACGATAAATACCTGTATCAGACATTTTAAAAAGTTCTTCTACACTGGTTATTTTGCTTAGTTCCTCTATATTCAGCACAAGCACGCCGGCCTGAAAATATAGGAACGGATTAGCCAACCCGAGAACCTCATTACAATAATTTTTCATATCAGATGTTTTTATATTACATTGGCCCGCAAAATCTGCATCCAGGACAGCACCTACCAAATTGGAACCTAACTCAGTATGATACAGCTCGGCTATATCCCGGCAGATAATCATATCGCAATCCAGGTAGACCGCTTTGGAGTAGCCCTTTAAAATATCCAATATTAAAAACCTGTAGAACGTTTCCGTGGAAATATGCTCTTTTGCTTTTAAGGTAAAACCGGATACCTTTTTTCCTACATTTATAAACGTAAAATTCACATTCGGGCGCGTTGATAAATACTTTTTGATTTTCTCCTAAAATATCTGTGTGAAAAATATATATGTGATAGTGATTTTCTTCATTTATATTCTCTACAATGGATTGAATACATGTATATAAAACAGGAATATACTTCTTATTGGCAGCTAATACAATGGGAACCGCATTACTGCTTTTATCTGCATATACTTCCTTTTCTATATCTGTATTTCGAAAAAGGGCTACTTGTAGTTCGCCCAATTTGTACATGTTCTTCTCTTTTAAATACAAATAATAAATGCTTAAAATTCGCTCTCCAAGATGTCCGATTGTGCGATATCCTTCTCTTGAATAATGACTCATATCCGCAATCTGTTCGAACTGTTCCAATATGTCAAAAAGCATTTCCGAATATGACTGAAATAATTGCTTTTGCATTATAAACATATTACATGGGAAAAAAACCTTTCCCTTAAAAAAGCGAATTGCTGTCTCGTATAACCATGGATACTTCTCATTAATAATATTTAATAAGATATTTACGTCGCCAATATGAAGGTCAGATGCCTTCTCATACTGAGAATAGAGAGTTTTTGCGTTCATACTACTCGCTTCCACACCCTTGGCAATCAGAAAATCATATTTTTCGATATAGTTACGCATATCCGACTCATTGAGATGGAGTTTTTCTTTTATTTGTGCGTCAAAATAGTCAAATTCTATTGTTCCCCATTTAGATTCATGGAGAGAACTTTCATTAAAATTAAAGAATCTTCTATAATGACAAAAACCATAATAATCCGCTGTCTGGTTTTTCCATGCCCAATATTGTGTTGTCAATTCACAGTATGATTTGTTGCGAATTGATATATTTTCACCTGTATTATCATGATAAAAATCATCGGATTTTTTAGTATCAAAACTGCTTCCTGCTATTACGTCATAAGTAAAAGGTGCCTGAAACCTTATTGATTCTTTATTTGGGGTATGTGTAACAAATATCTTAATATCTTTCATTTTCACTCCATATACAATACCTTAATGATTCATATAAGCATCGCAGACTTCATTTACAGTTCCGTTCATAACCACGCGGCCTTTTTGCAGCCATAAAGCGTGATCACACAGACTTTTAACAGAGGTTATGGAGTGAGAAACATATAGAAGAGTGGTTCCTCCATCCAGCATCTTTTTCATTCGTTCTTCACATTTTTCTTGAAATTTATAATCTCCTACAGACAAAACCTCGTCACAAATCAAAATATCCGGCCGCACCATTGTCGCTACTGCAAATCCCAATCTAGCCGCCATACCGGAAGAGTAATTTTTAATAGGCATCTCCATAAAATCCCACAATTCAGCAAAATCTACAATTTCCTCAAAATGTTCCTTCATAAAATCTTCGGTATATCCCAACATTGCTCCATTTAGGAAAATATTTTCCTTTGCCGTAAGTTCACCATCAAATCCGGCCCCTAACTCAATCAGCGGAGCCAGCCTCCCGGTCACACTTACCGTTCCTTTATACGGCTTGATAATACCACAAATTAGCTTTAAGAGGGTAGACTTACCAGATCCGTTTACGCCAACGATTCCCCAGGAATCCCCTCTTCTTACCTGAAAGCTGACATCCTGTAATGCCAGAAATTCTTGAAACATGAGTTCTTTTTTTAGAAGCTTGATAAGGTATTCTTTCAGGTTATTTACCTGTTGAGAGGCCATATTAAACTGTACAGTCGCATTACAGACATCAATCACAATGTTATTTTCTGCCATTATAGTCTCCTTAAATATATAAAATAAATTTATCCTGATTTCGTAAAAATGACCAAATTCCAATTAAAAGAAACAGAAATGACAGGAAAAATCCATAAGCAATTGTTTCAAAATTTGGCAAACATCTATCGATAACCAATGTTCTAAACTGCGTAATATAATGATACATTGGATTAAAGGTTTTAATTGCTTTTTGCATTCCTTCCGACAACTGATCTACCGGATAGAATATCGGAGTTAAGTACATCCATGCTGTAGTTAAAACACTGTAAATATATTGAATATCTCTAAAAAATACGGACATTTGACCGAGAAGCAAGCTTACACCCAGAGTAAAAATATATAATTCAATCAATACAACCGGGATGAAAAACATGTACAAGGAAAATGTTACTTTGGTAAAAATAAAAACAATAAGCATTGCTCCCAGAGAAAATAGCAGGTTAACTAAACAGCTTGTGACCTTTGATAAAGTAAAAATATATTTTGGAACATATACTTTTTTTAGCAATGGCCCGTTTCCGGTAATGGAATAGATAGCCTGACTGGTAGCTTCAGACATGAAATTGAAGAGCGTCTGTCCTATAATCAAATAGGCAGGAAAGTTTTCCACCTCAAAACGAAACATGCGAAAAAAAACCAAATACATAACCATCATTACCAGCAATGGATTTAATACGCTCCAGATATATCCAAGAAAACTTCTTCTGTATTTGAGTTTAATGTCTTTTTCGACTAACTGTTTAATTAAATGCCTGAAGTGATACAATCCCTGCAGTCTTGTCATTGTCTTTCCCATATACTAATTCCTTCCTTGTATGTGTTCAAAAGATTCTAATTCTTCCACATATTTGTCTTTCAATGTATTTATGAAGTAATTGCCGCACTGTAAAGGGCTATATATTGATCTACAATATCCTTCAGATCAAACTTTTTACTCACAGATGCTGTGTTTTCCCTTAATCTTGTATACAGCTCCTTTTCGTTTACCAAACATAAAATGGCTTCACATATGTCGTCAATTATGACCTCACCATGATGCAGCGGAATCAATAATCCGGCTTGATTTCCCTCACAATCACTAATCTGATTGGACGTTTCCCCAATATCTGTTACAATGATTGGGCGGCCGGTCATGAGGCATTCCATTACAACAATCGGATAACTTTCTCCCTTATACGTTGATGGGAGTATACCGGCTTCTGCCATTGCAAAATAGTCCCTCACATTTCGGACTGTTCCCATAAAATGAATAAATTCCGGTGCGGTCTCTTCAAGCTTTTGTCTGATTTCTCCATCTCCCAATATTACTAATCTTATCTTTCTCCTGCTTATCTGATTTGCCTTTTTTACCGCAGTTATTGCTTCCTCCCATCCCTTTCCAGGTATTCCCCTACCGGCCAAAACCAAAACAAAGTCGTCTTCTGGGATCCCCAGTTCCTCACGGTTGACTGGTGTAGGCTTAACCGCAGGCAAGCCATTGGAAATCTTTATAAATTTACTTTCTTTATAAAGGTTTCGTTTTTTGAAACAATCCAGATTTTTATCCGCTATATATACATATTTATATACACTTTTAATGGTTTCGCAAATAGTCCTGTCACAGTCTTCTTTATCCATAGCTTCATACATACCATGTAAAGTAACAATATGCCTGCCCAGTTCAGGATGCCTCGCAATCCATAATGAAATAGAATAGTCAGTTACTGCTTCGTGAGAATGTATGATATCAGCCCCAACATCCTGCAACACTTTACCGATATCATCCGTGTGTCTGAGATTTATTACCGGTATGCCCCCGTCAATTAAATCAACAATTTCCGTTTCCCTCGGCTGCAAGTCAAAATTCAGAATTGTAACTGTCAATCCTCTCTTATACATTTCATTTGCAAGATGGATAGGATACGTCTCCCCTCCGCCTAATCGAAGCGCATGACATGTCAAGATAATATTGGGATGCTTTTCTTTTCCGGTTTTTTGTAATTCTTCTATTTTAATTCCAGTATCAGCAGCACTTTTTTCGAAAGCGAGTGACGGCTTGATTCTGTAATTTGATGCGATAAAACATAGCAGGTAAGCAAGTTCGCCAGGAGTGTATTTCATTTCCTGCATTTCTGAAAGCAACACGTTTTTTTTCTGAATAAAACCAACCGTTCCGCCTCGTATTATATTTAATATCCAAAGCAGCGAAGCAGATGTCTGAATATTCGGATTGAATTCCATATCCGGAAATACGCGATTGGTATTTTTGAATACCATCGCGCCAATTGGAAGAAAACAATATGGGTTTACGCTCAATTCTCTTACAAAATTTGTTGCCGACATAAAAAAAGGTGTATCACCCGATTCATTCTGCGGAACACACCTGCCCACATTATTTATGAGCAAATCTAAACACGTTCCCATCATTACTGATTCACAGGAAAATAGCGAAACCATATCACAGAGAAAAGTTCTGCCATATCTGCATTTACCGTCTATAACCCAAATCAATTCTCCTTTGGCCATTGCAAGTGCTTTTTTCATCCAGGAAAGTAAATGTTCTGAATATTCACCAGGAATAAACAAAACTTCAATGTTAGGGTACTCTTGTTTATAAATATCATTTAAGATGTCTCTTTGTGCTAACTCATCCTCAGAAAATGGAACGAGAATGCTTACCAATGGCTGATGAGAATGAATAATTTTTTTTTCGCAATTCCAAAAGATTTCACTGGATATTTCATTCCGTTCGCAGAGAACTTTATTGTATCTAAGTCTGTATTTTAATTGTCCCAATGTTTTGACATAAAACCTACCGCCTATTTTTCTGAGTTTTCTGTCTATTTTTCGAATTTTATCTACTCTTTTTTCGTTAACGGCAAAATAGTATAATTTTATTACTAGTTGCCCAAACATTATAGCCCCTTTCCGTGACTAGCTCCTTATAAGCAACAAAGCAATTGCCTGCTTAATATTCCGTTAATGAAAGTCAATAACTATGTTGGTTATCTGAATTCATTTTTACAGCTAAAATACAAAAATCCTTCCTTAATCCATAGTTATCCTTCATTTACCCATTGACTCCAAGGTTATATTGGGAACTTTCAGGGAAAAATCTGGAAAAAATTAAATTCTACTTGAAAATATTACTTATGTATTGTATTATGTGAGTTAATGATTGTCTGAAAGGAAAGCTGAGTGGGAGTTTTTTTCATTCAGATACCTGGAAGACAGGGCAATTAGCGAGGTTGGAAGCTGATTTTGGATGGCAGCTGCTTATTGAATGAAGGATAACTATGGATTATCCATTCTTTTCAACGAACGCATAGTAAACGCCCCGCCTTGCGCAAAGTTCTCTGAAAACCGAAACACTGTGAAATGACAGTGGTTTCAAAGGCAATAATTTTCTGAAAATAGTTTAAAAAGCAAAAAAGGGGGGCATATGACTACTTTTCCTCTTGTATCTATTATTATCCGTACATGCGGAAAGCCCGGTATATTGAACAATGCCCTTCAAAGTGTAAAGAAACAGACCTATACCAATATAGAAGTCATCGTAGTAGAAGACGGTGAAAATCTTTCAGAACATTTTATACAGGAACATTATTCTGACCTGCGAATCCGGTACTATGCGACGCAGATGAACCAGGGGCGGAGTAAAGCCGGAAATATCGGTTTAGCAATGGCAGAAGGCAAGTATTGTAATTTTTTAGACGAGGATGACATCCTTCTTCCGTCTCATGTACAGACCCTGGTTAACATTCTGGAAACCACAGAATTCACCGCGGCATACTCGATAGCTGAAGAATGTCAAATTATCGTAAAAAGCAGTATGCCTTATAAGTTTACAGTAAAGCGGAAATTGATAAGGTATCGATTTCCTTTTAACAGAACGCTGCTTTGCTACATGAACCTTTTTCCCATTCAAAGTGTGATGTTTGCAAGAACACTATATGAAGCTTACGGTGGTTTTGATGAAAAACTGGATGTTCTGGAGGATTGGGACTTATGGCTGCGTTATGCGCTGGAACACCCGTTTGCATTTACAAATAAAGTTACCTCGATCTATTACACGCCTTATAAAGACAGGAAAAAACGTCGACGGGATCTTACATTACGTGCTGCGGAGCGCCAAGTTGTAGAGAAGCATAAATCTTACTGCTATACTACAGACGCATTTCAAATCAATAAAGATATGGATTATATACTCAATGATTTTAATCAGAAAAGAGCTGTTTTTATAATGAGAAAAATACGCAATTTTTTATTGTATCGCGACAGATGAGGAAGATGCCATGAAATTTCTTATGGATTTATATAAAGAAAAAAGAGTGATCTGGCAGCTTGCAAAAAATGACTGTAAGGCAAGGTTCGCTGCTGCAGGTCTGGGCGTAGTCTGGGCCTTTTTGCAGCCGTTGCTCAATATCCTCGTATTGTGGTTTGTCTTTCAGGTTGGTTTCAGAAGCATGCCGGTAGAGGATGTTCCCTTTATCGTATGGTATATTCCTGCTTTTTTAAGCTGGAACTTTTTTTCGGAAGCAATATCCCAGTCAACGAACAGTTTAATGGAATATAGCTATCTGCTTAAAAAAGTAAATTTTAAAGTCACACTGATTCCTTTAATTAAAGTAGTTTCGGCAGGTATTATACATGCTGCTTTTATTGTTTTTATTGTTGGTATCAACCTGATTTACGGCCGGATTCCGACACTGTACTTTTTGCAGATGATATACTATTTTCTTTGTGCATTTTGCCTTAGCACAAGCCTTGGCTGGCTGCTTTCAGCGTTGGCGGTGTTTTTGAAAGATGTTGCAAACATGGTAGCTGTCATATTACAGATAGGATTTTGGATGACACCTTTGTTTTGGGATCCGTCAGGTATGCAGCCGTTGGTACAAAGCTTGTTGAAACTCAATCCCATGTATTATGTTTGTATGGGATATCGTGAATCTGTTGTCGGAGACACAATGTTCTGGCAGCATCCATTGCAAACCGCCTACTTTTGGATATTAACGCTTCTGATTTTTGTAGGTGGTAGCCGGCTGTTTTCCAAACTTAAGCCTCATTTTGTAGACATGCTGTAAGGGGAAGCCTATGTGTGAGTGTTCGATAAAAGTAAACAATTTGGTAAAAATATACAATTTATATGATTCCCCAAAAGACCGGCTGAAGGAAATCCTTCATGTCGGCAAGAATATCCGGCATCAGGAATACCGTGCCCTTAACGGAATTCATTTTGAAGTAAAAAAAGGTGAAACATTTGGGGTCATAGGGACGAACGGAGCCGGAAAATCCACTTTGCTGAAAATAATTACCGGTGTCACGACCCCCAGCGAAGGGCAGGTTACCATTGACGGAAAAATCTCCGCATTATTGGAACTGGGGGCAGGATTCAACTCCGAATATTCCGGCCTTGAGAATATTT